>Ga0308389_1001469_pt1 | contig 15880 bp, 16 predicted proteins | sample Hotspr2Sample148_FD_202362 | JGI IMG/M metagenome (GOLD analysis project Ga0308389, IMG submission 202362) | Hot spring phototrophic mat microbial communities from Mushroom Spring, Yellowstone National Park, Wyoming, United States - 20040719_148 ... | reverse complement strand
CGGCCTGCCTGAGTTTTTCCGGCGGCGCGGCCTGCTTCATTTGAGGGGTGAAACTCTCGGCCAGCGCTTCGTAGCGGCCCTCCAGCAGGAGCTGCGCCGCCTGGCGCGCCCGGGCCGCGGCGTCCTGTGCCCGAACGGCGGCCACCAGCGCCAGCCATGCCGACAGGACAAGCACCGGCCGCCTACTCATCTTCCACCACCACCGCGGTGCCGTAAGCGAGAAGCTCCGCCATGCCCTGGGCCACCATGGACGTCACGAAGCGGACGGCGACCACGCCGTTGGCGCCGAGCTCCCGCGCTTCCTCGACCATGCGGTCGAGCGCCTGCTCGCGGCTTTCGGCCAGCAGCTTGGTGTACTCCTGCACCTCGCCGCCGACGATGTTGCGCAACATCGCCAGAATGTCGCGGCCGATGTGGCGGGCCCGCACCGAATTGCCGCGCACAAGCCCCAGCGTGCGGACGATGCGTTTGCCTTCGATGGAAGGCGTTGTGGTCACGATCATTTCTGAACCCTCCGGTACCTGTCGTGCGGCAGCTGCCGCAGGCGCTCCACCACCACGCTGGCCAGCAACATGACAAAGCCGATGACAACGGCGCTGGCGATGAGCTCCTCGGCCGTCGGCGGACGCCAGTGCCGGATGCAGGTCACAGCCCCATGCACGATCCAGGCGGCCGCCCCGCCGGCAACAAACAACCAGCCCAGGCGCCGCGGCGCCTGAACCGCAAGGCTTCTCTCCAGCTCTTTCATCTTGTCCTCCGGGGGCTCTGCAAAGCGGAGCGATCGGGTCATCTCTTGCAGCCTCCTCATCTCCTCGCAGGCCTGGCGGCACTCGGGGCAGTCTTCCAGGTGCAACCGCACGCGCTGCTCGGAAGCCTGGGTCAGCTCGTGGTCGAGGTATGCGGAAAGCATCTGGCGGAGTTCGTCGTGCTGTTGCGGCGTCATCGCAGGTACCTCCCCATCTCCTCGCGCACCTTTTCCCGGGCGTGATGCAGCCGGGAGGAGACGGTTCCGAGGCTCAGGCCCAGCACCTGGGCGATCCCGGAATAGTCCAGCCCGTGCCAGTCCCGCAGCAGCAGGATTTCGCGCTGCTCCGCGGGCAACTTGCGAATCGCCTCCCACAGGCGGCGCGACATCTCGCTCTGCTCGGCCGCCGTTTCCGGCCCGGCCTCCGGCGCCTCCAGGATGGCCTCCTGGATCTCCGTCTCGGCCCGCCGCGCCCGCCTGCGCAGATGGTCGATGGCAAGGTTGCGCACCACAGTATAGAGCAAGGCCGGCGCCGGGCGGCCGGGTTCGCGGAGCGGCCACCGCTGGTGCAGCCGCAGGAAAGCCTCTTGGGTGATGTCCATGGCCTCGTCCCGGTCTCCGGTGAGATGCAGGGCGAAGGCGTAGGCTTTCCTGCTGTATTCAGTGAAGAAATCGCTGAACGAGGCGGCTTCGGACTCAAGGCTGAGGCCCATTGGAATGTATCCTGCGGCCGTCATGGCTTTCCATCTGTGTAACGAACGAGGCCGCTGTCTTCTTCTCCAATATGGCGCTTTGCGGGCATCATGAGGGACTGTTTCCCGCAACTCCTTCGCGGGGGCGGACAGGGAGCCGCTCAGGCTGCCGGGACGCGCCGCGGCGGCGCCTGGCGAGGGATCGCTCCGATGGCGGACGCTGCGGTCGCGGCGAATCAATCCTTTGGAGACGGGTTCCGCACGGGGCGCCCTCGACCGGGCCGGTGGCAATGGAGGAAAGGGCTGCCCGGCGAGGGTTGAGTCCATGAATAATGCTATAAATATTTTTCATTGAAAATCCCTCTTGCATTTCCCGCGCTTGTGGGTTAATCTGAAGGACGTGATGCCATTGGGCGCGACAGTCTGTGACCCGCAGCTCCTGCCAACCCGTGGCGTCTCGATTCTTGTCATTGTAGGGATCATTCGGATTGGAGTCGCTGTACCGGCGCCCGCCTGAGTGACCCTGCAACAAGAACCAATCTCAAGGGCCACCAGGCGGGCAAACCCCCGCCGGTGGCCCTTTCGCTTTCCGGCGCTGCCGGCGGCGCGGCGATCCCTGACCAGGCGCCCGAAGCGGTGGTTGCGAGACAAAGGAGAGGACTGTTTTCTGTATGCCTCAAACGATGAGCGGCGCGCGCATCCTGATGGAATGCTTGCAGCGCGAAGGCGTGGAAGTGATCTTCGGCTATCCCGGGGGCGTGACGCTGCCCCTCTACGACGCGATGTATGACGGAGCGATCCGGCACATCCTCGTTCGGCATGAGGAGAACGCCTGTTTCATGGCGTCCGGCTACGCCCGCGCGACCGGCAAGGTCGGCGTGGCGTGCGCCACGTCCGGCCCGGGCGCGACCAATCTGGTCACGGGGCTGGTCGACTGCATGATGGACTCCATCCCGGTGGTGGCGCTCACCGGCCAGGTCTCTTCGAAGCTGATCGGCTCGGACGCCTTCCAGGAGGCCGACACCTTCGGCATCACGCGTTCCGCCACCAAGCACAACTATCTGGTGAAGGACATCAAGGACCTCGCCTCGGTGATTCACGAGGCGTTCTACCTCGCTTCCACCGGGCGCCCCGGGCCGGTGCTGGTGGACATCACCAAGGATGTTTTGCAAGGCCAGGCCCACTACACGCCCGTCCATGCGATCCACCTGCCGGGCTACAAGCTGGTGACCGAGGGCCACGCCGGCCAGATCCGGCGCGCCGCCCAGATGATGTGGGAGGCGTCGCGGCCCTGGGTCTACGCGGGCGGCGGCATCATCTCGAGCGGCGCGCACGAGGAGCTGCGCGAGCTGGTGGAGACGCTCGACGCGCCGGCGGTGCTCACGCTGATGGGGCTTGGCGCGCTGCCCGGCAACCACCCGAATTTCATCTCGATGCCCGGCATGCACGGTTCCTACGCGGCCAACATGGGCATGACCGAGTGCGACCTGCTGATCGCGCTCGGCGTGCGGTTTGACGACCGCGTCACCGGGCGGCTGGCCGCCTTCGCGCCCCACGCCAAGGTGATCCACGTCGACATCGACCCGGCGGAAATCGGCAAGAACCGCGCTGCCGACCTGCCCATCGTCGGCGACGCCAAAAAGGTGCTGGCCAGGCTCAACCGCGTGCTCAAAGAGCTGGCGCCGGAGATGAAATCCCTGCGCGAGAAGGAGCGCAGGGAATGGTGGGAGCAGGTCCGCGCCTGGCAGCAGGAGCACCCGCTCGCGCCCGTCTTCAGCGCCGACGAGATCAAGCCGCAGCACCTGATGGTGGAGATCGACCGCATCGCCAACGGGCGCGCCATCGTCAGCGTCGACGTCGGCCAGCACCAGATGTGGGCCGCGCAGTTCATCCGGTTCGACCGCCCGCGCACGTGGCTGAGCTCGTCGGGCCTCGGCTCGATGGGCTTCGGGCTGCCGGCGGCGATCGGCGCGCAGGTGGCGCACCCCGACGCGCTGGTCATCGCCATCGTCGGCGACGGCGGCTTCCAGATGTCGATCCCCGAAATTTCCACCATCGCCAACCAGGGCCTCCCGGTCAAGGTGGTGATCATGAACAACGGCTACCTCGGCATGGTGCGGCAATGGCAGGACCTGTTCTACCAGAGCCGGCTCAGCGCGGTGCAGATCGAGGCGTTCCCGAACATCGAGAAGCTCGCCGAAGCTTACGGCATCAAGGGCCGCATCGTCGACAAGCCTTCCGAGCTGCGCGCCGCTCTCGAGGACGCCTTCCGGCATCCCGGCCCGGTGCTGCTCGACGTGCGCGTGTCGCCGTTCGAGAATGTTTATCCGATGGTCCCGGCCGGCGCGGCGCTGAACGAGATGGTGCTGGCGCCGCCGAAGCCCGCCGAGGTGCCCGCCTGAGCCCCCAGCGAAGGAGATCCGCCCATGTTGATGACCATTTCCCTGCTGATGGAAAACAAGCCGGGCGCGCTGATGCGCGTCACCGGGCTGCTGTCGCAGCGCGGCTACAACATCGAGTCGCTTACCGTGGCCAGAACGCTCGACCCGTCGCTGTCGCGCATGACGATTTGCGTCGATGTCGAGCCGCGGCTGCGGCCGCTGCTGATCAAGCAGATGAACCGCCTCGTGAACGTGCTTCAGGCGGCGGACCTGACCGAAGCGCCGGCGGTGATCCGCGAGATGGCGCTGGTGCGCATCCGCACGGCCCTCGACAACCGCACGGCGATCCTGAAAGAGGCCGAGATCTTCGGCGCGCGCGTGGTGGACTCGTCGGTCGAAGGCTTTGCGCTGGAAGCCAGCGGCGATCCGGAAAAGCTGGAAGAATTCATCGCCGTCATGGAGACATACGGCGATATTGAAGTGACGCGCTCGGGGCTGGTGGCCGTGTCGCTCGAGCCCAAGCGGCTGAAGCTGGCGCCCCCGGTTCCGAAGACGCAGTCTCAATCCGAACCCGCACACACCCGATAGAAGGAAGGAAGTCCCTCTCAGCATGGCCAAGCGTTACTACGAACAGGACGGCTCGCTCGAGCCTTTGCAAGGAAAGACCGTCGCCATCATCGGATACGGCTCGCAGGGCCACGCCCACGCGCTGAACCTGCGCGATTCAGGCGTCTCGGTGGTGGTCGGGCTTCCGCCCGGGTCGCGCTCGCGCGCCAGGGCGGAAAGCGCCGGCCTCGTGGTGCTCGCGCCGGCCGATGCGGCCGCGCGCGCCGATTTCATCATGATCCTCTTGCCGGACCACATCCAGGCCGATCTCTACAACGCCGACATCGCCCCGTCGATGAAGCCGGGCAAGACGCTGATGTTCGCGCACGGCTTCAACATCCACTTCGGCTTCATCCGCCCGCCCGAGGGCGTCGACGTCTCGATGGTGGCGCCCAAGGCCCCCGGCCACCGGGTGCGGGAGGTGTTCCTCGAAGGGCAGGGCGTGCCCGCGCTGGTCGCCGTGGCGCAGGACTCCAGCGGACGCGCGCTCGAAAACGCGCTCGCTTACGCGCTGGCGCTCGGCTCGCTCAAGGCGGGCGTCATCGAAACCACCTTCCGCGAGGAGACCGAGAGCGACCTGTTCGGCGAGCAGACGGTGCTCTGCGGCGGCGTGAGCGAGCTGATCAAGGCCGGCTTCGAAACGCTGGTCGAGGCCGGCTATGCGCCGGAAATCGCCTACTTCGAGTGCCTCCACGAGCTGAAGCTGATCGTGGACCTCATCTACGAAGGCGGGCTCAGCTACATGCGCTATTCGGTGTCCGACACGGCCGAGTACGGCGACTACACGCGCGGCCCCCGCATCATCAACGAGCAAACGCGGGCGGAAATGCGCAGGATTCTGGCCGAGATCCAGTCCGGCGCCTTTGCGCGCGAATGGATGGAAGAGAACCGCAGCGGCAGAAAGAACTTTCTGGCCATGCGCGAGGCCGCGCGCAACCACCCGATCGAAGTGGTCGGGGCTGAGTTGCGCGAGATGATGACCTTCCTGAAAAGGAAGAAGGTCGAACAGTAACCCCGGCGCCGCCCCCGCCGCGCGCGGGGGCGGCCGCAGAAACAACCGGCCGCACGGCGCCCCGGCGCGCTTTGCGGTCCGGCGGGCCCGCAAGGGCGGGCAGGAGCAGTCAATGCGCATCTGGACATTCGACACCACCCTCCGCGACGGCACGCAGGGCGAGTCCGTCTCCTTCTCGGTAGACGACAAGATTTTCATCGCCCAGAAGCTGGACGAGCTGGGCATCGACTACATCGAGGGCGGCTGGCCCATGTCCAACCCGAAGGACAAGGAGTTCTTCGAGCGGATGAAGAGCGTGCCGCTGAAGCACGCGCGGCTGACCGCATTCGGGTCCACGCGCTTCGCGCGCAACCCCGTCGAGAAAGACCCCAACGTGCTGGCGCTGCTGGACGCGCAGACGCCGGCCATCAGCATCTTCGGCAAGAGCTGGGACATCCACGCCACGCGCGTGCTCGGCATATCGCTTGAAGACAACCTGGCGCTGATCAGCGACACGGTGCGCTTCCTCAAGGAGCACGGCCGCGAGGTGATCTACGACGCCGAGCACTTCTTCGACGGGTTCAACGCCAACCCCGCGTATGCGCTGCGGACCCTGGAAGCGGCCAGGGAGGCCGGCGCCGACGTGCTGGTGCTGTGCGACACCAACGGCGGCACGCTGACCGACCGGCTGGCCGAGATCGTCGCGGAAGTGCGGCGCCGCTTTGACGGCGTGCTCGGCATCCACTGCCACAACGACAGCGACCTGGCCGTGGCCAACACGCTCGCCGCCGTGCGCGAGGGCGTCACCCACGTGCAGGGCTGCATGAACGGCTATGGCGAGCGCTGCGGCAACGCCAACCTGGCTTCGGTCATCGCCAATCTCGAAGCCAAGATGGGCTATTCCACGATCGGCCCCGAAAAGCTCGCCTCGCTCACCTCGGTCTGCCACTACATCGCCGAGCTGGCCAACCTCCCGCTGCCGCCGAACCAGCCCTTCGTCGGGCGCGCCGCCTTCGCCCACAAGGGCGGAGTCCATGTTTCCGCCGTGCTCAAGGACTCGATCACCTATGAGCACATCAAGCCCTCCGTGGTGGGCAACCGGCAGCGCGTGCTGTTGAGCGACATGAGCGGCCGCGGCAATGTGCTCTACAAGCTGGAGCAGTACGGCCTGAAGGACCGCCTGACCGAGGAGGCCAAGCGCGAGCTGCTCGACCGCATCAAGACGATGGAATACCTCGGCTACGAGCTGGAGGCCGCCGAGGGCACCTTCGAGCTGCTCGTGCGCGAAGCGCTGCAACCGGGGCTGCACTTCTTCGAGGTCGTCTCGCTCGAGGTCGAGACGCGCAAGATCGGCAACCGCGACTCGATGACCACCGCCACCGTGATCCTGCGCGTCAACGACGCCATCCACTCGGCCACGGCCACCGGCGAAGGCCCGATGAACGCGCTCGACCTGTGCCTGCGGCAGTGCCTTTCCACCGTCTACCCGGCCATCGCCAACGTGCGGCTGACCGATTACAAGGTGCGCGTGATCTCCACCGAGCGCGGCACGGCGTCCAAGGTGCGCGTGCTGGTCGAGTGGAGCGACCACCGCCGCTCCTGGTGCACGGTGGGCGTCAGCGAAAACATCATCGAGGCAAGCTGGAACGCGCTGGTCGACGCCATCCGGCTCGAATTGATGCGGCTCTCCGACAAGGACGAGAGCATCGAGAAAGCCGTGGAAGACTACTGCTGGGGCGTGTGAAGCGCCGCGACATGGAACTCGAGCGCGCGCTGCGCCGCTCCGCGCGGCGCGCCGATCCAGCGCGCGACGAGTCCATCCTCGAAGTGATCCGCCGCGTCCCGCGCGGACGCGTGGCCGCCTATTCCGCCGTCGCCGCTGCTGCCGATTACCCTTTGCATCACCGGCTGGTCGTGCAGTTGCTGCGGCGGCGCGGGGACCTTCTGCCCTGGCACCGCGTGCTCGGCGCCGGCGGCCAGATCCGCCTGCACGCCGAAGCCGCGCTCGAACAGCGCCTGCGGCTGGAGGCCGAGGGCGTGCGCTTCCGCGGCAAGCGCGTCGCGCCGGAACACATCCTCAGCCCGGAAGAGCTTGTCTGTCTGCGGCTGTGACAATTCCGGGGAATTTCCACGACGCATCCCCCTGCGCTTCCGCCAGGGCCGCGCCACTGCCCAGGCGCCCCGGCACGTTTCGCCCAAGTATTTCTGCTTGCCGGGCTTGCTGGCTTCCCGGCCACTTTCGATGCCCTTGCGAAGGATGAGCGCGGTGGGTTCTGTTTCCGCGTCTCGTGCGCAAGGGCCGGCAGGGAGGCTCTTTGCCCCGAGCGTGAAAGCAGCAGGAAAGCGGCAGCAGGCCGTGGGGCCCGCCCACGTCCGCGGCCCGGCATGGTTGTAGACGGATGCATGGCCGGATCAGCCGATTTGCCGCATCCCTTCGCTCCGCAGAAGGAAATGGCGCTGCGGCGCCAGAAAGGATTCCGCACTCACCACCGGACGGATATGCGAACCGTGCGTTGGCCGGCGCCATGCACCTCGACTTCCTGGCCCCTGCCGAGTTCCCCAGCCAACTGGAGCAGACCCTCCGGCGATTTAACCACCTCCTGTGGCAGGACGGCGACGCGGTAGCGGCCCGGCCGCAGGACGGGACTCCTCCAGACGCCTTGTTTGTCCGTGCGGCCTGCCATAACTTCATCCGCCAGACGTGGAGACGTCCGTGACTCTTCCGGCGCCGCCACGACCGTTACGTCGGGCAGGGGCTTGCCAGAAGCATCTGCCACGGTCGCCGTGATCAGGCCGCCGTCGCAGGCCAGAACCGCGTCCAGCTCGGCGCCCGCGATCTCAGTGCCGGGAACCAGCGGAGCATGGAGCAGGTCCTGGCTGCCGTACTGCAGCGACCGAACATAACACGGATAGGGCAACGGACTCACGTTGACACGGTAGGGTTCAATCCGCAGAGAAGGCCAAACCACGGCTCCGGGAACCGTCGCCCTCCGGACTATCTGGCCGCCGACATTGGCCAGGTTCACACCGCTCACGGGCGATAACCAGATCTCGACTTCCATCTGCTCCTGCCTGGCGTTCTGTTGATCCAGGCGCACCTGGCCTCGAAGGCTGACGGTCGCCTCCGCCGGCACGCGGAGGCCCCGAATGTCCGAATCGGAGATCCGGAATGAGGCAGATCCGTAGAAGCCCTCGCCACTGCCCGCGTCTTGCCATGCGATCAGCTTGTAATCGCCCGGGGCGATGCCACAGACCCGGAATGCACCCCCAGGGGCTGCCTTGGCAGGGATGCCGGCGGCGAAGCCCACACTGCCGGGCCAAAGGGCTTGATCGACGACGCGCAAGTGAAACGAGCCCTGCCCGCTCGCAGCCGCCTCCACGGCTCCTTCCACGCAGTAAGGCCTGGCCGAATCCAATTGGATCACCGCGCCTGTCATGGGAAACCGATGGTCCAGGCGCAGCGCGGTGGCCCCTTCCGGAGTGCGCGACCCGATGTAGAAACCGGCGATCTCCAGCATCGGGCGCCTCTCTGGATCTATCTCCATGGTCTCCGGCGGGAAGGGCCGCGCAGGTGGCGTCGACAGCACCAGGAGTGGTCTGCCCGCAGGCGCCTTGAGCGTGAACTCCCCGGTCTCCGAAGTCTTGGCTGCTCCTCGAACCATGAGCCTGGTTATCCCCAGGGTCACCTCCCTTTCCAGCAGCCATACATCCGCATTCGCCACGGGGCGCCCGCCGTCTCCGATCACCCGTCCAGAAAGGCTCGCAGGCAGCGGCGCGAGCAAGACGATCTCTTGCCCCTCGTCGCCCGGCAACGCCAGCAATTCGCGCTCCCTCCTGATGCCCTTCACATCGACTCTTGCCAGGCAGGGCCCGGCGGGAATGCCTTCGAAACGAAAGCGGCCATCCTCCGTTGTCTCGACCTCGTCCGAATACGAACCGCATTCAATCGTCACCAAAGCTCCGCCAACTGCCTGCAGCTCGGAACTGTCCCGCACCACCCCATGGATTGCCGCCTTGCCTGCCGGACCAGGGGCTGGCAGCTGAATTCCGCCGCTCGAAACAGCCCAGCAGGCCAGGCTGGTGATGGCGAGTCCTTTCCGGCAAGCCTCCTTCCAGCCCATACCCGGCGTTGCCCCGCATGAATGGGGCGTCCCTGTGGATGTTTCAGCACGTGTTTTCCCGATCACCGCCAGTGACCCCATTCAAGAACGCCGCGTACTCTCAGCGGCCTTCCATGCAGGCGTGCAGGATCGAATCGCCAGCCTGCGAGCAAGGCGCGAGCCGCATCGGTACACCGTCTTTCCTTTCTCGAATATTGTCATCGGAAGGATTATACCCCCCCAAAAAAAGGTTCTCGTCAAGAGGATCCGCGCCCTTTTTTCACTTTCAGGGCTTTGCTGCAAACTCTCCAGCATCCAGCTTTCTCATCTTGGCCTGACGGGTGGGTGGATGCTGGTGTGGCGCAAGGAGCCTGTCTTTCGGCCTCATGGGCTCCCATGTGCCCGGATGAATTCCCGCATGGTGCGAGCTTTGTCGGTTCTCCACCCGCCATGGATGTGAGACTTGTTCGTCACGGAAAAGGCTGTTTTGGCTCAGCCGCATCCTCCAGCTTGCGGGAATCGTTTGTGATGGCAGACCGTCTGCAAAGGCAGTCGGTAGCAGGCGGCAAGCGCGGTGCCCTCGCTCCAATGCAACATCCATGTATTCATGGGACTCGGCTGATGCGTCGATTCGGAGTTGCCCGGGCGCAGACGTGGCGTTGGCCACGGCAGACCGGTTGCGTGACGCGATGCAGTGCCTGCTGCTGCAAGTGCAGGCGGGGAGATGCTCGGCAGGATCCGCGGGGAAGAGCACAATCATCGAACAGGCCGTCATCTCCAAGGTGGCCAGGGGAAACGAGCCGCTCTGGCGTGGGTTTCCGGAGCCTTCTCCCGTCGTCCCCACTGGGCGCGGCCGAAGGCCGCGCACCCCTCGAGCTACCGTCTGACTGAAGTAGCTGCCACGGCTTCGACCGCGCATCGGACGGCCCTTTTGCAAGCGGAACGGGCACTCCGGTACGCAACCGGGATGGCGCAGGCACGCCATCCCGACAGTTGCGCGGCGAAGCCGAGGGCGTGCGCTTCCGCGGCAAGCGAGTCGCGCCGGAGCACATCCTCACTGCGGAAGAGCTCGTTTGCCTGCGCCTGTGAGCGCAGGTTCTCGCGGCCTCGCGCGATTGCTTGCGGGACTGCGCCACTCACTGCGCCTTGATCGTTTCCAGGACCCGTGCGATGTATTCCGGCGGCAATCTCCAATCCCGCGCCCCTCTGAGGATCTGATCCCGGTAGTCACGGCTCGGCAGCCCTGGATTCTCCTCCGGCACCGCAAAGTACACTTCCGCCTGGACCGGGCGTTGCTCCTCGCCGTCCAGCCAAACCGTGCACTTCTCGCGCACGTAGGCGTTGCCGCTTCCTCCCGGCGTGAAACCCTCGCAGCGGTCCAGCACTTCAAGGTCTTCCGCCGTGATCTCGTAGACCACACCCCACACTTCGCCCGCCGGGTCCGCCACGGCATCGGCCACCGCGCCCTTTCTGCCCCCGGACCAGCGCGTGAACGCCAGCCGGCGTCCCGGCAGTTTCGCCACGCCGACAGATCGCGCGGACGGGCAGCGGCCCTTCATCTGGTCAAAATCGAGGTTCGAGCCGTAGGCGAAATACAGAACATCTCCCATGGTCCCCAGCATCGCATTTGCCGGCGTGCGCCGGCCTGCCCTGTGGCCCCCTGAAAGGATTGGCGCGCGGGGCATATACTCGTCACGGAGGTTGTCGCCCGTGGCCGCATTCCGAATTGACCGCCGCGCGTTTTCCGTTTCGTTGCTCGCCCCGCTGGTTTCCGCGCAATCGCCGGACTGGGTGGATCTGTTCAACGGGCAGTCGCTGGACGGATGGAAAGCGAACGAGAATCCGTCCTCGTGGCGGGTCGAGGGCGGCGCGATCGTGGCGGCGGGGCCGCGCTCGCACCTGTTCTATGTCGGCGGCGTGCAGTCGGCGCTGTTCCGCAACTTCGAGCTCGAAGTGGAAGCGATGGCGGCGCCGCGCGCCAATTCCGGCGTCTACTTCCACACCGCCTTCCAGCCCGGCGGCTGGCCGCAGAAAGGCTTCGAGGTCCAGATCAACAACACGGCCACCGGGGAGGGCAATTACCGCGAAAACAAGAAGACCGGGTCGCTGTACGGCGTGCGCAACGTCTACCGGCAGTTTGTCAACGACAACGAGTGGTTCACGCTGAATGTCCTCGTGCGGGGCAAGAACGTCCAGGTGCGGCTGAACGGCATGCTGGTGGTCGACTACACCGAGCCTGTCCCGCCCGTGCCTTACCCCGGCATGGAGCGCCACCGGTTTCTCGACTGCGGAACCTTCGCCCTTCAGTGCCACGACCCCGGCTCGGTCGCGCGGTTCCGGAGGATCCGCGTGCGGCCGCTGCCCGAGGACACGCCGACGCCGGCGGGCGCGGTCTTTCCCGTCGCCGATGCCGACTGGCGCGAGATCCTCGCGCTCGGGGCGCAGAATTATCCGATGGTCGATTACCACGTGCACCTGAAGGGCGGGCTGACGCTCGATCAGGCGCTCGACCGCTCGCGCATCGACGGCATTTTTTACGGCATTGCCGTCAATTGCGGCAAGGGATTCGACATCCAAAGCGACGAGGGCGCGCTGAAGTTCTTCGAGTCGATGAAGGGCAAGCCCTGCTTCATCGCCATGCAGGCCGAGGGGCGCGAGTGGACGCAGATGTTTTCCCGGCGCGTGGCCGGGATGTTCGATTACGTCTTCACGGACTCCATGACGTGGACCGACAACCGCGGCCGCCGCATGCGGACCTGGATCCCGGCCGAGGTGGGCGTGATCGCCGACGCGCAGGAATTCATGGACACGCTCGTCAGCCGCGCCGTGGAGATTATCGAAAAAGAGCCGATCGATATTTACGTCAATCCGACCTACATTCCCGATCAGTTGCAATCAAAATACGACGAATTGTGGACCGAGGAGCGGATGCGGAAAGTGCTTGCGGCGCTCGCAAAGAACGGCGTCGCGATGGAAATCAACGACCGTTACCGGATCCCGTCGGCGAAATTCATCCGCATGGGCAAGGAAATGGGCGTGAAATTCGCCTTCGGCACGAACAACGCCGGCCCGAAGGATTTGCGCCGCTGCGATTACGGCCGGCAGATGGTGCGGGAGTGCAAGCTCGCCTGGAGCGACTTCTGGACGCCGGCGCCCGCCGGACAGCGGGCCGTCGACCGCAAAGGCGCCGCGCTGAAGGCCTGACAGGCTTGCCCGCGGCAGCCGCTTTCCGGCGGCGCCCGGCCGGGCGCGCTTCCGCTCCCCCGGAGGGTGCTCCGTCGGGAACCGCGGATGCCGGCCTCACCGGTTCTGCTCGAGATACTCCTTCAGGGCTGCCTCCCCGCCCGTCTTCAGCACTTGGCGGAGATGGTCGCGTTGAAAGCGGGCGCCGCTCTCGAAGCCCTTGAAATAAAGAGAACTCTTCGTTCGATCCGGGCCCCAGTCGGTCCCGTCGGCGAAACGCACATAGTCCGCCCGTACCTCCAGGTGCATACCTTCGAGCTTCGGATTTTGCTCAAGCCGGGGCAGCATCAGGCGCTGCGTCCGCCGGGCGCCCGGCAGAAAAGCCGGGGCGCCCGCCACGGGCGCCAGGGAGTTCGCCGTCCAGAAGGTGCTGTTGTGGACAACCGCGCCCTGCGGATTTTTCAGCAGGACCTGAAGCCCGGCCGCAGTGATCGTTTTGGAGCTTCGGTTTTCGATTTCGATGGTCACGTACGGGCTGCCGTTCGAGTCTGCTGCGAATCCGTGCTCGGGGTAGGAAAGGGCCACCGGGGTCGCTTCCTGTGCCGCCAACAGGCACGGGAAGGCGAAAATCTTCCATATCATGGTGATCCGCATCGCACGATCTCCTGGTCAAGTGCAATTCCGGCGCACGTGGCAAACCGGTTCTATTCCTCGATATCGAAACAGCGTCCGCAGGTGATACAGGTATGCTGCGGCAAGCCGAATTCGTCCGTCCATCTGCATTCCGCCGCACACGGGCGGCCGCCAAGACAGTCTGCCTGAGGGTTGTGCACCCACATGTTGGCACAGCAGTACGTGCTTGTCCATTGTTGCATATCGCAGCGCCAATCAATGACATTTCCGTCCGGCGTTTGTCCGATTCCGGGACAATACCGCAGATTGCAATCCCAACACCACCTCGGTTCCTGAGCTGTTGCGGGCGGCGGGCCTGAACCAAGCACCAAAAGCAGAGCTGCCAAACAAATTGCGCTTATGGCCCCGAAGCCGAATATTGTGCGGCTGTGGCAATTCACGCCCTCATTCTCGTTTAGGATTTTCATTGCGTCAAGAGCGAAAAACGAGCGAAAAACGGCCGAACCCTGCTGCCGGAGTCGTCGCACTCGGGCAATCCGGACAAATATCTGTCTTTGTGCGCCGCCCGGGCGATCCATCCATGTCCTGCGGGGCCGCATCCCTGCTTTCACTGCATATGACGCAAAAAGGCGGCCAGTCGTGCAGGCGATCGTGCGAGGCGCCCATCGCGGCTGGGGCGGCAATCCAATGCACGCATCCATCCGGTCCCTCGCATCTCCGGAGGCCCGCAGGGCGGACGCGGCCCGCCGGCATTCCCTTCGAGCGGGAATCCGTTGCCGCCGAAGCGGCCATTCAGGGCGGGACGCCCCGGAGATTGCCGCGCGGCGGCGGCGCCGGCAGCGAGGCTAAAATGACAGAGTTGCGCTACTTTTTCTCCAGGCACGTCCCGGACCTGCGGCGCGTGCTGCTGGTCGAAAGCGGCTCGCGCCACCTGATCGAGTCGCTGCTGCCGGGCATTTACACCCAGCCGGTGAACCGGCGCGTGGACCTGGTGACCTGTTTCAGCGGCCTGCCGCAGGGCTTTGACCCAAGCCGCGGCGAGGTGTTTCGCACGCAGGACTGGCAGGGGCGCGCTGCGAGGAAGCGCCTGTACGCGATGCTGCGGCGGCGCGGCTACGACGCGCTCGGCATCCTCTGCTCGGACGAGGCGGTGATGGCGCGGTGGAAGTGGGCGCTCGTCTGGCAGGTGCCGGCCAAGGTGTTCATCGTCAACGAAAACTGCGATTACTTCTGGCTCGACTACAGCCAGTGGCGCACCATCCTGCACTTCCTGCTGTTCCGCGCCGGCCTGACCGGGGCCGAAGGCGCGGCCACGCTGGCGCGGCTCGCTTTTGTACCTTTCGTACTGCTTTACTTGCTCGCGTTTGCGGCGTATGTTCATCTGCGGAGGGCGCTACGGGCATGAAAGCCGTTTTTGTCACCGAATTTGGCGGCGTGGACAAGCTCCGCTACGAGGATCTGCCCATGCCGGTGGCTGGCGACGGGCAGGCGCTGGTGCGGATCCATGCCATCGGCGTGAATTTCATCGATATCTACTACCGCACCGGGCTGTACCCGGCGGCGCCGCCGGTGGTGCTCGGCATGGAGGCGGCGGGCGTGGTGGAGAAGGTCGCGCCCGGGGTGACCGAGGTCCGGCCCGGCGACCGCGTGGCCTGGGCGATGCACCGCGGCACGTACGCCGAATACGCGGCCGTGCCCGCCTGGCTGCTGGTACCGGTGCCGCCGGAAATGGATTTCCAGTCGGCGGCGGCCTCGCTGCTCCAGGGCATGACGGCGCATTACCTGACGCATTCCACCTGGCCGCTCAAGCCGGGCGAGACGTGCCTGGTGCACGCGGCGGCCGGCGGCACGGGCCGCTGGATTGTGGCGGCGGCGAAGCTGCGCGGGGCGCGCGTCATCGGCACCACGTCGACGCCCGCGAAGGCGAAGATCGCCCGCGAGGCGGGCTGCGACGAGGTCATCCTCTACACCGAAGATGATTTCGAGTACCAGACGAAGAAGCTCACCGGCATGCGCGGCGTCGACGTCGTCTACGATTCGGTCGGCGCCGACACCTGGGAGAAGAGCCTCAACTGCCTGCGGCCGCGGGGCATGATGGTCAGCTTCGGCAACGCCAGCGGCCCGGTGCCGGCTTTCCAGCCGCTGGTGCTCAGCCAGAAGGGGTCGCTGTTCCTGACGCGCCCGGTGCTGATGCACTACTGCGCGACGCGCGACGAACTGCTGTGGCGCGCCGGCGACGTCTTCCGCTGGGTCGTGGACGGCAAGTTCCGGCTGCTCATCGACAAGGTCTACCGCCTGGCCGACGCCGCCCAGGCGCACACCGACCTCGCCTCCAGAAAGACCGCCGGGAAACTGCTCCTGGTGCCGTGACGGCGGGCCTCAGCGGGGCGGCGGCGGCATGGGGACGGTCTGGCCGCCAAGCCCGGCATAGGAGTCCTTCACGCGGATCACCTTGCCGTTGGCGAACGTGACGAACGTGATCTTGCCCGGCGGGTAGCCGTAGACCCAGTCTTCGGTCTCCACCCCGTCGACGGTCTCGCGCCACTTGT
>Ga0308389_1001464_pt1 | contig 15953 bp, 21 predicted proteins | sample Hotspr2Sample148_FD_202362 | JGI IMG/M metagenome (GOLD analysis project Ga0308389, IMG submission 202362) | Hot spring phototrophic mat microbial communities from Mushroom Spring, Yellowstone National Park, Wyoming, United States - 20040719_148 ... | reverse complement strand
ACTTTGGCGAAGGTGACTTTGACCGCCCGCCAGGCGTCGGTGAAGTCTTGTGCTAGCCGAGCACCAGCGGCCACCTCTTTTTCGCTCAAGTAACCTACTCGCTCGAGTCTGGCCCCAACCGCATCGAGGGATTTACTGCCTTGAGCGAAGATCGGCAAGAGCGCAGTACCGGATTTTCCGAAGACAGACATCGCCGTTGCTGCGCGCTGACCCGGATCCTTAATCCGCGCCAGGGCATCAGCGACCGCCCGTAACTGTTGTTCTGGCGACATAGATGCCAGCGCACCAGCATCCAGACCAAGACGTCTGAAAGTCTCGGCAGCCTCTAGCGATCCCAGGCGAGCCTCCTGGATCGCCTTCTGCATCCTGCGCAGTGCCGTCTCGACGGCTTCAAAACTCGTATCGCTCGTGTCAGCAGCCAGGGAAAGAAGCTGGATCGCTTTAACGCTCAATCCAGTCCGCTCACTGATTGCTGTCAGTGAGCTACCCAGGTTCGCAAAGACTTTCGTCGCGCCGATAAGCGGTGTAAGTACCGCTGCGGAGGCGGTCATCAATTTTCGGCCGACCGTGCTGAGCGAGTCGCCCCAGGATTTGAGCTTGGCCGAGGCTGCGCGCAGTCCTGCGACGAGCTTCCTGTCGTCGGTAAATAGCTCGACGAAGGCACGACCTGCGCGAACAGCTCCAGCAGAGGCACCCGCCATTTGTCACCTCTTGCGATCGACGAAGACGTTCTTGAGCACGCTTATATCAGCTTCAAATTGCACGCTTTGCCGCTGAGTGTAAGGATTGAAATCGGCCGGGCTCAGCGCCCGGGATCGCGGCGCACGCCAGATGTTGGCCAGCAAGGCCATCAGCGCGGATACCCGATTCCATTCGGCTTGCTCGCGGCCCTCGAACATCCAGCACAGCTCTCGCAGAGTAAAGTTGTCCGGTTCGACACCAACGGCACCGGCCAGGCGATAAACTAACCGCCAGGGATCGGCATCGCATTGTCGATGGCAGCTGCCAAGCTCTTCTCCGCGCGTTGAATGGCTTCTGTCTTCGCCTCCTGCTGGAGCCGCAGAAGAGTTTGGAGGATTTCCCGCTTGGCCGCGTGCTTCGGGTGGCGGAAAAAATCAAGAAGCTCCCCGATGAGTGCTTCGGCTGCTTCGCCGAGAACATCGCCGTCGATTGCTTCCTCAAAGGCTGTCTGATCGATTCCCAATCGCTCGGCCTGTTCACGGCAAAAGGCCCAAAGCAAATCTCCGAGGAAAAGCTCACTCTCCAAAATATTGGCGAACGTCCCGACATCGAGCGGGTCAACGCCCAGCAAGGCTTTTACACGCTTGAGCGTGCCCAATCGGGCATCTAACATCCACGTGCGACCGGCTTTATCTGTGAAAGTCCTCATTGCTTCACATACCACTCTGGCGGATTCGCCGAATAAGTCGGTTTCGCAGTAACGCTGACTGTGATCGCTTCTTCCAGCGGCTCGTTTCGACTGAATTTGCTGATCGAACAGTCGGCCAGCAAGCCTTGTGTCCCCGTTTGGTCATGCGGGCCATCCAACACGGCCAGGGTAACCGGCGTGTTGTTGAAATACGCATTTTTGATCGCGGTGAAGTTCTGGTCGGCTGCATCCCAGACCATTTCCCACTCGATGCTGGCCTCGCGGAGCGTAGCCACGGTGGCGCGCCAGCCCTGATTGCTGCGGGTGGTGACGTCGGCCTCGCCGGCCTCCAGATTGAGCGTCAGGTCGCGCACATTGCCGACTTCGGTAAAGATATTTGGGTTCCCTCGCGTAACCCGGTAAAGCTTTGCCTTCATTCCAAGTTTCATGTGACTGGTCCTCCGTTATCACGTCGTTTTGGCGAGGACTTCTCGCCACAGTTCGGGTAATTTCTGCTGCACTTTCTGGAACGCCGGCCGCATGAACGGATGCGCGCGAATCTTTACTTTTACTTTGCGCCGCTCCACGATGGGCTTTGTGCCCGCTTCGGTCCGCCGCTTCACTCTGCGTGTCGTCCAGCTCGGTCCGCCGTATTCCAGTGCTGCGGTAGCCAGCAGGTCGCGTGCCGACTTGGCGAATAGTGCCGGACCTATTACCACGTTGCGTTTAGCTCGCTCGACAACGAAATAGATATGCTGCCTGAGTCTGCCGGTCACGCTCCGGGGCGGTCGACCTGGCGGCGAAGGCTTGGCCGCACGCCTGATCGATTGCCTGGCGTCGGTCCGCACGTAGGCGCCGAAGCGCGCCAGCACTTTCAGCGCTGCCCGCTCCGCCGGGTCGCGGACCTTCTTCTCATCGAAAAACGACTTCCACAGTCGTGCACCGACGATCAAGCCTTGGGCCATCTGCTGCGCACTCCGTCTTCCGCAAACCTTTAGTCTGTGCCAAACCGGCCGGCTACGAACGTAAACCGCATTGTGCTCACGAAAATCTTGTGCTGATCCAGCAGCTTGTCATCAAAGCCGCTGTCCATCAGATATTCGGTCTTTTGCCAGGCCACCGGCGGATTGGTGTTGAATTCCTTTCGCCGCAATAGCAAATCGGTCGCCTCGCAGATGTCCAGCAGCCGAGCAAGCATCAACTGATCTGTATCGGCGAACTTGGCGGCAACCGCCACGGTGACGGTGACTGTCTCAAGGCTGTGAAATCGGCTGATCTGCTCTGTGGCGGTCGATCCTGGGACGACCAGCACCACTGGCGTGCTGGACAGATTCTCCAATGCCAGACTCCAGCGGTAACACAAGTGCGCTTGGATGCCTGGCGGTTCGGTGATCTGCTCATTAATCAGGTTCGTAACGTTTGCGGCAACGTCATATGCTAGCGGCATCGCTATGGGGTATCAGCTACTTCCAAAATTTCCATCGCCACCGTCCAGCGGACAGTGGCGCCCGCCTTGCCAGTAACCCGTACGCGGATGCGCCATGCATTGTGCGGCGGGTCAGCGGTCACGTCGATGCTAGGCGTCCCGAAGCCATTCGGATTGTAATCGGTGCCAATCGTCTGGATGGTGCCAATCATCTGTCCTCCCACGGCACCTTCCTGCGTTACCAGGCACCGCCGCCAGAACGACGCACATTCAGCGGTACCGACCCGGCGACCGACGATACGGATGAAGCAATCGTAAGTCTTCTTCCCATACCCCCAGAGAATCCGGGTTTTGGGCGAATAGGTCAGATAGGCCCCTGTAGTGACTTCTGCCGGTGTGGCGTCGGTGGTCTGGGCCTTCAGCACGGTCAACGTCCATTGGCAATCGCCGGGAGAGACAAAAGCCCCGCTGCTGTAGGCGAACATGCCGGACGTGTATGCGTGCGTCTGCCAGCCGCAACCGAAGGAGGCTTCGTAACACGAGTCATTGCCGTAGCCAATTGCCGTACACCAGTCGCCAGCGGCGTTGTTCTGGCCAATGCAGATGCCGCCCCAAGCCTCGCGGGTCGGACCGGGGCGAGTTGCAATCGGAACATTTGACGAAAAGGCACGAGCTGTCTGCAGGTCGATTGAGTATTCGCCGCGTGGGTCAGGCGGCTGCCCGGCTGCACCTTCCCAGACGAGGTTGTACTGGTTGCGCTGGCCCAGGTGGCCGACGGTGCCGCGCCGCATCAAGGCGGTGAAGTAACCCATTACCAGGTTCCTCCCACAAAGGTGATCAGGTCATTGCTGGTACCTTTGGCCTTGATCCGGGAAAGATCGACGTGCACCAGCACGTGCCATTCGCCAGGTTGCAGCGGAATATCGTCGCCCAAATCGCCCTGGATGTAAGCGGTGTCTGCGTTGGTGATCGGCGCGGTCAGCGTGCCTGAGGCGATCACCGTATCGGACGTCAGCGGTGCATAGTTGGCACCCAACACCAATTTGCGAGCAATCAGTTGGTTCATGTCACAGCTACCAGCTTGGTGTGAATCCGCATCGTCAACCCGTAGGGATCGCAATAACGCCACTGCGGCTCGCCGGCAAGGACCAGCACCTCATAAAGCTGGTTGCCATCCTCGATTCGGTCGCCGGCTTGTGGTTTAGACCGCTGTCCGTTAATCACAAGGTCTTCGGCGGATATCAAAAAATCGCGGTCGGTCCACTGAACCTGGACAGCCCCTAGCTCATCCGAAAGCTCGATCTGCGTCCTGCCGACTACCGCTTGGATAACCAACACAGTCTGGCCGCGCCGGTAGCGGACCGACCGCGAGGCATGGGTCTTCAACTGCTGCGCCAGCGTCGCAGTGGCGCTTTGCAACAGGTCGGTGCTCATGGCGAGAGCTTTACTCGGACGCGGGCGTCACCGGCAGCCGCCGCCCTGACGGCCTTGCCCATATACTTGGTGCCAGAGGAACTGGTCGTTGCGTACTGGTTGGCCGCGTCCCAGTAGATCATCTGCCCTGCGTTGACGGCGACGTTGGTCTTAACGACATCAAAGACGCCTTCGATCGCCAGCGCACCGAGCGTGTTGGCGGCGATGGGTAGCTTGGCGATCCCGATCAAATCTGTCTGTACGATCACATCGCCGGCGCTCACAGCGCTGGTCGGCGTATAGTCGATCGCCGCACCTTCGTGAATCATGATGGCCTTCATATCGTCGGCTCCTTTAGAGAGTTTCTGGACTGTCAGAACGCCTTAAAGGGATCAAGTTCCTGTAGACCGGACCGCTGCGCGATGGTCTTGCATGGCCACGCCAAAATCAAAATACCCGCGCCACTTCATGCCCAGGGTGTCGAAATCCGTCTCGCCGGATTCGATCGTCGGCGTTCGCTGGCCGCGCAGATAGGCGATTTCCATCGCCGCCACGTCGGCCGGGTCGGCAAACAGATACCAGGCGGTCGAGCTGGAACCGGCCAACCCCTGGGCGTTCAGATAAGGCGAGCACAGCACCTTGAACTTGCCCGCGTGCGGGTTCGCAGCCGGCGAAGGCTTGTTGGCGGTTGTCGTCTCGTTGACCCGGGTTTCCTTCATCAACAGCTCTGCCGTGACCTTCAAGCTGGTCGGCACCAGCAACAGCTTGGGGGCCAGCAAGATGGGCCGCCCATCCTGATCCACCTGATCGAGGAACAGTTGCTCGGCCTTGGTGATCCCGCCGATGGACAACGCGGAATCGGCCCCGGTGGACAGGTTCTTGTTGGTGGTGCTGAAGAAACTATTCGGGTTGCTCAGCAACAGCGTGAATACTGCACTTTCCACGGCCAAGGCGGACTGTCGGCCGAGAATTCGCGGAATCTGCAAGAAGGCCCCCAGGTCGTCGTTGATGATCATCTGCCGGGTCAGGCTGATGATCGTCCCATAGGTCTCGACCTGGTTGGTGTAGGCCTGTTCGCTCAGGCGGGCATGTTTGAGCTCACCGTCCGGCCCCACCTTCTCGAACAGTCCCACGCCCGTCAGCCGATAGCGCGAAGCCTGCTTGAAGTCGTTGACATCGGTCTGGGCACAGATTTGCGGGCCGACCGCCTCCACAGCCAGGTACGATTCGAGCAGGGCCTTGTTGGCCACATTGCTCAGGATGCCTGGCAGGCTCAAGCTGCTGAAGCCTACAGCCGAAGCCCGCAACATCCGATCGGCCTCGAAGGCTGTGCGGACGGCTTCTTCGGTGAGCCGCCCCGGTCGGGCATACAGCCCAGCCGCTCTAATCACCATGTGGAAAAGCTCGCTGAGGCCCATGCCGCGAAGGTGGCGGGAATTGGCCTGTTCAAGCGTCTTGGCGTCGTACCACTTGGCCAGCTTGTCTTCTGCAATCCGCGCGGTCATACACAGCGCCGCCTCGATCGCCTCGGCGGTGATGGCCGGCGGATTGGCGTGGATGGCCGGGGCATGCGCTCGGGAGGCCCGCAGAACTTCCAGTTCGGCACGCTGCTCGTCCCAGCCCTCCTCGATGGCCTTGATCTCGATCTCTGGATGCTTGCCCGCGCAGAGCTTGCGGATGGCGGCGATCCGCTTGACTTCCGCGGCCAGTTCTAACCGGATGGTCTTAGCCATCTCGGCCGCCGAGGGACGCGGCTGGTCTGTCACCGCAGCCGCCGTAACATCGGCCGCAGGCGGTGCGACGGCCGTATCGGTCGTGTTGCCGGCACCGATGGTTTTTTGGTTGCTGTCCGTAGGATTGGTTGCGTTGTCCATGAGATTGAACTCCTTTGATGCGGCGGCGACCGAGACAGTGGTGTCCGGGTCGGCCCCCAGATCGACGAAACTGATTTCACCCAGTACGGCTTTGCGGACCACGTTCAGCGGCCCGTGATACTCGTGGCCGTTGACGATCACTTTCTGCTTCTCGTTGACGAACTCGTACTCTTCCACGCTGGCCCCGATCGAGGCCTGCCAGGGAAAGCCGTTTTTGGCCGAGGCCAGCACCTCCTTGGCCGCCGGCGTGTCGCGGGAAATCACGCCGGTAGCCACCAGCTTGCCGTCCTCGATCCTGATCGAGTCGGTATGTCCGATACCGATCAGTGGATCGTGAACAAAGCGCACCGGCCGTGTCTGCGAAGGGATTTTCAAACCGGCCAAGTCAACGATGACCGGCCATCGCCAGAAGGCCAGTTGCATCGGCCGGCCCGTGTACGCGACCATCTTGAAGCGCGGCAACCGCTGGCCCTCGGCAGTCTGATTGCTCTCTGCGGCCTCGATCCGCAGATCGCCAGCGGCAGTCGTGAAATGCACCACAGCGCCGGCCTTAGCCTGCCGGTGACAGACGGCCAGGCGTTGCTGCTGGTCGGGAAACTCCCGCTTCATCGTCTCGTCGCTCATGCAGCGGGCCACGAAATCTTCCGTGCTTTCACCTTTGCGTCGCTCAGGCAGCGGCATCAGACTTCCTCCTCTTCCGGATATTCCCGCTCATCGGGCAGCAGTACCTGGCCATCATCCAGGCCCAGCTCGCGCATCAGGGCCAGCTCGCGTGCCCGCTGGCGGAGTGCTTCCTCCCAATCACGTCCCTGTCGGGCGTACTCGTAGGCTAACGTGGTCGTATGTGCGGCCAAACGAGTGGCTTGGGCGGTGGCTTCTTTCAGCGGGTCGACATGTTCTTGCCCAGGCCAGAACCACTGATGCGGCCAGACCTGAAACGGCCCCAGCCCCTCAGGCAGCAGCCCCGGCACCAGTACCGCCTCATCGAGCCAGGCCGTCAGCACCCGTTCCAGCACCACGTTTTCCAAGTCCGCTTGATCGACCCGCAGGCTCTTGTAGTAGGTTTGGTGATCGAGCCGACCGGAGGCGTAGTTGTATCCCGAAGAATTCCCAGCGGCCACGTTGAAGGGGACATTCAGGCAACGGGCGATCTCGTTGAGGATTTCCTTTTTGAACTCGGCGTATGTGGTGCTGGGCTGCTGGGCTTGAATCTGGCCGAGCTTCCAGCCGCCCGGCAGTACGGTGGCCATGCGACGTTCGAGCTGCACCAGGTCCATTGGCTCGACATCAGCCGTCTCGCCGGCCGGCGGTGCATCGGTGTAGATCACAGCGGCAAAATCGGCGGCAGTCTCGGCCGCGGCAATCACCGCCAACGTGTAGCGGCGAAGCTGGGCAAACAGCGGCAGAGCCGGGGTGATTTCCGGAATGCCGCGCACCTGGCCTGGCCGAAACGGACGGAACCAGTGAATCACCTGATCGGCGGGCACCCGATCGTACTCATGCATCCACTGCTGGGTCGTTTCGCCTGGATGGATGCGCAGGATGTGATATTCGATCGGATTGCCCAGTTGGTCGAAGACGATCCCGTCGACCAGCCCGTAAGGCGAATCCCTGGTCACCGTTTGCCAGTTCAGATCGGGTGTAGTAACCTGATCGGCTTCGATCAGCCGCAGATCGAGCTTGACCGGCGTAGGCAGAGCCGGGTTGGTCACCAGCAGGGCGAAGGCCTCGCCGTCCTGCGCCCGGGCAATCCGCATTGTGCGAAGTTTCTCGGCCAGCCGGATACGTCTGGCCCATTGCGCGAACAAGCCTTCGATCCGCTGGTTGGCCTGGGAGTCGCCGGTAAGCAATTGCAAGCGTGGGCCTGTGCCAACGCAGTCATTAGCCAGGGTGTTCACGATGCCGAAGGCGTAACTGTTGTTGGCGACTTCATAGCGGGCCCGGGCGCGGAGAATTTTTCGCACCTCCGGGCTGTTGGCGGCGTTGGCCGACAGCAGGTCGGCATTGGCCCAATGGCGGCGGTTTTCGGCGGTGGTCGCGGCGGCATCATAGCGGCCCCGCACGCGCAGCGGCACGTGCAGTTGCCGCAGCAACCGCTGCGGCCTGGTGGCCTTCAATGCTTTCCGAAGCCATGCGATCATCAGTCCGTCCCCGGCGGCACCAGTTTCTTCACTGCCACGCCCAGCCCTTTCGACTTGGCGGCCCGCTTGCTCTCCAGATACCGATCAAGCTCGATCATCTGGGCAATCGGTTGCTGGGTAACGCTGCCGGCGTCGCCGCTGATGTGAGAGGGGCGCTGAGCTACCTCAAGCAGCAGTTCTTCCGTGTTCGGCTCGGGCATGGGCTGGCTCTCCAGTGGCGGGTCCAGGAGTCGCACCTGGCCAACCGGGCCTATGACGCCCAGCAAGGCACTGGCCTTACCCGCTGTGGCCGGGCGAGGCCAACAAAAAAAGGCAGCACGGTGGCACGGCACCGTGCTGCCTTGTTGATGGCCTGGTTTCGCCGCCGGTGATCAGCCGTCGGCGTCGCCCCTTGCCTCTATCCGGACGATAAAGAAAACCTGCGTGCCAAACAATCGAATACGTGCACAATGTGCCAAGCTAATATCTACCCGTAGACATCGCCTGCTGCTGCCTCGCCGCCGGCCGGCTTGGCACCGCCGACATCCTTCTCCCAGGTCGTGAAACGCGCACCGCAATTGCGACACTGGCGGCGGCGCATCACCTTGCCGGGCCGCTGCCGTGTGTACACGACATAGAAGTGGCGGCAGCCGCAATAGCGGCAGACCAGTCCTATCTGCTTCTCTTCCGGCTTCATCTGCGGGCCTGTTGCAACTGCGAAAGTTTTAGTCTTGGCCGCACAACCGCTGTCGGCTGCATGTTCGGCGGCGTGACCCCGGCAACGGATGCCGCCACCGCACAGCCAACCAGACAGTCAAACCAGTGGTTGTCGCTGCGATCCGGGCGCTGCCGCCATTCGTCTACCTCGCGATCGCGGCCGCGGGTTCGCACGCGATACTCGGCGGTCAGGTGCTCAGCAAACAGCCGGTGCATGTCGGGGTTGTCGCCGAACAGCGACAATGAGCCACGATCGCCGATCACGGCAGCCAATCGGTCGTAGACAAACGACTTCCAGAAGTTCGTGTCATAGACGCAATAGCGCACCGCCCGGCGGCCTTGGACGTTCGGGATGCGCCAGTGCAGCCCTTCGCGGTCGCCCGGTTTCCGTTGATACTCGTTGAGCGGTCGGCTCGAGGCCCCAATAAAACGCCCGTGGCTGGGCAGCAGCACCGCGGCGTGGGCCGACTGCCGGCAGAACTGATAGATTACATCCGTGGATTGGCCCCAGTTGGCATCGACCAGGCACCGCTCGATCCGCAGCGTGGCCCCATCCTCCCGTCGCCACTCCCGGCCCAGACACTCCTGGGTCAGGCGTTCCAGCCCGGCGTAGATCGAGCCTTCCAGGCTGCCTGCTCGTGTGACCATCCGCAAGGTTCGTTTGACGTTGCGAGCGGCGAAATATCGTTCCCGCTGGTCGGGAAACGTACCGTAGTCGATCACCCAGCCAGTAAAATCTTCACGCCAGGCGGTCACAACGAAAAACAGCAGCGTCTGCTGCACATCGATAAAGGCGGTCAGCCGGGTGGCCTCCAGCGGCACAACTCCACGTGGCAGGCGGTTGAGCTTGCCGGCGATCTGCTCGGCCGTCAATTCGGTCTCGGTGGGCAATTCCGGCAAAGGCTCGTTCTGGAACTCGGCACAGAAGGCCGCTTCGCCCCGCTCCAGCCGCAGATTCATGGCGTGCTGGACGGCCGACAGCTCGTCGGGGTTGTATCGCTCGGGCCAGGCGACTACCGCCCCTTCGTCCATCGCTTCGCGATTGGCCCGATAGAACTCAGTTGCGGGCTGTGTGCCCACGCCCCGCCGCAGACTGTCGGCCCGGATTTCGGCGTAGCGCAGCCAGAGCTTCTCGTTTTTCGGGAAGGCATAGACCATCTTGCATCGCTCACCGTTCCACTCCGGATGCTTTTCGCGATTGAGGATGTTGTCGGCCATGTCGCCAGGCCGGATGACCGTGCAAGGCATGATGCCGCTGATCTTCTTGCCCGGCCCGGCTAAACCTAACACAGCCCCAGCCAGGATGCTCTCGCGGGCCGCACATTGGGAAACGCTGCGGGCCGATTCATCGGTTTGCGGATCGTCGATCACCACCAGGCTGGGACGGACTGCCTTGCCATCGGGCCGCTTGAACTTCATGCCGCGGATCCGTCCAGTAATCCCGGCCACGCGGATGATTGCTCCGCTGGCCTTGCTGCCTGGAATGGTCGGCAGGACGATCTCTTTGGCGGTCCAGCCGATGTGCGTCCGCTGTCCCTTATAAAGCTGTCCGCTACACCGGTTGGCGATGCCGTCCAGGCAGTAGATGGGATAAACGGCTTCGGGAAAATCCTCCAGTAGCAGCTCGTTGCCATCGAATTCCTCTTTGATCGACTGTAGCATGTCCACCGCGTGGGCCTCGTCCGAGCCTATCAGACAGACAAATTCTCGATGCCCGTAGAGCATGGCCCAAATGCAGGCCGCCTCGCAAAGCGACGTCTTGCCGCTGCCTCGAGGCATGGCCACCGCAAACAGCCCGCCTTCGAGCACCGCTTGCTCGATCTTGCTAATCACCTTCAGGTGGTCAGCCGACCATGGTAAGGTAAACGTCAGCGGAAAGTACTGTTCGCAGAAGAAACGAAAATCCCGTTCGGCACGCTCCTTTCGCTCCGGGTTGACCACCGCCGGCAGCTCGCCGATGTCTCGTCCTTCCAGGGACAGGGCGATGTTCCGCGCCCGGGCGCGCTGCTTGATGGCCTCGTATCCGCTATCGGGTTCCCGCCTGCGGGCGATCATTTGTCGGCGCACAGCGACCAGCCATGCTGCGTAGCGCGGCAGGTCGATCGTTCTGTTGTCTCCGATGCGATAGCCAGCCCGTGTGCAGTGCCGCCGGACGATGCGTTCGCTGGCCACTTCGCCCAGCGGGGTGGACTTCAGCATCCGCACCAGCTCCACGGGCCGTAATCGTCGCCGGTCCGTCGCCATCGCTTGGGTTTGCTCAAGCTGCCGAAACTGTGGCGCCGATCAAAGCCCAATAGCCGTGGGACTGCTCGCGGCAGTTCTACGGTCAGGGGCGTGGGCGGAGTGCGAGTCCGCTTCCAGGTCCAGCTTTGTTTCTTGAAGACTCTTATCCGCCCGGCCGCGACGTCTCGCGCACCAGCCAGGCCACATAGTGCAACAGATTGATGGTGCCGTCGGGATTGACTGGCGCGCCGTCCAGGATGTCTTCCTGCAACCTTTCGACGGTTGTGGGCCGCAGGCCGCTTTTTGTGAGAAAGGCTGCGGTTGCGTCCAGGCTCAGGCAAGAGAGTGCGTTGTACAGGCTTGGGCAATCTTCATTTAACATTGGCTGCGTTAATGCCCGGGCGTCCCGGTTGCCCTACCTTCATGACTTTTGCCGCTTGGCTCCATCAAACAGGGCCGTCGCAGCAATTCGTCGCGGAGCTGCGCAATCAACTGCTTGCTGTCGTGGGAAACACCGGCTACAGACTCGATCGCCCTGGTGTTGCCCGCGATTACCCGATTGGTGTCGGCCAGCACCCGCAGAAGCTGTTTGACGAGCCAGACGTTGACGCCAAGCAACGCCAGGGCGAACACGGCGAAGCCGCCCTGGATGGCCGGACTCCACAGTTGCAGGACTTCCTCCATGAAGCTTCTCCCTCAGTTAGCTCACGTCGCCCCAGCGCGGCGTCAGGATCGCATAAGCGCCGTAGTACCACGCGATCTGGGAAAATGATAGCGTGCCGCGGCCTTGCTGGCCCCAATTGGTTCCCCAGGAGTTGACGTACCAAAACCGGTTCTGGTCAATCAGTTCCACCGCGAAGATTGCATGGCCCGGGTACCCGAAGTACACCGGCAGCCCGGCTAGCAGGGCGGACCCGAACTCTTCCCGGCTGCGGACCTGCACAACCTCTTGCAAGCGGTAGGCCTTGGCCGCCTCATAAGCCTCTGCACTTGGCTGAACCTGCCAGCCTTTGGACCGCGGCCAAATAGACTCGGGAAAGCACCCGTAACGCTGGACGAAGCTTAGGTTGTCTTGAAGCGAGGAACCAGCATCGCGGCCGCCATTCACTCGGCCGTAGAGCCCATAGGGATTGAATGTGACCTTCTGCTGGCCCTCTTGGGATCGCAAGGCTTGCATCGCGCCGCAGATTGCTTCGCTAGCACAGGAACCGACGTTGCCTTGGTTAAAGACCGTCCACACGTGACTGTTCGGCCACGCTTTTGCCGCCTTCAACTCCGCGATCCGCTCCGGCCACTGGTCGATAGGCACGACCTTGATGCCTGCTTGTTCGACCGACAATGACCGCGGCGGCGGCTCTCGGCACTCCTGAATCAGCCCGGTGCCACAGCCGGCCGGTGGGTTGGCCAGCAACTGCGCCTCAAGGTAGGTCAATTCCTGCTCAAGCGACGGCGCAGCGCTGCCTGGCCTCTCAAGATACCGTGCCAGGCATTCCTTCCATTGCGCAACAATCAGGTCAGACATTTGCTCTCCTTTCAAGGGCCGCAGCCATAGGGTGTGCACATGCGTTGCGGCAGGCCCCGCCAAATAGTCGTTGCCGGCGCAGTGGACGGTGTAATGGATAGTGGCGGCGTTGCGCCTTTCGGCAGCCGCTGCTCAATCAAGGCTCTCACTTCGGCCAGCGTTTTCGGCAATGGGCCTTCCCACAGCACTTCCCCGTGTTCAGTGAACAGAAACAGATAGGGCAGCGGCTTGCCTTTGGCCAATTCGAGCCACTTCTTCGCCCAGCCGGGCACCTGGTCGGCACGATCGAGCACGTCCTTATCGAGCAGCCGCACGCGGTCACTCAGCAGTCGTCGCAGTTCCGGCGCCAAGACAATCGCCGCGGTCTGCGGTGTGCGATCGAGCCGCTCCTCTACAACGAGCATCCACAGTTCACGATAAGGCTTCGGCTGCGGATCGGGCTGCGGACCTGGGTCGGGTTTGGGCTTAGGTTGTGGGGTGCCAACCTGGATCACCTTCTTTGCGACGATCAGACGGTCAGCAGAAACCGGAACGACGATCAGAAGGCGATATTGCCCGGGCGTGCGAGCCCGAAACAACAGCAGTGGTTCGCCGCTCCAGGTAAGCACCGGTCGAACCGCTGTTCCCGCCTCAGGCCAGACGTCAACGTGGGCATTCCTCGCCTGCTCAAGGCTCAGCCCGCGAATTGCGTAGTCGCCGTACTCGGCGACGGCCAGTGTCTCCGGCCCGTCGATTTCTAGACCGGGATTCGGGATAAAGAAACAGAAAAGAGCCAGCAGAATCGAGTTCACTTTCTGTTCCTCCACCATTGGATCACTTGCAGGATCAGTTCGACGATCAGCACGATGACCGTCGGATCAAGCTCGGTGTCCCGGCCAGCCGCGGCTAGCTCCTCTCGAACCGCTTGCTCGATGTCGGCCCGCATCGGTAGCGATTCGCCAGCTTCTAGCCGCCGAGCGATGGCCACGATTAGCTGTGCCATCGGTTTCGGCAAGCGGTTCAGCCATTGTTCAACGTCATCAACAACCAGCCACGTTCGCGGCAGCGGCCAAGCCGCCACCAACACTTCCACCAGTGGGCGAATCAGGTCCATATCGCCTCCTTTACGGATAAGGGTTAATCGTTACGCACGCCTTCATCCCAAGTCCCAGCAGTGCCGGGTCTGCCAGAGTTGCGGTAACGGCTGAGCGATACTTCCGCCATCTGTCGTTGGTGCTCGACTACCTGCCGGCAATGCTGGCAATAGGGCTCGTCGCCGCTCGGGACCTCGACACGATGGCCGCAGATTTCACAGCGTCGATGCTGCTTGCTGCCCTCGGCACTTCCCATGTTGCATACTCAACGCCGCTGATGCCGACTGGTCAAGCTTTTTTCTCTGGTGGCAGCGCAAATCCGGCATGGCAAAATTTCCACCCGGTATCCGCAAGTCGGGCAGCGTATCGTTTCGGGGATGAACCTCTCGCCTTCGGACAATACGGGGCGTGCCTGATTGACCGCCTTCCGGCGCCCAGCTTTGACTGCTCCCACAATGTCATGGCTAACACGCGCCGCCAGGCCAATCTCGCTGTTGTGGTACCAGTTCAGCGCCAGCATCCGCTGAATCAGGCGGATAGTGGCGGCATCGAGTCCGGCAGGGCGCGGCTGACAAGGGCGTTGGCGAGGAGGTTTACGCGAACAAGACGGTTTTTTTGACGATGATTTGCCCAATTGCTCGGCAATTAGCCCCACGACGTAGGCGGTAATCCCAAGCTCTTTCGCAATCTGGTCTTGCGGATGGCCTTCTGCCAGCAGGCGTTCGGCCTGTGCTATCAGCTCTGGGGTGATTTCGGGTCTCATCGCTGCCTCCGTGCCGAGCGTGGTTATGGCTCAACCGCCACCAATAGGCCTTGCTGCCGTCGCCGCCACGCGGTCGATCGCAGCAGCTTGCATGCTTCGGAGTTTTTCACAACGCGGCGATTTAGTGTTGCAAAGCGACACTCGTGCGACAAATGTCGCACCGCAAAAGACAGAAATACTAAGACTTTAGGTGAACAGAATTTTTTTGGTGCGACACTCGTGCGACAAAATGTCGCACCGAAAAACAAGGCTCATTTGGAATGAAAGCGTTTGGCAAGGGCCACTATCGCCGGATGGTTCGCTCGGTACTTGAATCGCGGGGTGTTGGGGCGTGGGTTTTGTACTTCTTCGTAATCGGATAGCCGTTTAGTGATGTTCCCGTGTGTATCACTGTTTCCCCAAGTAGATGCACGTCCTCACGTCCCGGGTGGGAAACATCGGGATACACCGGTACCGCCGGGCACTGCGCCGCTTTTTGCGCCGCCCAGGGCATAGCCCCTGTAGCCTCGGTCGTGGCTCTGTGAAGATGTGCCGGTGTGACTTGCCGATAATGGGCATCGGCGATCGCTTCCGTGTGTCCTAGCCACGCCGACGCTACATGGCTCGGATAGACATCTACCAACTCTGTCGCCCGGCTCGATCGAAGATTTGTGAACAATCTGGGCCAGACGACAAGGCCGGCCCGGGTAATGGCGCGACAAAGAGCAAAGCGCAGGGTTGGCACCGGCGTGATCCGCAGCACAGGCAATACCCACTCGCTCCCCGGCGGGGCCTCGTCGAAAGCAGCCCGCAGTTCCTCTTGCACCTCGGGGAAGATGGGACATATCCTCTTTTCGCGCCCCTTGTGCCGGGCCGTCTTCGGGGAATGGATCACCATCGTCATGCTGTCCCAGTTCACATCCGACCACCGCAGGTCCCTGATCTCGCTCGGTATCCGTAGTCCCTGAAACCGCGCCAGCAGGAACAGCAACCTCCATTCCGCGCCGGGCAACTGCTCAAGCACCCGCGCCACCATATCCCGGTCAACGAAGAAGCGCCGCTCCGGGACCGGGCGTACGGTGCTAACCAGGCCAGCAAAGGGATTCTCCGGTATCAGCTTGTGGCGCACCGCATGGGCAAAGAACTGTTTAGCCCACCCGCTCCACCGGCGGACGGTGTTCTCCGCAAGTTTGCAATCGGCCCGCAACCAGGCCGCCCAGCGCTCGGCATCACCAGCAGTGATTGTGTGCAATGCCTTGTCAGCGCCGAAAAACTCCAGCAACCTACGGGCCGTGACATCCCAACCCCGGGCCGTACCTTCGGCCACGTCCCCCCGCCGACGGCGCTGCTCGATGTAGTCGTTCAAGAACTTCTCGATGCTCTGCTGCGGCGGCCCCTGTAGCAATCCTACCCGGCGTAGACGGTCCCGCAGCGTGCCGTCCAGATTGTGCACCCAGGCCGCTGTAGGGCCGTC
>Ga0308389_1001461_pt1 | contig 15979 bp, 14 predicted proteins | sample Hotspr2Sample148_FD_202362 | JGI IMG/M metagenome (GOLD analysis project Ga0308389, IMG submission 202362) | Hot spring phototrophic mat microbial communities from Mushroom Spring, Yellowstone National Park, Wyoming, United States - 20040719_148 ... | reverse complement strand
GTGATCCGCACCGACCTTTTGGATTACGCCTTTGAAGTAGAACATTTCGACCGGCATTTGGGACGTATGCTCGAACTGCTGGAAAAGTCCGGGGAACTAGACAATACGCTGATCATCGTTACATCGGACAATGGGATGCCATTTCCCCGGGCCAAAGGGCAGTGTTACGAGATTTCCTGTCATATGCCGCTGGCGGTGATGTGGAAAAAAGGGATCGCCCATCCCGGCCGGGTCATTGAGGATGTGGTCAGTTTTGCGGATTTCGCCCCGACCTTTCTCGAACTGGCAGAAGTGGCCCCTTCTCAGACGGGCATGGCGCCCTGTGCCGGCCGAAGTCTGATGGGAATTTTCCGGAGCGACCACAGCGGGCAGGTCGATCCCAGCCGAACCTTCGTTCTGCTCGGAAAAGAACGGCATGACGTAGGTCGGCCTTTCGATTGGGGGTATCCCATCCGAGGCATTCTCGAAGGACGTTGGTTGTATTTGCGGAACTTTGAACCGGATCGTTGGCCGGCAGGAAACCCCGAAACCGGTTACCTGAATTGCGACGGCAGCCCCACCAAAACCGAAATCCTTCATGCACGGCGCACCGGCGCCGATACCCAACCCTGGCAAGCCTGCTTTGGAAAACGCCCCCCAGAAGAACTCTACGACCTCCAAAACGACCCCCACTGCGCTCATAACTGCCTGGACCAACATCGAGAAGTGGCCCAAAAATTGGCCGAAAAAATGACCCACCTGCTCAAACAGGAAGCGGATCCCCGCATGTTCGGCCAAGGAGAAATCTTCGAAAAGTATCCTTACGTCGATCCGAAAAGACGGAATTTTTACCACCGGTTTATGCAGGGCGAAGCCCCTCCGGCAAACTGGGTCAATCCAGACGATATAGAAAAAGATCCCCGTTTCCGAGAGGGCGGAGAACCGACGCCCAAGAGCGGGAAGAAAGAAAAATCAGGAACACTTTAGCCGAATGAAGAGGCACGCTCGTCGTGCCCATTTCGGAGGGGTATGTTTATCATGCCCGCCGGACCCGAGAAGCAGGTCCCTCCTTCGCCCCCTCACCCGGCCAAGCGAAGCCGGGTGAGGAATCGCCTGTGTCATTCCTGCGCAAGCAGGAATCCAAGGGACTTGGGAGGATTGCCTCCTGGATTCCCACTTTTGTGGGAATGACATACAAGGGGTATTGTCACTGCCGCGAAAGCGGCAGTCCAGAAAGTATCCCCCAGTTCCCGCTTGCCCAGCAGGAACACAGGAGCAGGCACAAAGCAGCCTGGACTGCTGCTTGCGCAGGAATGACACATTGTAGCCCACCATTCGACTCCAATGTTGCCATCCCTGGAAAATGCTCCAAAACCTCATACTTTTTCCGAAAGGAGATCCGTTATGATGAGCGGAACCCTTGGAGGGACCTGCTTGTCAGGTCCGAGGCCCTGGGAAAGGTCTGCCTTGGAGACACCGTTTTTACGGGCACGACAAGCGTGCCCCTCCATAAAGGGCCATTGGATTTCCTCCTAAGGGATGTTTCGAGCGTCTTCAACCCATTCCCCCTCTCTTCGGTTTTTCCCATCAGTTGGCAGACGTGTAGATACCAATGCACGGCGGGAGAGGCCGGCATCGGACCTGACCAGCAGGTCCCTCCAGTCGAACTTCATTCCTCTAAAATGCTCCAAAACCTCATACTTTTTCCGAAAGGAGATCCGTTATGATGAGCGGTTCTACGACCCGGCGGTGTTTTCTCCAACGGCTTGGTTTGGGAGTCGTAGGGTTAGGCTGGGGCGGTTGGGGCCAGGCGGAGGAGAAACCGATCCCAGGATTTGAACAGACGCCGAAGACGCCGGAAACTTCCAAGGGATGGAAGCCCGTTTCGGATCGGAAGCTGCGGGTGGGGATCGTCGGCTATGGGGTGTGTCGGTTTGGGGCGGCCTTTGGGTTCCAGGACCATCCGAATGTCGAGATCGTGGCCGTCAGCGACCTGATTCCCGAGCGGTGCCAGGCCTTGGCCAAGGCGTGCCGATGTGAAAAGACGTATCCCTCGCTGGAAGAGCTTGTCAAAGACGACAAGATCGAGGCGGTCTTTATTGCCACAGATGCACCCAGCCATGCCGCCCACGCCATCCTGGCCCTCCGGCACGGCAAACATGTGGCCTGTGCAGTGCCGGCGGTGTTCGGCTCGTTGGAGGAGGCCGAGAAATTGCTGGAGGCGGTGAAAGGTTCCGGATTGAAATATGCCATGTTCGAGACCTCCTGCTTCCACGAAGATTGCTACGCCATGCGGCAGATTTATCAGGCGGGCGGTTTCGGCCGACTGGTCTATGCGGAAGGCGAGTACTATCACTACTGTCCTAAGCCGATCGACTCGTTCCGAGGTTGGCGCGTGGGCCTGCCGCCCATGTGGTACCCGACGCATTCGACCGCCTATTATGTGGGTGTAACCGGCGGCAGTTTCACGCAGGTCTCTTGTCTGGGGCTGCCCAGCAAACTGGAACATCTCCAACCGGAAAACAACCGGTACAAAAACCCGTTCGGCACGGAGATCGCTTTGTTGCAGACAAGCGAAGGCGGCATGGCGCGGATGGCCGTCAGTTGGGATACGCCCGGCTACGAGGGGGAAATGGGCCGGGTGCGCGGCGAGCAGGGATCGTTTTACGGAAAGTATCAGGGGCTACTGAAGGAGTTGCCTCCGCTGGCTCGGCCGCCTTTACCGCCCAGCGTGGCCCCAGGCGGACACGGCGGCTCCCACGGCTACTTGATGGACGATTTTGTAACGGCCGTGCTTGCCGATCGGAAGCCGCGGGTGGATATTGTTCAGGCACTGGCGATGACCGTGCCGGGGATCGTGGCCCACCAGTCGGCCCTGAAAAACGGCGAATGCCTGAAGATCCCCCAATACAGCTTGTAAACGGCACGCGTCACCGTTCACGGGGTTCTTGCCCTTGCCATGGATGCCGGAACCCCTCGACAGCAGGCGCGCAACCGCGGTCTTGAACAGCGGGTTTCGACCGATCTTGAACTGCGGGTTTCGCCTTGTCCATCGCCCCCCAAGATTTTTCCAGAATTCTTGCCCCTCAGCGGGCAGCCGATGGATCTGGATCCCGCCGCGGGGAATGGGTTGCTTGCCGCCCTATGAAGGTGCGGGAAGCAACCCGCGATGCCGGCGTGCCCCACCGCTGAAATGGGAATGGGTATCTTGCCGCCCTAGGAAGCTGCGGGAAGCAACCCTTTGCCTGAACTGGGAGCATCTGGCGCAACGGGTGGCGACGCTGGAGGACACACTGCTCCAGACGATCCAGCGTCGCCCGAGGACTAGCGCTCCTGCGGCTGAAGAGCTCCAGAAAGATTGACGGACAAACTGCTCCAGACGATCCCACGTCGCCAGATGACGGCGGGGGACTTTCAGAAGGCGTTGGAGGCGGACCGGGAACAAGTGATGAAGGCAGCCACCACCCGCGTGCCGGACACCAAGCACGCCTGGAATCTGCCCAAACGGTCTGGCCAGCACGGGGAAGCGTACTTCCGCTTCCTCACCCCACCGCCCCATCGACCCGACGAACCATCTGGCCGAACAGGCGACTGGTTTCGTGGTGATCGACCGGCACATCCGCCAACGGACGCGCAGTGAGAAAGGCCGCCGGTGGTGCGAGCGCATCTGGACGCCGGTCGCCACCTGCGTCCCACAGGGTGGCGAGGTCTTTCCGTTCTTGCTCGACTCGATGCAAGCTCATCTGGGCGGTACTCCACCGCGGTGGCTGTTGCCGTCCGGCCCCTAACGGCATCCCACGCTCCCTGCCTTTCGGTTGTCCTCCGTGGTCCCCCCCGGCCACCCCGTGAACGGTTACGAAAATCTGTTTTTAGTTTGACTGTATCTTTATCTTTCCGGTCCGGCCCCTACCAGTTGTAGCGCCTAAAAATCGAATCGAATACCACAGATTGTGGTCATCGTTCCGGGGGGATACAGTGAAGTTAGGCAGATGGACCACCCAACCGGCAGCCTCCACCCTGCCAAAAACCCTAATCAACGGGCATTGTGGGAAACGGAACGGGTTTGGAAACAGGTCGGGGCCGCCCGCCGGACTGCCCATTTCGGGCCAGCCTCTAAGAGGCTGGCCCGAAAATCCTCCGAGCGGTTCCAGCCTGGAGCCAGATGATCTCGGGAACCCCCTGTTTTTGTAGGGTTTGAGGAACAGGATGGGCAGCCATGGTTGATTGCCAACATACAGATTTGAGAACAGATTTGAGAATTTCGGGACAGCCTCTTAGAACGGAGAAGCCGCTTGCCGAAACATTTCCGCCGAGCGGGGGCTGAGCCGGGCCTGCGGCGGTTGGTATTCCCCAAAAGCGAGTGGGTATGTCATACCTCTTTCGTGGCATTCTGCCTCCGTGCCCGAAATATCCTCCCTCAGCCTCAGTTCACAGGCGCGGCCCGAAAGGCGAATCCCGCCTCGGTGCCGAAATATCCTTCTTCAGCAGCGAGAGTCGAAAAGAAAAAATTTCATCCGTTCGGCCGAAATGGAAGAGAAACCTATTTTTTTCCTGTCAAGATGGCAGGAAAACAAGTCAGGAGGGATTTTCTCCTCTAATTGGTGGGGGACAGTCGGAAACACCAAAGGATTTTTTCTTTTGCAAGATCTTTTATTATAATGGGTTAAGAAAAATTGCTGGTTTCGATTATTTCCCGATTGCTCGGCATTCTATTTGCTTAGTATAACACTCCTGGGGAATTCCTAGGCGATGGAGCAAGGTGTCTCAGACGGTAGGGCAGCCGGGAAATCGCCGGGCCTCCGTCTAAGAGAATCACCTCTCCAGAAAACCTGTCAGACGGAGCCTCAGGAGAATCAGGGGTTAAGTGACTGGTTACGGCGCTACCGCGCAACGGGATGAAAGGAGCCGATCTTCAGACCCTCCAACCGGGAGGTGAAACCATGGGGCTGCGGACTCCTCGCCTGTTGATTACCGATGACGATGCGGCCTTTCGGGAAACCCTCCGGGGGGTCTTTGAACCCCGAGGCTTCCAGACTCTGTTGGCTGCCGACGGCGAACAGGCCGTGCAGATCGTCCAACAGGAAGAAGTCCATTTGGTTCTTCTGGACGTCCACATGCCCAAGCTGACCGGGCTGGAAGTGCTTCGGCTGCTGCGAGAGTTCAACTCCTTGTTGCCGATCATTCTGCTGTCGGCCGGTTGGGATGATCGCCTCCTAGAACAAGCCCGACAGGCGCAAGCCTTCTCCGTATTGCCCAAACCGGTAAGCACCCGGCAACTGACCGGCACCGTCTGCCAGGCCCTGAAACAAACCTATAACTGGTCCGAAGAATTGCTCTCGTAGGAACATGGGTAACATTTTCGCCGAATGAAGCAACCCGCTGTCCGGCGACCTGAAGCCAGTGTGTCATTCCCCCTTGCGCGGGAATGCGAAGAAGGCCCCTCCGCCGGGGGGCCGTGGGCACCGTCGGCTTCTGCCAAGGTAGGGAGAGGCAAATTGCTTCATTCGGCTAAAGTGTTCCGTCCGGGTTTTGGGGGTGGCTAAAACTCCAACAGTTTGAGCACATCTTCGATGACGCCTTCTTTAACCACCCGGCGGGGGTTCTTCTCCGGGCCTTCGAAGATGAGATATTCCTTCTTGGCCCGGATGGGGGTTTGCAGGCGATAGGGTTTGGCCAGGCCGATCATTTTCATCGCCTGTTTAGCGCCTTCTTCCAAGGCCCGGCGGGTTTCTTCAAACGGATACAGGACGGCGGCTTCCCGGCTGATGCCCCGTTTGACGGCCACCGTAACACAGTGCTCGCCGAAAAACTGCCGGGCTTCGCGGCAGGCGGCCTCGTCGCCGGTAACCAGGATGGGCGGCACGCCATAATAGCCGGCAATGGCCGCCACCTGCGCCAGCTCCCCGGATTCCACCCCGTTATACCAGTAGCGATTTTCGCTGCGGGAGGATTGGGTGTGGCAAAGCACACCGTCCGGCACGCTCATCATGGCATGTTGACCGACGATGGCCAGGCCAGCAAACGATTCATCCAGGCCCCAGAGCGGGTGCCCCGGCCGGGGAAGGCCGGTGATATATTTGGCGCCGGGTTCCATCAGGTGCGGCACGAAGGCCCCTGATCCATGCCCGTCCAGGACCAGGATTTCCGTTGCCCCGCCGGCGCGCAGGCCTCGGACCACCGCGGCAATATCGCCCATAAGATACTCTTTGGCCTGGTCGTTGAGAGGACCGGGTTCTCGGGTTTGGGCAAATTTGTACACGCCACTAGCACCTTCCAAGTCGGTAACGATATAAATTTTCACTTCTTTGCGCTCTTGGGGTTTCTCAGTCTCTTGGGCCGGCAAAGCAACCCAAACCGCACCCACCCACACCGCCGCTGCTACCATCATCAGCCCCCAACATACGGTCTGAACCGTTCGCCCAATGTGCTGCATGCGAAAACCTCCTCTACCAATGGTGAGTTACCGGACCAATACCACTTCAGCCCCATTTTAGCCGAAGGGTGGGCACAATGTCACCGCTCCGCAAGTAGCAGCCCAGGCTGCTTGGTGCTTGCTCCTATCTTGACTGGATCCCCCGGAAACGATGACCACAATCTGTGGTGTTCGATCCGATTCTTAGCCCATATACGTGGTAGGAGCCCGGCCGGGGAGATACAGTCCAACTATATGCCTCCTGTGCAAAGCAGCACCTCGGAAAGGCTGCCCCAAAATGCCATTTTTACCCAGCCGCACTCCCAAGCAGCGGCCGCCCAGCCTCCCCAAACTCCAGAAAAAGGGTGGGAACACTTTAGCCGAATGAAGCTAACCCGCCGCTCCCCTGGCCCTCGAGAGGCCGGAGGTCCCTTTGGCACCGCCGTGAGGGGGCCGCTGGGAAACGGGCTGAAGGCCACCATCAAAAGGCAAGCCAGGGCTCCGGTCCTCCGAGGATTCCCGGTCCATCGGCTAAAGCGTTACCCAAAGTAGAGTCCGTCCCTTCCAACGCTTCCGGTATCTCTTGCCCCCCTTATGGTGCATCAAAACTGCATTGGAAGAGTGGTGTACGACCTCCTCATCATGGGGGGAGAGATTACCTCTTTAATAGGTCCGGTGGGGCAGTCTTGTAGCCGATAAACTTTACCAAATCGGCAATTTTTCCACAGTTTTCACCTTCCTTGGCCGATGTTGGATATGCCATGTGGTGTGCACGCTGCGAACAAGATGTTCCTGGCTTGGCGTCCCCGCAGAATAGGGGGCTTGTATGTATCCGCTGTGGGGGAATAATACCCCATCCTAAAGAGGTGTCTCAAGTGGGCTCCATGGCAGCGGCTCCTTCCCCTCACGCCCAGTTTTCGGAACCCCAAGCCCCGAAGATTTCTGAGGGGGGGGAGCTCGGCCCCCAGGCCCAGCCGCCCCCCTCTTCCGAGGGTCTCCTCCTGCCGATCGCCCCCTTTTTGGACTACGACGAGTGGGAAGTAGAACGGGCACTCCGCCAGATTGGCTGGCGGCTTTGCCCCCAATCCGCCCGCGAATCTCCCCAGCAGGACAACCATGCCCGCGTGGATACCCCCCATCCGCTACTTTTCCAAACCCATTGGCCTCTTCCCAAGGACACTTTTCTTCCGCCAGGAACCTCTCCACCAAAACGATATGCCCGCCGATTGCTTCTTTATGGAGGAATCGTTCTTCTTACCTGCGGTCTAGTCCTCCTGTTGTGGAGCTATTTGGGTGCTCGGCCAGACTTACCCCGATGGGGCTGGCCGTGTCTTGTCCTTGGACAGGCGGGGCTGGTGTTCGGGATGTCCTTTTCTTCTTCACGATGCCAGCGCCCACGGACTTCCGGAGGTGCCGATGGGCATCCAGAAGGCACGATCCCTCCTTCCCCCTTACTCTGGAAAACCCGGTGAAACTCTGATCGGATGGATTCCGGATCGCCCTTGCCCCTTGGCTTACCATCCCCTTGAAGAACGGTTGGTACTGCTTCCGGCGGTGGAACAGATCGTTCTCTCCCTCCGGAAAACCCCTCTTGCCATCTCCTCTTAACGGCTTTCCAGAATAAGCCGCCCTCGCTGAAGCCGATAGCCTTAAATCGACAAAAAAGAGGAATTCGGCCTCTCCGAGGAGTGGAGGAATCCGATTTTCCCCCGAAATCTGTCGCATCAAGGGGTTCAGGTAGAAGTTCCTGCAATCCTCTGGGAGGCAGGTTCCTCGGTGCGTATCCGTTTTAGATCAGCCTTCTTATTTCCCTAGCTGTCCACTGCCCGGCCCATCCAATGGATGAAAGAGGGGTTCCCGATACCATTTTGGGGGGATTTGGAGCCGAGAGGAGGGTTTCTCCGCTTTTTCGGAGGGGTGATTTTTCTACCTGGTTCGGATTTAATGTGACTGTATCCACCCGGCCAGGCCCCTCCAACTTATAGGGGGTAAAAATCGGCACGAACCCCACAGATTGTGGTAAATTACTTCCGGTGGATACCGTCCACTTAAAAAGTTACGATTTTTGGAGTGCCCGAAAGTCGCTTCTCGTAAGTCCTTTATGCACAAGAAGTTAGAAATTTTCTGGAAAGGGAAGGTGGCTTTTAAGGTGGGGCCCATTCGGATGGGAATAAGCTAAACTTCTAATGGGGATTTTCGGATTTTGGAGGCCGAAGGAGGGAATCCGGGATGGTAAAGACCGGCGGAACTATGGAGGGGCGGACGGGAAGCCCCAATCCGGCGTTGGCCCGCCTAGCCGCCCGAATTGGGGAGATATCTACCCTCCCGGAGGTGGTTTATCGAATTTTGACCCTGGTCGAAGACCCTCAGTGCGGAGCGGCAGAGCTCACCGAGGCCGTTCGGAGCGACCCCGCCCTGGCAATGCGGGTGATGCGAACCGTCAATTCCCCTTACTACGGCCTAGAAGAAAAGGTGGCCGATCTGCAACAGGCGATCGCGATTTTGGGGTTTCGAGAAATTCGGAATCTGGCCATCACGTCCCACGTCGCCACTCTCTTCCGCACGAGTGAGGGGTATAAGCATTACTCTCGACGGGGGTTATGGCAACACTTAGTGGCCACCGGACTGGTCGCCAGAATGATCGCCCAGACCACTGGCCGAATACTCCCCCATGAGGCGTATCTAGCCGGTCTCCTCCATGACCTGGGCTTGATCCTCCTAGACCAATATGCCCATGCCAGTTTCTGCCGGGTGGTGGATGCCCTCAGGCCGGATCGTCCTACTTGGGATGTAGAAATGGAAGTCCTCGGATTTAGCCATGCAGAATTGGGCCAGACGGTGGCTCAGCAATGGAACTTGCCGGCACACTTGACCGCTGCCATTGGTCTCCATCATCGGCCTGAACAAATCCAGGAATCGTATGGCCCGTTGGTCGGTGCGGTAGCGGTGGCCGATTTTCTCTGCCATCGGCAAGACGTTTCTTCCTTAGGGGTGCCAAATGCACCGATGCCCTCCGCCCAGATCTTTCTGCAGTTGACCCTAGGTCGAGATGCCCTTAATCAGATTGTAGCCCAATTAGAAGAGGCCCTCCGCTCCGCCGAGATCATGGCCTTTCTGCACGTTCGGTAAGGCCCCCGCCTCCTTGTTAGCGAGACCAACTTCTGGGGGGTACCCCAGACATCGGCCCCGGAGAATTCCCAGGTTCAGCGGGGGGAATCGCCAATCGGGTTCCAGGAGGCAAATATTCGAGGTTTTCCCCGATGACCTCTTTGTTCAGCTCATAGATTTCCACCCATCGACTCGCCTTGCCCAATAAAGCTCGGGCGATCTCATAGATGCTATCCCCCTCTTGGACGATATAGACCCGATAGGTCTTTCCAGAAGGGGGAACGGTTGTCCCTGAGCCTGTGCGGTCCGAAAAGCCTCCGATAGCCCCAGACGCTTCTGGTTTTGCCGGGGGGTATCCACCCAGCAGGGCCGGACTACTTCCGGAAGCGCCTCCCGGAGTTGCCGAGAGAGAGTCTTTGCCCGCCGGAGTGGCACACAACTGCGGATACAGACGCCGAAGCTCCTCTTGCGAGGGAATCATTAATTGGTCGCCTACTCGGAGTTGGTCCAGACGAGGGTTCCGCGAACGATTGTACTCCGCTAGGGCCTGATAATAACTCCCTGTCCCGTAGAACCTTTCCGAAATGCCCCAAAAACTATCTCCCGGTTGAACCACGTAGGAACGAGGCATGAGAAAAGACTCGTTCTGGGAGGATGGGGCTGGTGAACCTGCCGGAGGGCTCCCCAGACCGGCAGCCGCAGGCGAATTTCCTCCCGTTGCCGAGGCCGGCGCAGTTGATCGGCTTCCGGAGGGGAGAGGAGTTAACTCCCTTCCAGATTGAGAGGCAGTTAACCCCCCCGCTCCTCTTTCCGCTCCGGAACTTGCTTGCCCAGACTCTCTGCTGGATTCAGCCGAACCGCTCGTCGGAGATCCCCAGACGGGTGGGGCATAGGGAGAAAAACTCCCCGTGGAAGAAGGATATCCACCCGTTAACGAAGGGGGGCTCTCTTGTCTTTGCCCTTGTTGGAGGGGGGGAGCATGGGCCTCACTGGTGGGAGAAAGAAGTGGCCCCGAAGCATTGTTCGAGGAGGCTGGCGGGGCCTCTTTCGGAGCACTGGGGGCTGCCGCCGGAGAAACGGCGCTATCCGCTCTCAGGGGATTATTCCCAGAAAAGACCGACTCCCTTGCGGGCCAAGGACTCATCGGGGCCAAAGAGCTTCCCGCTTGGGTGCCCCCAAAACCACTTCCACTCCCGGTTCCTCCACTCGCCCCTTGGCTGGGAATCTTTGCCTTCCCTTCTGCCACATTCCCGGAGGTTCCCGGGGAGGCAGGGGAAGGAGAGGGGAAAGGAATGTTACTACCTTCAGGGAGACTTTTTGTAGTTCCTGATTGGAGTTGCTTTGATCCCAAACCCCCACTGGTAGGTATCCTTGGCCCAGTTTCAGAAGAGGGGGTTCCCCGAGAGCCACTTCCCCCCGCTTCCGCTCCAGCAGGCTTCGGAACCGCCGAAGCTGTGGGGTTCCCAGAGGAACCTCCCGAAGAGGAACCCGTGGATTTCCCGTCGGCCTTGGCCGTGGCTTGTTTGTCCTCTTGGCTACCCCCTCCGAGTGGGAATCGCTTGATCAGAAGTGCCCCCAGCACCACTATCAACACCAAGACCACGGCCAATCCGATTTTCATTTCCCGGGTTAAAAGGGGGCTTTCTTCGGCTTCTTCCATTTCCGATTCTTCTATTTCCGACTCCGAAAAGGATTCTTGCTGGCCGTCGGAGATAGATTCCTCTTGGAGATCCTGCTCCGACCTGTCCCCTGCCTGGGGGGGCTGGTCCTCGTCTTCAAAATGAGGGGTATTCCGTTTGCTCATGGATTCCCTCCTTTTTAGGACTATTTAGATATGCCTTTTTGGGGATATTTAGGACTTATGTTGACTGTGTCAGTTTGGATCGACTCTCCCAATCTGTTGGGGACAACCGATTTTTGCCCCGTTCCAATGGTAGGGAGGTCGCCGAGTCGATCCAGTCAAAATATGGGAAGTATTTACCCCTCGGGGGGATAAGGATCAAAGGGAGCATTTTAGCCGAGTGGAGAGAACAGCCGTGTCAGTGCTGCGGAAGCAGCAGTCCAGCCGCCTAGTGCCGGCAAAGTCCCCCTGGATGTGATTCCCGTGAAAGTGGCAGTCCAGCCCCCTTGTACGTTATTCCCCTAAAAGCGGCAGTCCGGTGATTTTTTTTCTGGATTCCTCCTTGCGCGGCAGGGTCCCAGGGCCTCCCTTCCCAGGCCTGGCCGAAGGCGCCGAGCCCGGCCTCTCGACAGCGAGGGGAAGGGCGAGTTACTTCATTGGGCTAAAATGGGACTCGATATCTATCCTCCGCAGTTTGCGTTCTTCTCCACCTCCTATGCTTTACCGAATTTTGGAAAACACTGCAAGGCGATTCGGAAAAGAAAATGGAGAAAATACAGAGGAAAGCGTAGCCATCTTCCTAAAAAACCTCCCGGAAGGGTAGGGCTAATAACCCGGTGGAGGGGCATCCCCTTCACCTGGTGGTCCCTTTGACCCCGCCTGTCTCTGGAGGGCCAGAGGAAAGGCGATTTGCTTCATACGGGTAACTGGTTACCGGCTAACATGTTACGGTTATTTTTTCTTGGCCTGGGCCACCCGAAGTTTGGCGCTTCGGCAGCGGGGATTTTGCAAAATCTCCCTCGGGCTGGGCCGAATCGGCCGACGTGTCACCACCTCTAACCGTTCATCCGATGCAAAAGCCTGTTTGACAAGACGGTCTTCTAATGAATGAAAGCTAATGATCGCCAACCGGCCCCCGGGAGCCAAGCATTCCGGCAATCGGTGCAAAGCCCTTTGCAACGTCTCCAGTTCCTGATTGACGGCGATGCGGAGGGCCTGGAAGGTTCGGGTAGCCGGATCAATTCGTTCCCGCTGTCGGCGGGGCACACATCCATGGATAATTTGCACCAATTGGGCAGTAGTGGTAATCGGCTCCCGCTGCCGGTGGGCTACAATCGCCTGGGCAATCCGTCGGCTGTAGCGCTCTTCTCCATACCGCCGGATCAACTCCGCTAACGTCTTGGCCGATAAGCGGTTGACCAATCGCCAAGCGGGTTGCCCTCGGCTTGGATCAAACCGCATATCCAACGGCCCATCCTGAGAAAAACTAAATCCCCGGGTCGGGTCGGCCAGTTGGAGGCTGGACATCCCTAAATCCAGCAAAATCCCATCCACCTTGGCGATGCCTAATTGGTCCAAGATTTCCGGCAACTCGGCGAAATTGCCGTGGACTAACTCCACGGGCAGCCCCGTGAGCCGAGCACCGGCCGATTCCAAAGCCGCTGGGTCCAAATCGAGCCCGATGAGTTTGCTGGTAGGCCCCAGGCGTTGGGCAATCGCCAAGGCATGCCCCCCACCGCCCACCGTGCCATCGACGATCACCTGGCCTGGCCTGGGGTCCAACCACTGAAGCACTTCCCCCAACAATACCGGCACATGTTCTACCGAAAACTGGCTCATGCTAAGCATTCTATTCCCGCCGTAACTATGTGGTTTGACTGTATCCGACCGGCCAGGCCCCTCAACTGGTAGGAGGTAAAATTGGCCCGAACCTCACAGCTTGTGGTAATGACTTCCGGTAGATACAGTCAAATTAGCCGTATGAAGCAAATCGCCTCTTCCCTGGCGGCCTAAACCCAGGGTGTCCCTGCCCCGCAAGCGGCAGTCCACAAAATACAAGGCATGTTCTCTGGACTGCTGCTTTCGGAGCAGTGGCACATCGGTCCCTCCATTCGGTCGGCTCAAATGTTAGCTCCCGCCTAATTGGATGGACCGTCCACCCCGTAAGTTCCACTTCTGGTATGCTCGGATTTTGCTATTTTCCGTAACTCTTTGGATTATCGTAACATTTTAGCCGAATGGAGCCGGCAAAGTCTCGTTCCTGCGAAAGCGGGAACGGCACTTCGCTCCACTTCACTCGGTTAAAATGCTACGAACGTTTTAGAGGGCATTTCCCGTTTGGGGGAATTACCAATCTCTGTGGGGATCAAGCGGATTCTTACCCCCAATAAGTTCACAGAGCCTGGCAGGGGGGACACAGTCAACATCACCTCCCGAATGCATAAGAAAGAGAGGAATAAGCACATCATGATAAAATGAACATATTCAACATCATCTGCCGAATGCATGGTCCCAGGCCTAGGACCGTGCATTTGGAGGATGCGGAAGCTCGTCCGGGCGGAGGGATGGACAAGAGGGGAATGGCTAGTCTTCCAGGAGTTGGCCGTGGTCCAGTCGGACGGTGCGGCTGGCAAGTTGCCGGAGCCAATCCCGGTGGTGGGAGACCAAAAGCAGGGTTTGGGGCAACTGGTCCAGGATGTGGATGACCCGGTGGGCGGTTTGTTCATCCAGACCGGCAAAGGGTTCGTCCAGCAGGAGCACTTCCGGTTGCATGGCCAGCAGGCCGGCCAGGGCCGCCAGGCGTTTTTCCCCGCCAGAAAGCCGATACGTGATCCTATTTTCATATCCTGTCAGGCCCAGCTCGGCCAACGTTTCCCGGACCACGCGGAGGACTTCCTGTTTGGGTTTTCCGAGATTCAGCGGGCCGAACGCCACATCCTCGGCCACCGTAGGGAACAGCAGTTGGTCGTCGGCGTCTTGAAAGAGCAGGCCGACCCGACGCCGCACTTCCAGAAAATCGGCCTCCTTGGTCCGTGGTTTGCCGAAGATTTCGATGCGTCCGCTGGTAGGACGCAGCAGGCCGACGATCAGGTGCAACAGCGTGGTTTTTCCGCCGCCGGTCGGCCCGATCAGTCCCACCCGCTCCCCTTGTCGAATCGTCAAATGGCACCCGGTCAACACCGCTCTGGCGGGTTCATAGGCAAAAGCCACGTCCTCTAAACGAATGATTACCGGACCCAAAGCCCCCTGGTCCGTCTGTTGCTGCATCTGGGTCATCTCAGTTCTACGGTCATCTCAGTTCGAGTACCACAAGCAGTCCTAAGCCTGCTAACCATCCTAAGGCAAACCCCAGGTCTTTCCAACTATACCGAAAGTGATCGAGCAGCCAAAACTTGCCGGTAAACCCCCGACATTGCATGGCCGCCAAGACCCGTTCCGATCGGTCCCAGGCCCGCACCAGGAGTATCCCGACCAAGGTCCCATAGGTCCGAAGGGTATGTCCGTTCAGCGCCGGCTGAAACCCTCGGACTTTCAGCGAAGCCCGAAGCCGACCGTACTCCCGATGTAGCACTTCCAAATATCGGACCGTAAAGATCAAAAGCTGTGCCAGTTTCGTGGGCACTCCCAGGTGATCCAGCGCATGGCCGAGGGTGGCCAGTTCCATCGTCCCGACCAGCAGCACCAAGGCCAGCAGAATGGCGTTGCCCTTCAGAGCGATTTGGCCTGCAAGTTCCAGTCCCGGTTGACTCCAGGCCCACGATCCCCATTGGTAAACAGAGTCGCCGGGTACGCTCAGCGGCAACAGGGCCGCCAACACAAGCACCAGGACGTTGAACGGCAGAAGCCGGGCCAACACCGCCGCCGGTCGCATCCGAGCCGAAAGCCCCAAAACCACCATGCCCCCCAACGCCCCCCCAAGCGCCGGCCACCTCTGCAAACAGGCAAAGACCACTGCCGCCGCAGTCGCTGCCAAAAGCCGGGCGCGGGGATCCACCCGCTCAACCCACGAACCCTCATGCACAACCCCCTGGTGAAACCAATCGGTGGGCGTCATCGGCGGCACAAACCTCGGCGAAAAACGGGAAGGGAAAATCTCACCAGCTCCGCCCCCTAGGGAACCTCCGGCGACCTCGTGGAACCCGAACCAGCCGACAACCTCTTCTCCGCATCCAGAAGGCCGCTTCGTCGCATCCCCAAAAGATAAAACCCCATGCCGGTAAGCCCGATAATATAACCGATCCCGCCCAAAACGTCGCTCCATCGGATGCGATCTTCCATCTGCTCGATTTTTCGGGCCAAGGGGGCAATCTGCCGATGAACGGCCTGTTCAATCCATTCCGGCAATGGGTCGGCAGCACCAGCCCGGGTTTTTTCCTGGGGCAACACCTGGCCGGAGTCCATCGTCGCCGGCTTCTGATCGGCGGTGGGGGGAAATTTTTCGTCGGGCGGGTTCTGGGCCTTTTCTGCCGGGGGAAGGGTTGCTTTCTCCAGCGGCGGCAGCGATTCGGGCAAATCGGCGGCCGGCAGCGTGTATTCGGCGCCGTGGCCGTCGCCCGTATCCACCACCAGCCGATAATCACACCGGGACGGCGCCTGGAACGCAAACTCGCCGTTGGCGTCGGTTTTAGTTTCCAACAGTTTCCGGCCGTCGGGCAGGAAGACCTCCAGCTTGGACTGCTGGGCCGGAGCGCCGCCCCGGAAATACGCCCGGCCCTGGACCTTCTGGCCTACCGCCTCGGCATGAAGATAAATCTTATGTGCCCAGGCCGGGGTGGCCATGAGCAGGAGCGTCCAAATCCCGACCCCCATGCCGGTCCACCAAGACACTCGGCCTTTATGTGGAATTAATTTCATCATGT
>Ga0308389_1001445_pt1 | contig 16135 bp, 13 predicted proteins | sample Hotspr2Sample148_FD_202362 | JGI IMG/M metagenome (GOLD analysis project Ga0308389, IMG submission 202362) | Hot spring phototrophic mat microbial communities from Mushroom Spring, Yellowstone National Park, Wyoming, United States - 20040719_148 ... | reverse complement strand
TAAGAAAAACTTTATCGCAGCATAAATCTTATCATAACCTCCCCAAATACCAATTATGAAATACATTGGAATCAGCATTGCTTCCCAGAAAATGTAAAAGAGAAATAAATCTAATGATGCAAAAACACCGATCATTCCAGTTTCTAAAACGAGCATAAAGAAAGTAAATTCTTTAACTTTGTGTTCGATACTTGACCAGCTCGAGATTAAAGTTATAGGAGTAATAAAAGTAGTCAACAAAATAAGTAATAATGATATACCATCCACGCCCACGAAATAATAAACATTTAACCCCTCAATCCATTTAAATTTATGTATGAATTGAAAATCTGAACTATTACTATCAAAAGATAAATATATAATTAAGGAAAGTATAAATGTAATAAGACTTATAAAAAGTCCGTAATATTTTACTAATGAAATTTTATCATTTTTTATAAAAAATATAAATAATGAACCAATTAAAGGTAAAAAAATTAAATAGGTTAATAAATAATTATTTTCCATAGACTAAAAACTCAATATTATCCATAATAAAGTTATTGCTATTCCGAAAACCATTATTAAAGCATAAAATTGTGCTAATCCAGTTTGAAACTTTCTAAATATTGATGCAAATAAATCTATCAGCTTTGCAATACTGTGGATCAAGCCATCTATAATTTTACCGTCTGTAAATTTCCAGAAAACATTCCTTGATAGATTAACTACTGGATTTACAAATAATTTTTCATAAAGTTCATCTACATAATATTTATTCCACAAAATTTTATAAACTCTCGAAAACTTATCAGATAAATTATCAGCGACTTGCGGCGACTTTAAATAAACATACCGTGCAAATAGAATTGAGCCTAAAGCAAGAATAACAGATAAAACCATTAATATTATCTCTTCTAAATGAGTATGAAATCCAAATTTCAATAATTTTCTCTCAGCATCAACAAAAATTGGACTTAACCAATTATGGAATTGGTTTCCGTGTTCTCCAGAAAAAACCTCTGGAATACCAATAAATCCTCCTATAACAGAGAGAACTGCAAGAATTATCAAAGGATAAGTCATAACTTTTGGAGACTCGTGAGGATGTTTATCGTGCCCAAATCTTTCCTGCCCTTCAAAAGTAAGAAAGTATAATCTAAACATATAAAAAGCTGTTAGAACCGCTGTTAAAACACCAATCAACCAGAAAAGAAAACCATTGTTAGTAAAAGAATACCATAATATTTCATCTTTACTAAAAAAACCAGATAAAGGTGGAATTCCAGATATTGCAAGTGCAGCTATTAGAAATGTTATAGAAGTAATAGGCATATACTTTTTAAGTCCACCATATTTTTGAATATCTTGCTCTTCATGCATAGAATGAATTACACTTCCAGCCCCAAGAAATAACAAAGCTTTAAAGAATGCGTGGGTCATAAGATGGAATATTCCAGCAGTAAAAGCACCAACTCCCATTGCTAAAAACATATAACCAAGTTGACTAACAGTTGAATAAGCAAGTACTTTCTTAATATCATTCTGAACTAAACCAATACTCGCAGCAAAAAGGGCAGTTAATAAACCTATTATTGCAATAATCATCATAATCTGTGGCGCTGATGCAAAAATTATAGAACAACGCGCAACCATATATACACCAGCAGTAACCATTGTAGCAGCGTGAATAAGTGCAGAGACCGGTGTAGGACCTGCCATTGCATCTGGTAACCATACATATAAAGGAATTTGAGCAGATTTACCTGTCGCACCTATGAAAAGAAATAATGCAATGAACCCAAATGTTGCGGTTGAGACTGAAAAAATATTTGCTCTAGAAAAAACTTCTTCGAAATTCAAAGAACCAAAAGTCAAGAATATTAAAAACATCCCAAGAAGAAAACCAAAATCACCAATTCTGTTTACTATAAAAGCCTTTTTAGCAGCATCGGCTGTTGTACTATTCTCAAATTTTCTATCATACCAGAATCCAATAAGTAAATAAGAACAAAGTCCAACGCCTTCCCATCCAAGGAATAGTAAGACAAAATTATCCGCCAATATCAAATTCATCATTGCGAAAATGAATAGATTAAGGTATGCAAAAAATCGCCAAAAACCTTTATCACCGTGCATATAACCTATTGAGTAAACATGAATAATGAATCCAACACCAGTAACGATCAAAGCCATAACTAATGACAGCTGATCAACTAAATAAGAAAATCTTACATCTAACCCCCCAACTTTTAACCAAGTAAATAATGTAATAATAAATTTTCTATTCTCAATGGGTAAAGACAAAGTTTCAAAAAATGCAAGTAGAGTTATTAGAAAAGATATACCTATCGTACTGCTACCTAAAGTACCTATAAATTTTTCACTTTTAATTTTACTACCAAAAATGCCAATAATAAGAAAACCTAATAAAGGAAGAAACACAGTTAAATATATAAGTTCACGCATAAAATCCTTACCATTTTAGTATGTTGATATCATCTAAATTTACAGTAAGCCTATTTCTAAAGATAGCGATAATAATTGCTAAACCTACAGCTGCTTCAGCTGCTGCAACGGTCATTACAAAGAAAACGAATAATTGTCCAACTGAACTTCCCAAAAAGGATGAGAATGCTATCAATGTTAAGTTGGCAGAGTTTAGCATAAGCTCGATACACATAAAAACTATTATAGCATTTCGCCTTGTTAGAACTCCTGCTACTCCAACAAGGAACATAAATGCACTTAGAACCAAGTAATATTCAATTGTTATGGTCATATTTAATCAATTTTTTTCTTTGCTAAAATTAAAGCTCCTATAGTTGCTGCTAATAGTAAAAACCCAGCTGCTTCGAAAGGAAGTACATATTCTTTGAACAATAAATAACCAATCGATTCAATTTTTCCTGCCTCTACACTTGCTTGATTGTTAAAAGGTAAATTGAACGCTCGCGAGAAAAATATAATATAAACTAATTGTAAGAAAACAAATCCGGCAATAATGAATGCAAATATTTTTACTTTTGGATTTGATTCAAGAAATTTTTTTTCATTCTCAGGTCGTAATAACATTATTACGAAAAGAAATAAAACCATTATTGCTCCAGCATAAACAATAACCTGAGCAACTGCTATAAATTGAGCATTAAGAATAAGATATAAACCAGCAAGGGAGGCAAAATTTAAAATCAAATACAAAGCAGCAATTACAGCATTATTTCTTGTTATCATCAATATTGATGATATTGCTGCAATTAAACCGAAAATAAAAAAAAGAATAGTCTCTAAATTCATAATATTAAGGTGTATTTCTATAAATCATTCTTGGAAAAGGAATTGCCTCTCTGAGATGGTCAAGACCACAAATCCAGCTGACAGTTCTTTCTAATCCCAATCCAAATCCTGAATGTGGCACTGAACCATACCTTCTTAAATCAAGATACCATTCGAATGCAGATTGTGGTAGATTATATTCTTTAATTCTTTTCAATAAAATATCAAGATTATCTTCTCTTTGTGAACCACCAATGATTTCGCCATAACCTTCAGGTGCTAAAACATCAACTGCCAATGCAAATAGTTCATCTTCAGGATCTCTTTTCATATAAAATGCTTTTACTTCAGCAGGATAATGATGAACCATAACCGGTCTATCAAATTGTTCTGAAATTATAGTTTCATCACCTCCACCAAAATCATTACCCCATTGAAAATCAACACCATTTTTCTTTAAAATCTCAACTGCTTCATTATAATGAATTCTTGGAAATGGTCTTTTTACATTTTGAAGTTTAGTAGTATCTCTTTCAAGTATTTTAAGTTCTTCTTCTTTATCATTAAGAACTGTTTGAACTATGTATTCAAGGAATTCTTCAGCTAAATCCATATCATCATTCAAATCAGCAAAAGCAACTTCAGGTTCTACCATCCAGAATTCTGTTAGATGTCTTCTTGTTTTAGATTTTTCAGCACGAAAGGTTGGACCGAAAGTATAAACTTTTCCTAAAGCCATTGCACCAGCTTCAGCATATAATTGTCCTGATTGCGTTAAGAAAGCACTACCTAAATCAAAATATTTTGTCTCAAAAAGAGTAGATGTTCCTTCTACAGCATTTGGAGTTAAAATAGGAGAATCCATTAAAGTAAATCCCCTATCATCAAAGAAATCACGAATAGCTTTAACTATTCTGTGACGGATTTTCATAATAGCAACTTGTTTTTTTGATCGTAACCATAGATGACGGTGATCAAGCAAGAATTCTATGCCGTGTTCTTTAGGAGTAATAGGATAGTCATGCGTTTCGTGGAAAATAACTAAATCGTTAGCATCAAGTTCGTAATTACCCGGTGCTTTTGGCTGATATTTAACAATACCTTTAACTGTTAAAGATGTTTCTTGTCCAATTCTATCAGCTAATTCAAAAATTTCATCTGACACATTACCTTTGAGATAAATGCATTGAGCATAACCAGTGCCATCACGAATAATTAAGAACTTTATTTTTCCACTTGATCTTTTTTGATAAAGCCAACCTTCAAGTATTACTTCTTTATCAACAAATTTACTTAAATCAGCTATTTTAACTTTCTGCATTAAGTGTTAATTTTTTAAAAATTGTTGCCAAATATAAAGGCAACAAAAAAAATATCAAACGAAAGTGATTATGTAGGATCAAATTTAATCCAATGAAAAAATAATCAATAATAAGATTCTTTTTATTAAATGAATAATGAACAATTATTAGTTTTATGAAAATTAATTAAAATTTGTTTTATCGAAAAATTAATTATTGAAGTTTTGGATTTTTTATAACAAAAGTTTTTCAAAATTAAATAATTCAAAATCAGAAAGAAAAATAATATCTATATTTTTACAAGTAAAAAAAAGTTTATTCAAGTGCAAAACAACACTTTAATAATTATTGATGGAATGGCATTAGCTTATAAAGCTTACTTTGCATTCATAAGTCGTCCTCTTAAAACAAAAAATGGTGAACCTACTTCAGCTGTTTATGGTTTCGTTTCACAGTTACTTAAAGTATTAGAAGAACACAAACCTGACTATATAGCAGTTGCATTTGATTCCAAAGAAAAAACATTTCGTCATCAAAGATATCAGGCATATAAATCCACGCGGCAAGAAATGCCTGAAGATATGATACCTCAAATCGAAAGGATCAAACAAATTATCGATGCTCTTGAAATTCCCATCTACGTTTTACCTGGATTTGAAGCAGATGATATTATTGGCACTGCTTTTAGAAAAGCTGAAAAACTTGGTTTTGAATGTCTAGCAATAACTCCAGATAAGGATTACTTTCAATTAATTTCTGATAAAATAAAAATTTTAAAACCTGGTAAAACAACTGACGAAGTGATAATTTATGATAAACAAAAAGTAATAGACGAGTTGGGTTTTGAACCTAAATATATGGTTGATTACCTTGCTTTGGTAGGTGATACAAGTGATGCTATTCCTGGTGTTAAAGGGATTGGAGAAAAAACAGCAATTCCTCTTATTCAAAAATTTGGTACTATTGAAAATTTATATAACAACCTCGATAAAATTGAGAAAGAGACTATAAAAAAGAAACTTATTGAAAATAAAGAAAATGCTTTTTTATCTAAGTACCTCGCTACGATTAACACTGAAGTTCCTTTAGAATTTAATTTTGAAAATGCCAGATTTGAGAAACCTGACTTTGATAAACTTCGTGAAATCTTCCTAAAATTAGAATTTAAATCATTCTATACAAGACTCTTAAATATTTATGGAAGTTCAAGTTCATTTAATTCTAAAGTAGAGGAACAAAAAACTAAAGAATATTTATCGTTTAACAAAGATGAAGTTGATTATAAACTAATTAGTAATTCTGAGGAGCTTGACGATTTAATAAAAGAATTAAAAAATTCAAAACTTTTTGTATTTGATACCGAAACGGATGGTCTTAAACCTTATGATATAAAAGTTGCAGGTATTTCTTTCTGTGTTGAGCCGAAAAAAGCATATTTTATATCAACTATACCGAACACTGATAATAATGACTTATTTAATCAATCAAATCGAGTTGGAATTTCAATTTCCGAAGTTTCAAAAAAACTTAAACCAATTTTAGAGGATGAATCAATTAGAAAAGTTTGTCAAAACGGAAAATATGACATTGCAGTTCTTCGTCATCAAAACATTTTTGTAAAAAATTTTTATTTCGATACTATGCTCGCAAGTTATGTATTAGATCCTGACCAAAAACATAATTTAGACGATATCTCAATGAAATATTTAAATTACAAACCAATTTCACTTAGTGAATTAATTGAGGATAAAAAAGACCCCAAAAAAATTTTTGAAGTTGATGTTATTTCCTTATCAGATTATTCATCTGAAGATGCTGATATAACTTTTAGACTTTACAAAAAACTTGATGAAGAATTAAAAAAAGAAAAACTTGATAAAGTGGCTTATGATATTGAATTTCCGTTGGTTTCTGTTCTTGAAGAAATGGAATATGAAGGTATAAGAGTAGATACCGAAGTTCTTAAACAATTAAGTAGGGATTTGGAATTGTTAATGGATAATTATGCTCAAAGGATTTTTCAATTAGCTGGAACAGTTTTCAACATAAATTCTACCAAGCAATTACAAGAGGTTTTATTTGATAAATTGAAATTAAGCACAGGAAGAAAAACTAAAACGGGATTTTCAACTGATGCAAGATCATTAGAAAATCTTAAAGGAGAACATGAAATAATTGATCTCATCTTGAATTATCGTCAAATAGCAAAACTCAAAACCACTTACACTGACTCTTTACCGAATTTAATAAATCCAAAAACTGGAAGAGTTCATACAACTTTCAATCAAACTGCTGCTTCAACAGGTAGGCTATCAAGTAATGACCCTAATTTACAAAACATTCCAATCCGAACTGATTTAGGAAAAGAAATCAGGAAAGCATTCGTTCCTAGAGATAAAGATTATTTAATACTATCAGCTGATTATAGTCAAATCGAATTAAGAATTATGGCTTCGATTTGCGGAGATGAAAATTTAATAAAAGCTTTTCAAAATGGTGAAGATATTCATAGAAGCACTGCAGCCCTTGTATTTAATGTAAATCCTGAAAATGTAACTTCTGAAATGCGTCGAAAAGCAAAGGAAGTTAATTTCGGTATTCTATATGGCATCGGACCCTTTGGATTAAAGACAAGATTAGGAATTTCTCAAACGCATGCAAAAGAAATTATAGAAAATTATTTCAAAACATTTAAAAAAGTAAAAGACTTTATGGATAATTCAATTCTACAAGCAAAAGAAAAAGGTTATGCTGAGACTCTATATGGAAGAAGAAGATATCTTAAAAACATAAATAGTAATAATCGTGTTGTAAGACAATTTGAAGAGAGAGTTGCTATAAATATGCCAATTCAAGGCACTGCCGCAGATATGATCAAACTTGCTATGATTAAAATCCACAAAGAATTAGAGAGAAGGAAAACAAAAACTAAAATGATTCTTCAAGTTCATGATGAATTGGTATTCGATGCCCATAAATCGGAAATTGATGAACTTAAAACTATTATTAAAAAGCTTATGGAAGAGGCTTTACCTTTAAAAGTACCAGTTGTAGCTGATATTGGATTTGGAGATAATTGGCTCGATGCACATTAAAGTTGATAATGAAAGATAAAATTATTCCTGATGATATAAAAAAAATACTCTGTATTAAACCTCGAGGAATAGGTGATATAATACTTTCAACAATTATATTAGAAAACTTACATTCATTTTTCCCTAATGCACAAATTCACTATTTAACTGAAGAATTTGCAAAAGACTCCGTTATCTCACATCCATTGATTAATAAAGTTCTGACTTATAATAAAGATGACTCATTATTTTTTATCATCAAAATGATTCGAAAAGAAAAATATGATATCATTTTTGATTTATACTCAAATCCAAAAACTGCACAATTAACTTTTTTTTCTGGAGCTAAAATTAGAATAGGTTATGCTTACAGAGGAAGAGGATATGCTTACAACATTAAATCAAAAATTGGAAGAGGTGATACGCATTCTGCAGAACATAATTTAGAACTATTAAAAATTGCAGGAATACCTATAATCTCCAAAAATATTACTTTCAATTTACCAAAAGAGTCAAAAGAATTTGCGAAATCATTTTTTCATAATGTAACTAGAAATAAATTTCTCATTGGTGTTATTCCATCTGGTGGTTGGGACTCTAAAAAATGTCCTAAAGATAAATGGATTCAGATAATGAAAAGTTTATCAAAAGAAATTAGTTGCTCTTTTTTAATTCTTTGGGGACCTGATGATTTTGAAGATGCAAAGTTTATCAAAAAAGAAATAGATGACTCATTACTTGCACCTAAAACGAACTTAATTCAAATGGCAGGACTGATTAATCAATGTAATTTAGTTATAGCTAACGACTCAGGACCTATGCATTTATCTGCTGCTTTAGGAATTCCTACATTAGGATTGTTTGGACCGACAAATCCTAAAAAACACGGTCCTTACTCAAATAATTCGGATTATGTAATCAAATCGGATTTACACTGTATAATTTGTAATAAACTTTTATGTCCATATAACAAAGAATGTTTTCATCAAATGGATTTAAATGAAATTATACTCAAAGCAATTAAACTTCTTAAAATAAATGATTAAAGAAATCGAGCAATATCTGAAAAAAATTTTTCTAAAGATTCTTCTTTTGATTGTAAAAAATCCAAACTACAACAATTCATATCCAGAAATAACCTCAAATACTAAAGTTTTATTTATTAGGTTAAACAGAATTGGTGATGCTCTGGTTTCAACTCCTTTAATTGATTTATTAAAAAAGAAAACCGATTGTAAAATTTTTGTTTTAGCAGATAAAAAAAATCACTTTGTTTTTTCTAATAATCCAAACATTAATGAAATTACCATTTTCCAGAAAGGATTAAAAGGTTTTATTGCAATTCTTAAGTTCATAAAGAATAATGAAATTGACATTTTAGTAGATTTACATGATGATGTTTCAACCACTGTAACATATATTGTGGCTTTAGCAAATGTAAATTACAAATTCGGTTTGAATAAAATAAATAAAGAAATTTACTCTCACATAGTTCCAAGACTTGATGCGTCAACAAATCACATTATTGACAGAATTCTAAAATTAACAGAATTGTTTAATATTTCTTACTCAAAAGATGAGATTAAAATTGGTTATTATCCAAAAGATGATAATATTAAATATGCGAATGAAATAATTTACAATAAATTTTCTGAAAAAAAATTCTTGCTTGGTATCAATATATCTGCAGGAAGTAAAGCAAGATTTTGGGGAGTTGAAAAATTCATTGAAATCATAGATTGCGTTAAAAAATATAATATCAATATAATTCTCTTTTCTGAGTTAAAAGATTACAATAAAGCTAAATCTATAATCGATGAAAAATTTATTTATCCTGTATCGAAAGATTTTGATAAATTTGTGGCAGGAGTTCTTTGTGTAGATTTATTATTTAGCCCAGATACATCAGTAGTTCATATTGCGTCAATAAAAAGAATCCCTGTTTTTGGATTGTATGTAAAATTCAATACTAAGGATATGATTTGGTCACCTTATAATACTTCTTTTGAGTATGTTATAACTGAAGAATCAACACTTAAAAACATATCAGTAGATGAGGTCAAGGAAAAATTTATTCCATTTTTAGAGGAACATCTAAAATCTTATAAAAAATGACATTTCTATTAGACTTCAATTTATTCGAACATTCAAAAAGAATTAAGAGACCATTGATTTTAGATGGAGCAATGGGCAGTCTTCTTGAACAGCAAGGACTGACTACTTTAGATTCGAGTTGGAGTGCAAAAGCTAATCTAAATTACCCAGAGAAAATCATTAATATACATAAATCCTACATTGAAGCAGGTGCAGACATTATAACTACAAACACTTTTAGAACAAACCCTTTAGCACTTCAACAAGTTGGAATTTATAATTACAAAACTTTTGTAAAAAAAGCTATTGAACTTGCTTTTCAGGCTAAAGCTAATCATCCCGTTTTAATTGCCGGTTCAAATGCTCCAGCTGAAGACTGTTACCAAAAGAATAGAACTGCAACCAAAAAAGAATTAGAGCTTAATCATTGTAACCACATAGTTACTTTGATTGAAAATCGTTGTCATTTCATATTAAATGAAACTCAAAGTCATTTCGATGAAATCAAAATTATATGTGAATTTTGTTATAATGAAAAAATCCCTTATGTAATTAGTCTATATTTTGATAACAATTTAAAAATCCTTAGTGGTGAGAATATAGAAGATGTAATTAAGTTTATCCTGCAATTTGAACCACTTGCTGTAGGTTTTAATTGTATTGAAAATTCTATTCTTGAAAAAATTTTAATTCGAATAAATCTATCTTACAACTGGGGATTTTATTTAAACTTATTTTCATTGAGATTTAGAGACCTAGTTGAAATAGAATATAGTAACATAGTTAAAAATAAATTAGTCTTAAATCCAAGTTTCATTGGAGCTTGTTGTGGTTCTAATCCTGAAGATATTAAATCAATAAAAGAATTATTGGATGGAAGAAATATCTTATAAATCATTTGCTAAAATTAATATTGGCTTGAATGTAATTTCAAAAAGAGCTGATGGTTATCATAATCTTGAAACAATTTTTTATCCTCTTAAACTTCATGATACATTAACAATAAAAAAATCCGATAAACTTAGATTTTATTCTAATACAGAAATTACTATTTCAACTGAAGATAATTTAATAATCAAAGCAATAAAACTACTTGAAAACTTTACTAAAGTTAAATTTAATGTAAATATTTCATTAAATAAAGTTATACCTATTGGAGCGGGACTTGGTGGCGGCAGTTCAAATGCGGCTTTTACATTAAAAGCATTAAATGAACTGTTTGATTTAAAAATTTCAAATCAAAATTTAATCAAACTTGCTTTAATGCTTGGCTCTGATGTGCCTTTATTTTTATTCCCATTACCAGCATATGCAGAATCAAGAGGTGAAATTCTTTACAAGATTCAGTTAAATATTAAATCACCTATCTTAATAGTTAATCCAGGAATTCATATATCTACTAAATTAGCATTTTCCAGAATAAAGCCTCACAAACCTGAGCAGAACATAAAAGAGATAATTGAGACTTATCCTTCCAATTACAAAAAGTGGAACGAGCTAATAACTAATGACTTCGAAAAAATTATCTTAGAAGAATATGCAGAGCTAAAAGAAATAAAAAATCATTTTTTAGAATTCGGTTCTGATTTTTGCTTAATGACTGGAACAGGGTCTACATTTTATGGAATTTTCACCAATCCACTAAAACTTGAACAGGCGGAAAAATTTTTTATAAATAAGAATTATTTTGTTTATATTGAAACGCCTAACTAACTGCTGCTTCTAAAAATTCAACTGATGTTTTTGTTGAATTCAATTTTATATTCAATCCAAAGGGAATTGTAACAAAATCTTTAATATGGCCATGTGGAAAAACATAAATAGAAGGTATCTTTAGAGGACTTAAATAATCATCAATAACCTCTCCTAAGGTTAATGTTTTTTTATTAGCGTCATCTTCATAACAATCTACAAACCTTCCTAAAATCAAACCATTTAACTTTTTAAATACATTATTCAATCGTAATTGGTTAAGAAGTCTATCAATTTTGTAAGGAGATTCATTGATATCTTCAATAATAAGTATTTTGTTTTTCATATCAGGGAAAAATTTTGTTCCTAACAATGCAGCCAAAACTGCAAGATTGCCACCAATAATTTGACCAGTAGCAATTCCCTTTTTAAGACACAAAGGAATGCAGGTCTCAGGATAGTTAAGTTTACCTAATTTTTTGTTTGAACTTATAACATGCCAAAAAAATTCTTCTGTAAAGTTACTAACCTCACCTACGAAATCGACAGCTGGCATTGGTCCTGCAAAAGTTATTAATCCTGTTCTGGAAAAAATAGCGTTTTGTAGAGAAGTAATTTCACTGTATCCAACAAAAATTTTAGGATTCTGTTTTATGAGCTTATAATTAATTTTATCCAATAATCGAAAAGCACCATATCCACCCCTCAAACAAAAAATAGCTTTAACCTTTTTATTTGAGAACATTGAATGTAAATCCTGTAATCTTTCATTATCATTTCCAGCAAGATAACCTCTGTATTTACCAACATTATTTCCAACTATAACGCGATAGCCTAAATTTTCAAAATACTTCACAGAACTTTCAATTCTGTTCAATTCATCAGGTGAGGAGGCGGGCGAAATTAACCCAATTAAATCACCTTTTTTAAGTGCAGACGGTTTTAATATTTTCATATTGAACTTATTTTTTTATTACTAATATAAATCAAATTAATTCTTTAGTGAAAAATCTACTTCCTGAAAACTCATTTAACAAACTGTTAATATTTAGTTAACTTTATGATAACATATTTCCATTGAAAATTAACAACTATAAATAAATATTTGTTAAACTATAAAAATCAATTATATAAATGAATGAGTAAAAATATTCTTTTTATATGTGGTTCACTAAATCAAACCACACAAATGCATAAAATTTCAATGCATTTGACTGATTATAATTTATATTTTACACCATATTATGCTGATGGTTATATAAAATTTTTAACAAAATTGGGCGCTTTGGATTTTACGGTATTAGGTGGTGAATTTAAAAGAAAAACACTGGAATACTTACAAAATAATAATCTTAATATTGATTATGAAGGTAAATCGAGGCATTATGATTTAGTTTTTACTTGTCAGGATTTGATTATTCCAAAAAACATTAGAAATTCCAGAATTATTTTAGTTCAAGAAGGTATGACAGACCCTGAAAATCTCTTGTATCACATCGTTAAAAATCTCAACCTTCCCCGTTGGGCTGCAAGTACTTCTATGACTGGTCTGTCTGATTTATATGATATCTTCTGTGTTGCCTCCGAAGGTTACAAAGAGTTATTCATTAAAAAAGGTATAAGGCCAGAAAAAATAAGAGTCACCGGAATTCCAAATTTTGATAATGTGAAAGAAATTTTGAATTATGAATTTGAACACGATAATTTCGTTCTTGTTGCTACATCAGATATGCGTGAAACTTTCAAATATGAAAACAGAAAAAAATTCATAAGAAAAGCACAATCTATAGCAAATGGTAAAAAACTTATTTTCAAACTTCATCCAAATGAAAATCATAAAAAGCGTAAAGATGAAATAAAAAAATATGCTCCAGAGGCTTTAGTTTATTATGGAGTTCCTATTGAACCACTAATTGCCCATTGCGATGTTTTAGTTACAAGATATTCATCTGTAGTTTATCTTGCATTGGCTTTAGGAAAAGAAGTATATTCTGATATGGAAACTGAAACTTTGAAAAAACTAATGCCTATTCAAAATAATGGAAATTCTGCTAAATTAATTGCCGAAGAAGGTAGGAAATTATTAGAATTGTCCTCCGTTAAAGAAAAAGAATATTTTGAGTTTTCATTCCAAAAAATTTTCAGAAAGAAATTACTTAGTTCAAACTCTTAAAAATAATGAATATTGTAACAGTCGTACAAGCAAGGTGTTCTTCAACAAGACTTCCAAATAAAATCTTACTTCCTTTGGCAGGCGAAACTTTACTATTTAGACAACTTGAAAGAATTTCATACTCCAAACTTAAAGGAAAAATAATTGTTGCTACATCTACAGATAATTCAGATGATATTATTGAAAAAATATGTGATGAAAAAAATTTTACTTGTTTTAGGGGTAGTTTACTTGATCTGTTAGATAGGCACTATCAAGCAGCAAAGTTGTTTAACCCTGATGCAGTAGTAAAAATTCCATCTGATTGTCCTCTAATAGATTCAGAAATTATTGATAAAGTAATTGGATTTTTTATACAAAATTCATCAGATTATGATTTCGTTTCTAACCTGCATCCACCTTCATATCCCGATGGTAATGATGTTGAAATAATGCACTTTAATGTACTCGAAGAAGCATGGAAAAATGCAAAAAGACAATTAGAAAGAGAACATACAACTCCATACATCTGGGAAAACCCTGACAAGTTCAGAATAGGAAATGTAGTTTGGGAAACAGGTTTGAATTACTCAATGACTCATCGTTTTACTATTGATTACCCTGAAGATTACGAATTTATAAAAAAAGTTTATGATGAACTTTTCCCAAAAAATCCTAAATTTGGATTATATGATATTTTAAATCTTCTTGAAGAAAAACCAGAATTAAAAAAAATAAATGAAAAATATAATGGCGTAAACTGGTATCGAAATCATCTAAACGATTTAAAAACAATTTCAGCTGATCAAACTAAAATTATTTAAGGAATTTTTATGCCCAATAAAGTAGAATTTAATAATGATTATCCAATTATTGCTAAATCCGATGAATATTATAAAATTGCTCTTGAATTAATTCCAGCACAAACTCAAACTCTTGCTAAAGGACCTGGACAAAACATTAAAGGAGTAGCTCCAAAATATTTATTAAGAGGAAAAGGTTCGCATGTATGGGATGTTGATGGTAATGAATATATTGATTACACAATGGCTGTAGGTCCACTCTCTCTTGGTTATGCTTATGATAAAGTTGATCAAGCAATTAAAGAACAATTAAGGGACGGCATTACATTTTCATTAATGCATCCGCTTGAAGTTGAAGTTGCACAACTAATAAATAAAGTTGTACCAAATGCTGAAAACATTCGATACAGCAAGGTTGGAGCAGATGTAACAAGTGCTGCAGTAAGACTTTCAAGAGCATACACTGGAAGGGATAAAGTTTTATGTTGTGGTTATCACGGCTGGCATGATTGGTATATTGCTGTAACTGACCGTAATAAAGGAATTCCTCAAGCCGTTCAAGATCTAACTTACACTTTTAATTATAATGATATTCAATCTGTAATTGACTCAATTGATGAAGATACTGCTTGTGTTATTTTAGAACCATTTGTTTTTGAAGAGCCTAAAGATAATTTTTTACTTAAACTCCGTAATGTCTGTTCACAGAATGGAACTATTTTAATATTTGATGAAATGTGGACGGGGTTCAGAGTTGCTGTTGGTGGTGCACAAGAATATTTTGGAGTTAATGCAGACCTTGCTTGTTTTTCTAAAGCTGTAGCGAATGGAATGCCTATTTCCATTCTCACAGGCAAAAAAGAAATTATGAAACTTTTAGAAAAAGATGTTTTCTTTTTTACAACTTTCGGTGGGGAAGCTTTATCCCTTGCAGCAGTAAAGGCAACAGTAACAGAAATTATTGAAAAAAATGTACCCGCCTACCTCGCTAAACAAGGTAAAAAACTTAAAGATGGATACAATTCTTTAGCTCAAAATCTTGGTATGAACTATACTAAATGTATTGGTTTTGATTGTAGAACTATCATTACATTTGATGGTGAAAAATCAGAATGTAATCCTCTTGAAATGAAATCTCTCATTCAACAAGAAATGATTAAACGAGGAATTTTATGGGGTGGTTTTCATAATATGTCTTTTTCTCATACCGATGAAGATATTGAATATACACTAAAAGCTTATGAAGATGTTTTGCCAATTCTAAAAAAAGCTGTTGATGAAAAGAATGTTAAACAATACTTAAGAGGTGAGCCTGTTGAACCAGTCTTTAGAAAAGTTGGTAACTTTAATATGAAACCAAAGATTAAAGTTTAGATATGACAGATGTAAAAAATTTATTTGATTTAAGCGGTAAAGTTGCAATAGTAACAGGTGCGTTGGGCTTGTTGGGTAAACAACATTGTTTTGCTTTATCTGAAGCAGGAGCAAATATTGTAGTTGCTGATTTGAATGAAACAGATTGTCAACAATTTGCTGTTTCACTTCCAGTTCATTCAATCGGTATTGGGGTTGATATAACTGACAAAAAATCCATTGAAAACTTGAGAGATAAAACTTTAAATGAGTTTGGTAAAATTGATATTCTTGTTAATAATGCCGCTATAAATGATATGTTCGAAAACCCACTATCAGCTGCAGAACTTTCAATGTTTGAAAATTATCCACTTGAAATGTGGCAGAAATCTATTGATGTTAATATTACTG
>Ga0308389_1001441_pt1 | contig 16140 bp, 17 predicted proteins | sample Hotspr2Sample148_FD_202362 | JGI IMG/M metagenome (GOLD analysis project Ga0308389, IMG submission 202362) | Hot spring phototrophic mat microbial communities from Mushroom Spring, Yellowstone National Park, Wyoming, United States - 20040719_148 ... | reverse complement strand
TGCGGTCGCCGTCCGCCTCGACGTACGACACCGCCACGGGGATGAAACGGGCGCGGTCGATCCTCACCTCCACCCGCTGCAGGCGCCGCTTCAGCGCCGCGGTGGCGGGGTCCAGCAGAAATTCGTAGTCGCGCCCCTCGCCGGCGTCTCGGAAGGTAAAAGAGAAGTAGCGCTTGAGGGTGTCGAGGGGCTCCCCGGCGCCGAGAAACCTAAACACGCGGCGTTGCATGCGGCCGATCTCCACGCGTTCGGCGCGCTTCTCCTCGGGGCGGTAGGTGATGGCCACCCCCCCCGCGATCACCACCTGCATCACGCGAGGGGACTGGTACTCCCAGCGCACCGAGTCGGGTGACGCGAAATAGAAGACGCCGTGGCTCACGCTGGGCGCCACCAGCAGCCGGCTCTCCCGCACCTGCTCGAAACGCGCCGTGATCGTGGACACCCGCGACTGTGCCTCGGCCACACGGGCGAGCACTGCGGCCACCTTGTCCGTACCTTTCAGCGCCGGCGGCACGGGATCCTGCGACCACGCGGAGCTCGCCGCGAGAAGGCAGAGGAAGAGAGTGGCGGCCCGCATCGCCGGGCACCCTAGCAAACGCCCACCCCGGGGTCAATCCGCCGGTGGGCGGCGGGTAATCTCGTAAGCCAGCTGGTCCCGCGACAGGGTCACCCGCGAGTACGGCGGTACCGAGGTGACCAGCCAGACGTTGCCGCCGATCACCGACCCGCGCCCCACCACCGTTTCGCCTCCCAGGATGGTGGCCCCGGCGTACACCACCACGTCGTCCTCCAAGGTAGGGTGGCGCTTGCCGCCGCGCAGCAGCGTCCCCGAGCGATCGCGAGGCAGCGACAGCGCCCCCAGAGTGACCCCCTGGTAGAGCTTCACCCGATCCCCGATCACCGTGGTCTCGCCGATCACCACACCGGTGCCGTGGTCGATGAAGAACTCGCGGCCGATGCGCGCACCGGGGTGGATGTCTACCCCCGTCTCGTTGTGGGCAAATTCGGTCATGATACGGGGAATCAGGGGCACGCCCAACTCTAACAAAAGATGGGCGATGCGATAGGTGAAGACGGCCTTGACCCCCGGGTAGGCGAGGATCACCTCCTCCAGGCAGGAGGCGGCGGGATCGCCCTCCCACGCCGCCCGCACATCGCCCGCCACCAGATCCATCACCTCGGGGAGGCGTTCGTAAAACGAGGTGACGATCTCCTGGGCGTCGGCCGGCGACGGTACCGGGCGTTGTTCCCGCAGCAGACGGCACGGCGCCTGCAGCGCTTTGCGCACCTCCCCCACCAGGCGGCGGGAAAGGGCGTAAAGCTGATCCGCTAGGTGGGCGCGCAGGTACTCGCGGTACAGCTCCTGGTCGCCGAAGTAGCCCGGGTAGATCACCTCCTGCAGCCCGCGCAGTATGGAAATGATCTCTTTTTTTTGCGGCAGCGGTTCCTCGCCGCCGTGGAAGAGGGGCTCACCCCGCGCCTCCACGCTCCGGGTGATCCCTTCGATGGCGTGCAGCAAACGCTCCTTGTACTGGTTGGCGCCCACGTCGCCTCCTCACCTCCTCCCAACCCACCGGTCCGGGGTGGCATTCTACTTGCCCACGCCGCCGCTGGGTCCGTCCAGTAGAATGCCGTGGCGGAGGTGGAGGTGTTCCAAGGATCGGTCACAGTTTGCTACGCCGGCGAACGGCGGCAGCTGGCGTCCGGCACCACCGTCATGGAGCTGCTGCAGACCTGCCACGGCGTCACACCGCCCGACGTGGTCGCGGCGCTGGTCAACCGCCGCCTGGTGTCCTTGGACTTCCCGCTGCGCGGTATCCAGGTGGAGGTGGAGGCGGTGCGGGTGGCCTCCCGCGAAGGTCAAGCGGTGGTGCGGCGGTCCATCTCCTTGGTGCTCCTGGAAGCGGCCCACGAGCTGTACCCCGAGGCGCGCCTGGTGGTGGGGCAGTCCTTGGGCGGGGGGTACTTCTACTCCTGGCATGGGCCCACGCCGCTTACCGACGGCGTGGTTGCCTCCTTGGAGCGCCGCATGCGGGAAATCTGCGACGAGGACCGCCCCATCGTGCGCCGCACTATTACGCTGGAAGAGGCAGAGGCACTGTTTCGGGGCGACGGGCACACCTCCACCTTACAGTTGCTGGCCACCCATCGCTCCTCCACCGTGCCGGTGGTGAGTTGCGGGGCAGTGATGGACATCGCCCACGGTCCCTGTGCTCCCTCCACCGGCCGCATCAAGGGCTTTACCCTCAAGCACTACGAAGACGGCCTCCTGCTACGCTTCCCCCGCGACGGCGAGGCCGCACTGCCACCGCTGCGCCCCCAGCCAAAGCTGTTCGCCGCCTACCGCGAGACGCGAAAGTGGAATGAGGTCGTGGGGGTGGCCCACGTGGGTTCCTTGAATCGGGCCTGCCTGACCGGCGAGGTGGCGCAGGTGATTCAAATCGCCGAGGGGTTTCACGAGAAGCGCATCGCTCAAATCGCCGACGCCATTGCCCAGCGCCGCGAGGCGGTGCGCGTGGTATTAGTGGCCGGCCCCTCCGCCTCCGGCAAGACCACCTTCATCCACCGGCTGGGGATTCAGTTGCGGGTCAACGGCATTCACCCCGTCGGGTTGTCCCTAGACAACTACTTCGTAGACCGCGCCCATACCCCCCTGGGGGAGGACGGCAAGCCCGACTACGAAGCGCTGGAGGCGCTCGACCTTGCGCTGCTCAACCGCAACCTGGCGTCATTGCTACACGGCGAAGAGACCGACATCCCGCGCTACGACTTTACCTTGGGACGGCGGGTGGCACGGGACCGCTGGCCGCGCCTGCGCCTGGCGCCCCACCAGGTGCTGCTCATCGAGGGCATCCATGCCCTCAACCCCCAGCTCACCCAGGCGATCCCCGCCGACAGCACCTACAAGGTGTTCATCTCGGCGCTGACCCAGCTCACCCTCGATGACCACAACCGCATCTTCACCTCCGATGCCCGCCTGCTGCGGCGCATCGTGCGCGACCGCCTGTTCCGCAACCACCCCGCCACCCGCACCCTGGAGATGTGGCCGGCGGTGCGGCGCGGTGAGGTCCGCTGGATTTTTCCTTTCCAGGAGAGTGCCGACGTGCTCTTCAACTCCGCCCTAGTGTACGAGCCGGCGGTGCTGAAGGTGTTTGCCGAGCGCTTCCTGCTGGAGGTGCCCCGGGAGCACCCCGCCTACACGGAGGCGTACCGGCTGCTCAAGTTCCTCGCCTGGTTCGTGCCCGTCTTCCAGGACGACGTGCCGCACACCTCGCTGCTGCGGGAGTTCATCGGCGGTTCCGCCTTCGGCAACTGACACCCCCAGAACACCACCGCCCCTGCCGAGACGAGGGCTATGCCAGTTTATCCCTTGACCTTCCCTTTCAACTCCTTGCCAGGGCGGAAGCGCACGGTGCGCGAGGGAGCGACGGTGGTCACGGCACCGGTGCGCGGGTTGCGCACCTGCCGCTGGTGCCGTTCCGAGGTGTAAAAGCTGCCCAAGCCCGGAATCACCACCCGCTCACCCGCGCCCAGCCACTCGTTGACGGCGTCCACCATCACCTCCAGGGCGCGGGCGGCGTGCGCCTTGGGCATCCCGGTCTCGAAAGCGATGCGCTCAACCAGTTCGGTCTTCCCTGGCATTCAGGACTCCCTGCAGGGCGAGGGTACGCCAGACTCCGCCCGCAGGCAAGGCCGTTTCGCACGAGGTCAAGCCTCACCCAGGACGAACCGAAGGCGCGCCCGGCCCGGCGGCCGGGCGACGCAGCAGGTGGACGGTAAAGCCATCCCCCCACTGGCCGGGTGGGATCGTCACACCGCCGCTGGGCAGGCGGTGCGCCGGCAGATGGGCCAGGCCCTCCGGCGGCAGCGGCACCACCTCCAACAGAGGCGCGCCGTCGATCACCTGGCCGTTCTCTTCCGGCTCCAATGAGCAAGTTACGTACAGCACCCAGCCACCCGGTCGAAGGGCCGCCGCGGCGGCAGCCAGCAGTCGGCGCTGCAGCGCCTGGAAACCCGCTAGATCGCTGGCGACCAGGCGCCAGCGGATCTCGGGGTGCCGGCGCAGCGTGCCGGTACCGGAGCAGGGTGCGTCCAATACCACCGCGGCCAGGGAGCCGGGCTTGAACGGGGGCAAGGTTCCGTCGCCCGCCACCACCGCCGGCGGTGCCGCCCCCGTCAGAGCCTTGACCGTCTCGCCCATGGTAAGAACCCGCCCCAGGTGGCGATCCAGCGCCACTCGGAAGCGGGCCGGCCGTTCGCTGGCGAGCACCAGGCTCTTGCCGCCCGGCGCCGCCGCCCAGTCGACAGTGGGACCGTCCACGTCGGGAAGCAATCGGGCTACCGCCACGGCGTGGGGATCGATGGCGTAGCCACGCCCGCGCCTGAGCCATGCCGCCACCGCGCCGGCGTTGTGCGCCACGCACAGGACACCGGGCACGTACGGGTGGGGAGTCACCTCGCACCCTTCCCCTGCCAGCTCCTCGACGGGGGACACGGCGGCCAGCAGGTACAGCGGCGCGGGGCGCTGATTGGCCTGCAACGCCGCCTCCAGCTGGTCGGCTGGCAGCCAGGTGGCCCAGCGCTCCACCAGCCACGCCGGGTGAGAATGTCTCAGCCATAAGGGCGCGTCCTCGTCCGTGCACCAGCCTGCGGCGACGGCGCGCCGCAGCACGGCGTTGACCAGCCCGGCCGCCGCCGGCACCAGGGAGCGAGCCACCCGTACCGCCTCCGCCACCGCCACCGGTGCCGGCGTGTCCATACGCAGCGCCTCATAGAGGCCAGCCCGCAAGGCGGCGCGGATCTCCGGGTCGAGGGTGGCGGCCGGCTGCCGCAGGTGGGGGGCCAGCAGGTGGTCCAGCACCAGCTGCCAGCGCAGAACGCCGAGAACTAGTTCCCGCAGAAACGGCGTAGCATCACCCAGCAGGCGCGCGGCGTGGGCCCGCCGCACCTCCACCCGGGCCAGGGTGAGGACGGCGTGGCGGCGCGGGTCAGCCGAAGCGCTCGCCCCGTGCAAGTCGCTCCCCTAATGCGAAAGCATCGGCGGGCAAGCGGCGCTTGCCCTCCCGTTGCAACTCGGTGAGGTACCCGGTGGTGCCTTCGCCGAAACGCACCAGGATCCCTTTCCCCGACAGCGCCAGCACCGTGCCAGGCGCCTCCTCGCCCGACTGCGCCTCCCCCACCTCCAGCCCGTGCACCTTCACCCGGCCGCCGCGCAGGGAGCAGTACAGGCCCGGCCACGGGTCGAAGGCGCGGCAGCGGTTGGCCCACACCTCCGCCCGCAGGGAGAAGTCGACGCGCCCCAACTTGCGGTCCAGCTTGGGGGTGACGGTGGCGGCGGCATGGTCCTGAGGGCGGGGCTCCAGTTCGCCGGTGGCCAGGCCGGCGAGCGTCTCCACCACCAGGGAAGCGCCCAGCCGCGCCAGGCGCGCTTCCAACTCTGGGAAACGTTCCCGCGCACCTATCGGTGTCTCCCGCTGCAGCAGGATGGGGCCCGTGTCCATCCCCTCATCCAGGAGCATAGTGGTGACCCCGGTAACCGTGTCGCCGCTGGCGATCGCCCACTGGATGGGCGATGGCCCCCGGTGGCGGGGCAGGAGCGATGGGTGCAGGTTGACGAAGCCGAAACGGGGCACGGACAGCAGGGTAGGGGGTAGCAGGCGCCCGTAGGCCACGACCACCGCCACGTCCGGGGCCAAAGCGTGCAGCCGCGCCAAGCCCTCTGCATCGCCCGCCTTCTTGGGCTGGGCAGAGGGCAGGCCCAGGCGCCTGGCCGCCTCCACCACCGCCGGCGTGGCCAGACGCAAGTGGCGACCGGCGGGCTGGTCAGGGCGCGAGACGACCAGCACCACCTGGTGCCCCGCCGCCACCACCGCTTCCAAGGACGGAACGGCGAACTCGGGAGTTCCGTAGAAGACGACGCGCATAGTGAGGAAGTGTACACGCCAGTGGAATGGCCAGGTGAAGAAGTCGGGTTTGACTATGAGAGGGCATCTTGGCACCCTCGGGCACCCTCGCCACCATCGGGATCATCGTTTTCACCGACCTCATCGGGTTCGGTATCGTCATCCCGTTGCTACCCCTGTACGCCGAGCGGATGCACCCCTCGCCGTTGCAGTTCGGCTTTTTGATGGCCTCGTTTTCTTTGATGCAACTGTTCTTCGCGCCCCTCCTCGGGCGCTTGTCGGACCGCGTGGGACGCCGGCCAGTGCTGCTGGTCTCCCTGGCTGGCGCGGTCGCCGGCTACCTCCTCTTCGCCATCGCCGACTCGTTCGTCTTGTTGCTGCTCTCCCGCATCGTGGCCGGCGTCGCCGGCGCCAACATCGCCACCGCCCAGGCGGTGATCGCCGACGTTACCGCGCCCGAGCAGCGGGCGCGGGGGATGGGTCTCGTCGGTGCCGCCTTCGGACTGGGCTTCATCGCCGGACCAGCGCTGGCCGGCGTGCTGGTGCGCCTCTCCCCCGCCGCGCCGGGGATCGCCGCCGCGGCCTTTTCCGCCACCGCCATGGCCATGACCGCGCTCCGGCTGAAGGAAACCCTCCCCCCCGAGCGCCGACACGCCGCGCCCCGGCCTCGCCGGGGCGTCGCGGCGCTCCTCCACGCCTGGCGCGATCCCACCTTGGGGCCGCTTTTGGCCATCTCCCTCACCGTGGTGGCGGGGTTTTCCGCCTTCGAAGTCACCTTCGCCCAACTGGTCTACCGCCGCTTCGGCCTGCACACCGGCAACATCGCCTTTTTGTTCGCCTACGTGGGCGTGTTGGCGGCGGGGCTGCAGGGGCTCTTGGTGGGCCGCCTCTCCCGCCGCCTGGGCGAGCGCCGCCTCCTCCTCGCCGGTCTCGCCGCCACCTCCCTGGGCCTGGTGCTGGTGGCGTCCCAGCACTCCTTGCCGGCGCTGGTGGCGGTGCTACCCGTACTCACCTTCGGGCAGGCCATGGTCATGCCCGCGCTGTCCACCCTGGTGTCCCACGCCGCGCCGGCCCAACGCCAGGGCGAGACGCTGGGCGCGTACCAGGGAGCAGCCTCCCTGGCGCGGGTCATCGGCCCGATGGCGGGGCAGCTGGCACTGGGCCACCTGGGCCTGGGCGCACCGGCCATCGCCGCCGGCGTGGCTGCCGCGGCGGCGGCAGTGGCCGCGGCGTGCTTACCCGCGCGCCCCCCTGTCTCCCGCCTCTTGTAACATGGTGCCCGTGATGCCCGAACCTGCCACCCTGAACGCCAGCGACCGCGAGATCGCCGAGATCCTCAAGGCCGCTCGTACCATCGCGGTGGTGGGGATCTCGGCCAGGGCCGAGCGCGACTCCCACCGCGTCGCCGCCTACCTGCAAGGGGCCGGCTACCGCATCGTGCCAGTTAACCCCGGCCTCGAAGAAGTGCTTGGAGAGCGCTGCTACCCCTCCCTGACCGCCATCCCGCCGTCGATCCCCGTGGATGTGGCCGACGTTTTCCGCCGCGTGGAGCACCTGCCGGCGGTGGTGGAGGACGCCATCGCCCGCGGGGTGCCGGTGGTGTGGTTCCAATCCGGCCTGTGCCACGAGGCGGCCGCCGCCCGTGCTCGCGCTGCCGGCCTTACGGTGGTTCAGGACCGCTGCCTGAAGGTGGAGCACATGCGGCTTGCGGCGCGCTGAAAGCTGGTTGTCGGCCCCCTCGCCCCTGCTATACTCCCGCAGCCGCGGCGATGGCGTGGCGCTCGCACCCGTCCGCAGCGCTGTACCCCCGGCGCCAGAAGCGGATAGCAAACGTACGCAAGGGCTTAGAGACCGTCGGGGGGCGGCGGAGCCAAAACACCCGCGCGGTGATCTTCGCCTTGTCCAGGGCGAAAACCGGCCCCACCCATCCAGAGCAGGGCAGGGGCAACAAAGAGGGGAAGTTATGGCGAGCACGATCGTGAAAACCACAGTGGCTCCGGCGGACGTCCACACCGTGCTGGCGCGTCACATTCTGGTGGACGGCTACCACATCGTGCCTGACTTAGAGCGTTCCCGCGGTGCGCTGCTCGTGGATGAAAGGGACGGGCGTGCGTACTTGGACTTCTACTCCAACTTCGCCTCCCAACCCCTGGGCTGGAACCATCCCGCCTTCGCCGATCCCGCTTTCCGGGAGCGACTGCTGGCCGCCGCGGTACACAAGCCGGCCAACCCCGACCTTTACACCTGCCTGTTCGCCGAATTTGTAGACGCCTTTGCCCGCATCGCCGTGCCCCCTTCCCACGCCGGGCACCTGTTCTTCATCGAGGGCGGCGCACTGGCGGTGGAAAACGCCCTGAAAGCGTCGTTCGACTGGAAGATCCGCCGCAACCGCGCCGCCGGACGGGGCGAAGAGGTGGGCACCAAGGTGCTGCACTTCCGGGAAGCCTTCCACGGCCGCTCCGGGTACACCCTCTCCCTGACCAATACCTTCGATCCCCGCAAGACCGAGCTCTTCCCCAAATTCGACTGGCCGCGCATCTCCAACCCCAAGATCCTCTTCCCCTTGGAGGAGCACCTTCGCGAGGTAGAGGCCGCCGAGGAGCGAGCGCTCGAGGAGATCGACGCCGCCCTCGCCCGCCACGGCCACGACATCGCCTGCCTGGTCATGGAACCGATCCAGTCGGAGGGCGGGGACAACCATTTCCGACCTGAGTTCCTGCGCCAGCTGCGGCGGCTCGCCGACCAGCACGACTTTCTGCTGGTCTTCGACGAGGTCCAGACGGGTCTCGGCCTAACCGGGACGATGTGGGCGTGGCAGGGCCTGGGGGTGGAGCCGGACCTCTTCGCCTTCGGTAAAAAGGTGCAGCTGGGCGGGTTCGCCGCCAACCGCCGCATCGACGAGGTGGCCGAGAACGTCTTCCGGGTCTCCTCGCGCATCAACTCCACCTGGGGGGGCAACCTCACCGACATGGTGCGCGCCACCCGCATCCTAGAAGTGATTGCAGCGGATACGCTGGTGGACAACGCCCGGCGCCTGGGCGCCGTGCTACAGGCCGGCCTGAACGAGGTTATGCAGGAGTTTCCCGCCCTGGTGAGTCAGGCCCGGGGGCGCGGCCTAATGTGTGCCATCGACCTTCCCAGCCCCGAGCTGCGCACCCGCGCCATCGCCCTGGCCCGGGAGGAGGGGCTCCTGGTGCTGCCCTGCGGCGCCCGCTCCATCCGCTTCCGCCCCTTCCTGGACGTCACCGCAGGGGACATTGCCCGCGCCCTGGAACTACTACGCCGCGCCCTGCACCGCCTCCAGCACGAGATATAAGCGCCCCACCAGGCGGGTTCAGCGGGGGGAGCAAGCAACTCCCGCGGAGTCTGAGTGCACCGCCGGGCGTCGGCGTAGCTGACAGGTCCAATGTTCGCGGTGAGCGGCCGGCAGGCCCGCCCGCCACGGGGCCGGCTCCCAGATCCGAGGGCGTGCCCGTGCCGGTGACCTGTGTCGGAGTCGTTGTCGTGCCGGCGCACGGCATCCAAGTGACCGACATCGCGGGGCGGGCCCGGGGCTGCCGGAGCATGCCCGCCGGCTCCGGGGCCCTCCACAGATTCACGCCGAACGAGTCAGGGAGAAACAACGGCGCATGACCCTAAATGGAGGGAGCGTCCCCTCCACTCACCCCGCCAACGCCGCTTCAGGTGGCCTTGGCCGCCCTTGGGACGGCGCCCTGCCCGCGCTATCCTGTCTCCGTGGACAGAGATGAGATCGTCCGCGTGCTGAAGGCATTGGCGGAGGAGGGTGTGCAGTACATCCTGATTGGTGCCGCGGCAATGGGCTTCCACGGGCTCGTGCGCGCCACCGAGGACCTCGATCTTCTCATTCACCCCACGGCCGAGAACGTCGAACGACTCAAGCGTGCCTTCCGCCGAGCGTACGACAACGATCCGAATGTCGAGGAGATCACGGCCTCGGACCTGCTGGGCGAATACCCGGCGATTCGCTACTACCCCCCGAGTGGCGACCTTTACTTCGACGTGTTGACTCGCCTCGGCGAGGTGGCCTCCTTTGCCACTGTTGAGTCGGAAATTAAGGAGTTGGAGGACGTTCCCGTGCGGGTCGCGACACCACTGGCGCTGTACCGGCTGAAGAGAGGCACCGTCCGACCCCTCGATCACCACGACGCGGAGGCGCTCCGGCAGGCGTTTGACCTAGAGGAGGAGTGAGGTGGGCGTCAAGCGGTTCCGCTCTGCGGAGGACATGAACGCCAGCGCCGCGTTGCTGGTGCGACAAGGGGGATTCGAGCGATTCCTCCGCCACTGTGCCAGGTACTGGCGACTGGCACCGCGCGTCTACCCGCGCGGCGTGGTGAAGTTCCGATCCATCGAGGAGGCCCAGCGGGCTCGCGCGCACATCGCCCGGGAGAACGCACAGCGACTCCACCGGCGCTGCGCCGAGCCGGAGTAGGCAGCGGTCCGCCAATGCGCTGCCACCGATGGCGGGCCAGCACCGACCCCGGTGACGACTGCCGGGCGCTCGTTCGCAGCCCGCATGGAATTCCCAGGCGGGACGGACACCGACAACGGTGTGGGAGTCGCGCTGCACCAACGCAGGCCACGCTGGACGTGGCACGTATAGCCTCAGCCGGTTGGTGGTGCCCAGCACGGACAGCGTGCGCCCATCGTAGTGGACGAGATTCCCAGAGGGATCGCAGCTGCAGTTCTCGCTGGCGACGCCGGTGCGCTCCCCCCCGGTCAAGCCACTGACGGCGCCGCAGGTATAGGTCTCGCTCTCGGTCTTGATGCCGTCGGCAGGCTGGGGGGTGATGTCGCCCACACCATCGTACTGGTATCTCCCCGACGGCCAGTACGCCGCGTCACCGCCGGTGAGCGTCACACCTTGGGCCATGGTCCTCCACGGACGGACCATCAACGTGCTGTCGTCGAGGTCGGTGCGGTGCTGCACCCCCGCACTGACGGTGCCCCCGCCGGGCGTGCACCACCTCGGCGGGAAGGACGTTGGCGTGGTGGAAGAGCTTGTTCGCGTAGAACGGCAGCACGCCGGTGAGCGGCCCTTCAAAGTCGACGCGGCGGCGAGGAGCTTGCCTGACCGCCCCGTTGTCCGGCGAACTCGACCCCAACGGATGCGGGTAGGAGAGCTGCTCCACCTGCCCGCTGTGCTGCCCCCAGGCCCAGCTGCAGGTCGAAGGCGTGGCGGAATCCTCCCCCCAGGCCCCCGGTCACCTGCACCCGCGTCCGGCGCTTGCAGGCGGCACCTCCCGGCCGAGCCTCGACCTCCTCCGGAAGCTCGCACTGGCCCTGAGCGTCAGGGCCGATGGGATGCTCTTCGATGACGCGGAGAGGGGCCTAGCGGATACGCTCAAAAAGCTGCAGTTTGAGGCGGCGTCAGCGCGATTCGACGCCGACGAGAAGCACCTCCTTTAGAGGGTTCATCGAGAACGTGCTCCTCAAGCACGAGACCAAGCGCCGGATCAAGGGCAAGCACACGGCCCAGCCCGAAAGACGAAGAAAGAAGCGGCGCGAGTGCAGCTCCGCGAGCTACTCGAAGTGGTGGGGGATGCGAAGGTCGTCTTCGAAAGCGGTTTCCAGTACACGGGCGACGAGCTGCTCGTGGCGCTGCGCGGGGGCTTGATGGGGGCGGGCTCGGCGCCGCTGGAGCTGGTGCTGCACAAGGCAGAGAGGTTCCGAAGCCTGATGACACGGGTCGCCCACTGGATGGGCGGCTTTAGTCTTAGACTGCGCGGACATCCCCCGCACGAGATCACGGAGGTGCTCCAGATCCGCGCCGCACAGGCAGTGGCAGGGAGCCACCAGTTCAGCGTAAGGCTCGCCGAGCCAACAGAGCAGGCGCTGTTCGAGGAGGAGCGGGGAGCGGCCGCACGGCCCGTGCAAGCGTCGACGTCGGTGGTGAAGATCATGAAACTGCTCACCGGCGGGACCGTGGAGCAAATCAAGGAGTTTGTGCCACAGGACGACTACCGGCAGGCGTTCACCAGACTGGTGCGCAACATCGTCCCGACAGAGCTCGACGCCCTCGAGGTGGAGATCCGCAGGCTCGACGGAGTCCCCCGCCCCCAGTTTCTATGGACACCTGACTGGGGCAGGATAGCCCTGGAAGGAGTCTTGGAACGATGACGGACAAGCACGGTGCAGGCTCCCCGGAGGGGGCCCGGAAGGCCACCGGAGGGGAGCCTGCCAGCGCGACCGGCGAGCGGGGGCGGGTTTCCTCGCGGCGCAAGATGGAGGCGGTCCTGCGGGTACTGCGCGGGGAGTCGCTGGACGCGGTGTCGCGGGAGATGGGGGTCACGGCGAGCAGTTTCGCGTCGTGGCGGGACGACTTCCTGGTCGGGGGACAGGCCAACCTGAAGAGCCGGCCGACGCGCGGGATGACGAGCTGGCTCGGCTGCGCGGCAAGGTCGACGAGCTGACGATGGACAACGAGCTGCTCCTGGCGCGCTGCCACCGCCTCGAGGGCCACCTCCCTTTAGCCGTCAAGAGGTCGAGACGATGAGGCAGCTCGTCTCGCCCTCCACCGGCGCGACCTACGGCCTGGCCAGAGTCTGCCGCGTGTGGGAGCTGGCGCCCTCGACGTCTCTACCGACTACCTCATGGAGGGCTCGAGCGAGGAGGCCGCCAAGGCCCGCTTCGAGGACCGGTAGCTGCTGCGCCAGTTCCGCGAGGTCGAGCAAATGCCCGACGCGGACAGGAGCGTCGTCAAGCGCCTGCTCGACGCGTTCCTGTTCAAGTACCGGGTCGAGCACATGGCGCGGGCGTCATGACGACGGCCAAGACGGCACGAGCCCAGGCGCGACGGGTGTCGGCCGGGTGGACCGGGAGTGAGCACATGGCGTTGGTGGCAGCAGCCAAGGCCGCCGGAATCCCGGCGGCACGGCTGACCCATGTGCTCATGGCGTTCGGCCTCGATCAGCTCGCCCGAGGCAACGGGGAGCTGGAGCGAGCCGTCAAGACAAGCAGGGATGCGTAGCCTGGACCGGCTACCCTTCCTTCAGCGGCCGGCACCTTGGGTCGTCGGTCCGTGTTGTGGCCTGGATACGCCGACAATCTTCAAGTACTCCAAGAGCTGTGAGTCGAGTTGCGGATCGGCGTGAAGCCAAAAACGGTCAATGACGGCCCGCGCGCCTGGGGTCCCTATCGCTACCAGAGCTTGGTAGGCGTCGCCCCGGACAAAGTAGTCGTCCCCCTTGTTGGTCAGGATGTGCTCCAGAGCCGGAATGGCAGGGGCATAGCGCAGGCTGCCCAGGGCCGAGATTGCATATCGCCGACGCGGGTACTCTCGGTCATTGATCTTCGGAACGACAAGAGGCCCAATTGCTGCGCCGGCCCTGATGATCGGATCAGCTAGAAACGCTTCGGCCACCGCCTGTGTCTCAAAGAGCGTGAGATAGTGCGGAGCCATCGTGCGGGTGCCCCAGACGTGCCCAAGGACAGCAGCGAGAATGGTAAGCAGACCGAGCGCTGCGGCTAGAGCTTTCGCCCGAGCGAGGCTCAACAGGGCGACCAAAGCGAGATTCACGGGCACCAACCACATCAGAAGCCCAACCCAAAAAATGCTGTCGCAAGCTGTACGGATGCGGCGTAGCGCCTCGGGAGCCGTAGGGGACCATGCGTAGTTGCTGGGCGAGGCGACAAAGAGCCAAACGACTACGACCACGAGGTTCGCCACGATAGCTGTGGTGACCCAAACCACCAGGAGTTTCTTCGGCATGGCCACTACCTCACGGGTAGTCCACGAGGACAGGCACGTAGAACAGGCTTGTATCGACCGCGCCAAAGAAGGCAGCACCGTTTCGGGCGAGATCGATGCATCCCGCCGAGCCAAACCTGGCACCGCCATGAATCGAAAATGAAGCCGGGTCCCTCGGACCGGTATAGGTTTCAGCGTTCAACCACACCCTCTGGTAGCCCCAGCTATCGGGCCCACCCTTCCAACCCCCACGCCTGAAGCGCGCAGCCACCTTCTCGGCTGTGTTCGTGTCAGCCCAGTTTTGAATCAGTTTGGGATTGAAGCTCCAACGACCTTCCGGAATGGGACCCCTGTCCGGGACGCCCTGGAGTTGCGCTTGGGTGTTGCCGTTGTCGTCCATCTCCCCAGCGCGGGCCTTCCAAGACACAACAGAACCGTCCTTCCGACCCAGGGTGACCATGTTCCCGTCAAAGCTAACGACCTGCTGGTAGCCTTTGACCGTTGTCGCCGTCATCTTGCCCTTGTCGTCGACAGTCACGACCTGGATCGAGTCGGTGTCCTTGAAGTACGTCCACTTACCGCCGACATCGAACCAGAGCAGCCCGAGCGGGTCAATGAAGCGCAACGGGTTGTCTCGCCCGTAGGTATAGAGGTTCCATGAGCCCGGCACCTTGGGTGTGCCCCTGATCGGGTCGATGCTCATGAATCTGCCGATCATTGGCCCGTAGTACCTGGCGTGCATGTAATCGAAGTCGTCCCAAGCGCGGTCTAAGGCGTTTGTATCTCGCAAATGCCCGGTGAAGCGGTGCCGCTCGCTGTTTTGGGTGCTGCTGAACAGATCAAGCCCCCAGGGGTTGGTGGCCAGCTCTGCCAGGCGCTGCCCGCACCGGTTGGCCACCAGTCCCACCGAGCCCAGGTGATCCACTACCACTTGCTGCCGTCCCTCCGTGGCCCCTATGGTAGCAAGCAAGCTGCCCTGCCCCCACACCCAGTCCTTCTCCCAGCTCCAGCTCCAGCTGCCCGCGGCGAGGCTCGCTCTCACCTGGCGCACCACCTTTTGGTCCCACCGCCGCAGGGTGAAGGCGTACCCCGCACTTCTCCGTTTCAACCAGCCGTCGGGTAACGTCGGTTGCTCGCCCGAGCAATCCCTTTGTCGAGCATAGACCTCACGTCTTTTTGCACTTTCCCAAGCTGCTCGGTAAAAGCTTCACCTAGCCGTCTTCCGCGACGGTTAAAAGCCGAGCCGACCGTGAGGCTCCACCTGATTTCTAAGGATACTTACAGGGTTGGCCCCCCATCGTGATCCGCTGCTTGAACTGGCGAGATCGGATCTCCATCCACTCCCAGCCGAAACCGTGCTTCCAATACATCTGCACCTCAACCTCCGCACCAGGAATCGGTATCCGCCACTGCTCAAAACAGCTTTCTACCGTGGCGTGGTCTTCTATGGCGTAGTCTATGCCCGGCCCCTTAACCTTTTGAATGTTTCGCGGAATACCATTCTGATCCAAAGTGAAGGTATAGGCCACAAAGAAAAATGCGTAACCTCTCTTTAGGACAGTGCGGATGTCAGGTTGACAAAACGAGATGTGCCAAATTTGGGGGCCAGTGGCGCTGGAAGGCGGTGGGGTCTTCGTGTTGAGGAGAGCGAATAAGGCTACCAAAAAATCGATCATGGTCCAAACCTCTCTTCGATCTCTCGAATAAAGGCATCCACGCCCGGCTGCGGATGCTCGAAGGGCTTGCCTTGGATGTAGAGAAGAGCATGGCCATAAAGCTCGTGTGCCGTTGTCTTTTGGATCTGCAGTTTCGCAAGTCCTGGCAAGCGCGCCAATTGGATTGAGATTTTGCCGGAAAGCGAGTAAACCCCACCGCTATCGAAAAGATTTACACCGTCGCGCGGCGTCGCGATGATACCAAGGAACAAGGTAGGCGGGCTCGTGGAGGGATCGAAGAAAAAGGGTGCCGCGACGATCTTGCCTAACCTATCTTGGTAAGTTGCAGCGGTGGAAGTAGCCACTTCCATAACTGCCTTAGCGTTGACCAGCTCTTTGAGGGCCTTGAAGTTGGGATCGTCACTCTTGATTTTGTTGATGGTCGTTTTGTGGATAAAGCCCTTCGTATCCAGTGTAATCTTATGGCGCACTTCCTCGGGGAGCGTACTCTGTATGTAGGCCATCGCCGCGGCATCCTTTACCAACACCTTTCTTCCATCCGGATCAGCTTGGTTGACCGGATTGTTGCGCACGTAGGCGTACAGATTCCAGGATTGCGGCGCCCCGGGATCGTTGTCCCTCCCCGGATCCACGCTGAGGAACCGTGCAATATTGGGGTTGTAGTACCTGGCGTGCATCTGGTCGACGTCGTCCCAGGAGCGATCGCCCAGGTGCACGTCCCGCAGGTGCCCCGTGAAGCGGTGCCGCTCACCGTTCTGGGTGCTGCTGAACAGATCAAGTCCCCAGGGGTTGGTCACCAGCTCTGCCAGCCGCTGCCCGCACCGGTTGGCCAGGAGTCCCACCGAACCCTGGT
>Ga0308389_1001439_pt1 | contig 16159 bp, 13 predicted proteins | sample Hotspr2Sample148_FD_202362 | JGI IMG/M metagenome (GOLD analysis project Ga0308389, IMG submission 202362) | Hot spring phototrophic mat microbial communities from Mushroom Spring, Yellowstone National Park, Wyoming, United States - 20040719_148 ... | reverse complement strand
TTTCTGGAGCCAGACCGGCTCGAAACCTGGATTGCGGGCGATGAACTCGTCATCCAGATTGGCAACCAGCGGCGGATGGTTGGTTTGCCGACCTCGATGATTGGGCTGGAACCCAGTCATGCCGAGTATCAGAATGAATGGTTGAGTATTTGCTTTGAAACCCCGGTCGGGGTTGGCTGAAACCCGACCGGGGCGGCGGCGTCGCCCTGACGTACCTGACAGGTAGCGCGCCCTGCCGGTTGTTGCGTGTCAGTGTCCAGCGCAAGCAGCCAGGTGACTGCCAACACGGCAACGGCGTGTCCGGTTTACGTCCCCAAAGTTCAGCTCACTTCCTTTCCATCCGAACTTCGGAGGACTTGTTGCTATGGGTCAGTTCAAAAAAGTCGTGGACTCCATCGTCGAGATCGGCGAGATCAACCTTGAAGGTCACATCAACCTCGTGGGCGACATTTACCGCGCCATTGCCTACAACTTCGACCGCATTCAGGGACGTATGTTTGACAACCTGTATGACGGCGGCGGGGCACGGCGCAGTATGGGCGCGTCTCCGGCGGGCAAGACCACGGCTTCCCGCTTCACAGCCGAAGGATAGTCCAGGATGGGAAGTTCGGGTTGGGCGCCGGGAGCCACCTGGTGCGCCATCCGGGCTTCCCGTTTCATCCACCCAGTCCATCCACGCCCCATCAAGGCGGTTTGAGGAGAAACGACGATGGCCAACGTCGCGCTGGAGCTGCCTGTCCCTTACATTGGCAAAAATGTCGAACGGAAACACATCGAGGAGTTTTTCCGCTATCACCGCGAACCGGATGAAGTGGTCATTGCCCTGTTTGACGGGATCATCTTCGATGGCGACGGCAAGCGGGTTGGCGGGCTGACCCTGCACGACTACGTCATTCTGACCGACCGGCACTTTGTGCTCTGGGCGCGTGGCTTGCAGTCGGATGTTCTCGACCGCCTGGATTACCGTGGCGTGAACCTGAGCGCCAAACCGGCTGATACCCTGCATGGTGAGTTGGCGCTGGAGTTTACACCGCCGGCTGTTCCCAAGCCCCTGACGGCGCGGGTGGACCTGCTGCCCATTATGGACCTGCCGGCGCTGGAAGAGTTGTTTGAACTCACCAAAGCGGTGGTGACACGAAGTGCCGGGCAGGCTGGCGGACAGCAGGCTGGCGGACAGGCAGAAACATCCACAGGCCAGCCGCTATCGTCTTCCCAAAGCAGTGCCGCTTCCCAAAGCAGCGCCGCTGACGCCACAGCAGCTCAGATTGAGCGCATCCGGGCCATTGTCCAGGAATCCCATGCCAGGCGGGGTACGACGTTCCGGGTCCCGCCACCGACCCCAACGGCGCGGCCTACCCCGCCCGATGCACCATCCGGCAGAGTTCCATCTCCTGATTCCCCCTTTGGCACCGGACGCCCGGTTTCCAACGCGAGCTATGCCGTTTATCGCGTCGCGCAGGTTGCCAAAGATGCTGTCGGGACACTTCCGACGGAAGTCGGCAAAACCATCGGGCTGGATGAAACCCTCTCGAAATTGGTGGACCGCATTCCCAAAGTTGAGGACATTGGTCAGATTACAGCTCTGATCGAGGCGCTCAACAAGCTGCTCATTACGGTGAGCGAAAACCCGGCCGCGCGGGCATTTCTGCTGCAGGCCATTGACCGGATGGTTGAGCAGGGTAGCCCCCTCAAACAGCTTCTGGCCTTCATTCAGAATGCCGGCCAGAATGCCGGCAAGCCGGTCGCAAAGCCCGCCGGTCAACCTGTGACGGCGGCTGCGGCCCCGGCTGCCGGAGAAGCGGCTTCAGCTACAGCAGGCGTGACCAGCGAAACAGTCGGAAAAGCAACCGAGAGGACAACCGGGCCCATACCCGGGCCGCGCCGGACGGCCGTCAAGGTCAGCTTTGCGACCGACAAGCCACCCAAGCCGGCCGCAGAAGCGGCTGTCTCTTCACCCCCGCCGCTCTCGATTGCCTATAAACCAAACGTGGCGGCTGAAACCACACCCGAACTGGCTAACGCCAACTCGTGAGCACTTTCTGTGCGGCCCGGATGGAACTCGTCTGAAGGCGGTCAAGAGGCTGCCTCCCGACTGGTGACGGATACCACTGCCGGATACCATCCGTCAGTTTGTCTTGGCGGCCGTGGCGTGCAGCGATTAGATTTCGCTTTACGTCGTGACCGCTGGCGCGATCGCGTCGGTTTTGCCCCCAAGCCATCCTGCAAGACGAGGGCATTCGGTCAACATGGCCAGTCAGGTTGCGGTCACGCTTCCCGAAAGCGTTCACACGCGGTCACGTTTATTCGTCCAGTCCAGCACCCGTCAAACCGTCGCGCACCACTTTGGCAGTGCGATTGTCGAAGCCATCCGTCAGCAGGATTATACCTGCCGGGTCGGCCGCCTCACCCTCCACCTGGCACGTGAATTTGGCTTCTGCTACGGCGTGGACGATGCCCTTGAGCTGGCTTACGAGGCACGCCGCCGGTTCCACGACCGGAAGATTTATCTGGCCGGGGAAATCATCCACAACCCGATGGTCAACGGGCAGCTCGCTGCTGTCGGCATCCAACCGCTCGACGGACTGGCCCATCTCACCCCTCAGGATGTGGTCATCATCCCGGCCTTTGGCTTGCCTACCCCGGAGTTGTCCCGGCTGCGCCAGACGGGCTGCACCCTCATTGACACCACGTGCGGTTCGGTCGTCCACGTGTGGAAACGGGTGGAACGCTACGCGCGCGACGGTTTCACCACCGTCATTCACGGGAAATACGACCACGAAGAAACCGCAGCAACCCGCTCGCAGGTACTGGCGGTGCCTGGTGGACGCTATGTTGTCGTCCGTGACCTGTCAGAAGCAGAGCGTCTGGCCGATGTCATCAGTGGACTGCAACCGGTGGACATGCTGCACGACTTCTTCGCCCGGTTCGCCTCGCCCGGCTTTGACCCCCGGCGCGACCTGGAAAAGATCGGTCTGGCCAACCAGACCACCATGCTGGCCAGCGAGTCCCTGGCGATTGCCGAGCGCTTGCGCGCCGCCATGACAGTGCGGTATGGCGAAGACGAAGTGCCATTCCGTTTCCGGTCCTTCGACACGATTTGCAGCGCCACCCAGGTTCGGCAGGATGCTGTGGCGCAGTTGCTGGCTTACGGTCCCGACCTGATGCTCGTTGTCGGCGGCTACAACAGCAGCAACACCGGCCACCTCTGCGAAATGGCTGCGGCGGTTTGCCCGACCTACCACATTACGGGTGCGGACTGTCTGGTGTCTGCCGAACGCATCCGCCACAAGCCGGCTTTTCAGACCGGTGAAGTTGAATCCCACCACTGGCTGCCTGCCGGCAAGCTCACCATCGGGCTGACTTCCGGCGCTTCCACGCCCGACCGCATCCTTGGGGAAGTGATCGTGCGGCTCATTGACGTGGCCGGCGAGTCCCTTCCCCCGGAATGGTCTGTTTCAGGCGCCGGAGCGTAAAACCACTTACGCCTGTCTGTCGCCACCCGTCGCCTGATCAAGCAGTTCGGCGATGTCAAAGGCTTTGACCCGCTCTTCGTTGTGGGCTTTGAGGCCGTCGGTCAGCATCGTCAGGCAGAAGGGACAGGCGGCCGCGATCATATCGGGCTTGGTTTCGAGCGCCTGGCGCGTGCGTTCGACGTTGACGCGCGGGGCCGCTTCTTCCATCCACATGCGCGCACCGCCCGCGCCACAACACATGCCCTTGTCGCGGGAGCGTTCCATCTCGGTCAATTTCGCGCCAATCTGGACAAGCACCTGGCGCGGCTCCTCATAGACACCATTTGACCGTCCCAGGTAACAGGAATCGTGATAGACCGCCGTGGCTTCAATCTTCTGCGTGGGTGTGATACGTCCTTCGACCACGAGTTTCGACAGGTACTGGCTGTGATGCATGACCTCGAACGTGCCGCCAAACTGCGACCATTCATTCTTGATGGCGTTGAAGCAGTGCGGACAGGACGTGAGCACTGTCTTGAAACGAGGCTTGTAGTTGTTCAGTGTTTCGACGTTTTCCTGAATGAGCATCTGGGCCAGGTACTCATTGCCGGCACGGCGGGCCGGATCGCCGGTACATTTCTCCTCCTTGCCGAGAATGGCAAAGGAAATCCCGGCCTTTTTGAGCAGGCGCGCCACAGACCGGACGACCTTGCGGTAGCGATCATCGTACGATCCGGCGCAACCAACCCAGAACAGCACTTCGACCTGTTTCTGGTCGGCTTCGATCATGGACATCAGTGGTATTTCCAGCCCTTCGGCCCAGTCGGCGCGCCCGTCATGGCTGAAAGCCCACGGCGAGTATTTGTTTTCGAGGTTTGTAAACAGCGTGTTCAGTTCGCTGGGGAAGTCGGCTTCCTGCAGGACGAGGTTGCGGCGCATATCCACAATCGTGGGCACGTGCTCGATGCTGACCGGGCACTCCTGCATGCAGGCCTGGCAGGTCGTACAGGCCCAGAGTTCTTCGGGTGTGATGAACCGTTCGCTGATGATTTTCTGCGCCAGTACGTCTTTGACATGTTCGGGCAGTTCCCCGTTGCCATTGCCGTGGCCGTTGGCCGCAATGCCTTTGGTGAACGTCCCCAGCTTGCCGATAGTCAACTCGCCCTTTTCCTCGATGCGGTGGCGGATGTCCATCATGATCTTGCGCGGTGACAGCGGCTTGCCCGTGTTGTTGGCGGGACATACGGCTGTGCAGCGTCCGCACTCCGTACAGGTGTAGCTGTCGAACAACTGTTTCCAGGTGAAGTGTTCGATGTCTGAAGCGCCGAAGGTTTCGATGTCCTCGGCTTCGAGGTCCATTTTGGGTAGTACGCCTGACGATTGATGTGAGGCGAAAAAGACATTTGGCAGGGAGGCAATGACGTGCAGGTGCTTTGAGAATGGCAGGTAGTTGAGAAACACGAAAAGCACCAGGGCATGCGTCCACCACGCGGCTTCAAACAGCAGTTCGTTCTGGCTCCCACCCAGATAGAAGCCGACGACATCCGAAATGGGACGGAAGCCGAAAATGACGCTGTTGGTGGCCGGATGCGTGCCGTTGGCGATGAACATCGTCACCATCAGGGCAATGATCATGAGCAGGATGATGGTGGCATCCAGCCGGCTGGCCGGGGTCATTTCGCGCCCGGAAAACCGCTTGGGCTTGGTGACGTAGCGGCGAAACAGGAAGGTCAGGGAAGCGACGAGGACGAGCACGCCAAAAATGTCCTGTACACAGGTCAGCAGCTCATAACCGGGCAGAAAATACAGTGAAGCCTGTGGATGGAAGCCTTCCAGCACGACCTCGAAGGAGGCCAGTGTCAGGATGCAGAAGCCCCAGAAGACAGTGACGTGGAGTGCACCGGCCCACCAGTGGCGCATGATTTTTGTCTGGGCAAACCCGATGACGAGCAGGTCCCGGAGCCGCCGGGGCAGGTTGTCGAAGCGGTTTTCCGGCTTGCCAACCCGGATGTATTCAATGAGCCGCCAGGCATTGAACAGGAAGTAGCCGATGGCGGCGAAGAACAGCACGATGAAGATGGCGTTTTTGATGGTCATGGTGAGAGTGCGCGTCCTCCCGTAAATGAATGATGGCTCATTCATTCTCCCTGCCACAACCCTGCCCGGGGGGCGGACCGGGAAGGACCAGCAGGTACGTGGAGATGAGGTGGAATGTCGGCTGAAGCTGCCTTCAGCCGGTGGAGCGTATCAAGCCTAACACTCTCCGGCTCGGTTGTCTTGTCGAACTGCTGGAAAATTTCCGAAACATCGCCACCCACCACATCCCTCGGCGGAGCCTCCAGCGGCAGACAGCGCCTTATCAGGACAATTGTTTCGCCGCCTGAGGGACGCGACCGGTGCATGCAGCTTTGCCAATGGAGACGAGCGAACAAAAGCCACACTTGACGGGCAATCACTTGATACGTATAGTCATCAACCGTCGCAGGGGTTCATGGGTTTCCGATGACAGCCAGGAAAAAGCGTAAATCGCCGGACGGCACACCCACCAACGATCTCGTCTTCAGTGCATACGTAGGCACAAATGACGAGGTATTCCCCTTCGTCCTTTCCCTCTATGTCGAGCCTGGCAGCACTGTCGCCGACGTGACTTATGGGAAAGGGGTTTTCTGGCGAAACGTCCCTCCCGATGCCTACAAGCTCCTGGCGACTGACCTTCAGTCCGGGGTGGACTGCCGGAGCCTTCCATACCAAGATGGGTCTATTGACTGCGTTGTGTTCGACCCGCCGTACATGCACACGCCCGGCGGGACAGCGCATGTTGACCATCAAAACTACGAGGGTTACTACAAGAACAATCTCACCAGGTCAGAGAAGAAGTACCACGAGGCAGTCCTTGACCTCTACTTCAAAGCAGCCCGCGAGGCGTGGCGGGTTCTAAGGGAAGGTGGGACTTACGTGGTCAAGTGCCAGGACGAGGTTTGCGCCAATCAGCAACGCCTGACCCACGTTGAGATCATCAACGAACTTCAAAGTTATGGCTTTGTTGTGGAAGACCTCTTTGTTGTCGTGCGCAACGGAAGACCGGGGGTAAGCCGCCTGCTGAAGCAGGCTCACGCAAGAAAAAACCACTCCTATTTCCTTGTGTTTCTCAAGCCCAGGGGCCGGAAGCGATGGGCGGGACTCAAAAACCGACTGCAGATCACGACCAACGGGACAGGGAAACCACGACTGCCCTCTGCTAAGGATGAAGAATTTTCCCCCTTTCGCTAAAAAACTCCCCGAATTGTTTGATGGATATCAGGTTCGGGAATTGCTGCATCAGCTTTTGGTATCGGACAGGAATATCAAAGTAGTAGATGCGGTCCATGCGGGCGAGCAAACTCTGATAGACCAGCCATTGGTCAGGCACACATATCTCAACAACTTTCAGGGACCGCGAGTCAAGTTTCGTCTCAGAAAATAGCACCATTATTCCTTGGTACGCATGGCTCCCATAGGCTTCATTGAGAAGCCGCTGGTGCGCCCACGCCTGGACTACCCGCTCCCTGGAAGACATCTTCACCGGCAGGTGCACTTTCCTCCCCCCCGATGTCCATCAAAAAGTCCATGGTCATCAGGATATCCTGCCCGTGAACGGGCAATCTGGCGCGCTTTGTCGGATTTACACCTAAGGCTTGAGCGAAAAGATGTCCTACGTAGCACTCAAAGAATGTCGCCGGCCCTTTTTTGTTCTGGCGGTCAAATATCTCCAGTGCCAGGCATGGCGCGAGCGCCACAGTGTAGGTCAATTGCCCAAACTCCATGGTAGTGATGGTTTCCGCCTGCCACGTTTCCCACAGCCGGGATATGGCGTCAGGGCAGGGTAGAAAGAATCCCTTGTTCGCGGGACGTGCGACGACGTTGTCCTTCCTGAAGCTGAAATACTCCTTTCCGGAAACACAGGAGACAAGATCAAGCTGCTGGCATTCGTTTATGAGAAATGTCAGTGACTTGAGCGCAAGCTGCAATATCGCGCGTCCAGCGTCGTTGCTCTTCAAATCAACGCGGCACAGCCACTTTGCTTCTTTGTATGCGTTCTGGATCAGGTCGGCTGTCATGCTACCTAAAGCCCGCGCATCAATTCCGAGAGCGACATATCCAGTGCCTTCGCAATGTTTTCGATATTGCGCAGGGCCAGGTTCCGTTCGCCGCGCTCAATACCACCTATGTAGGTTCGGTCCAAACCGCACTTGGCCGCAAAAGACTCCTGTGAGTAGCCTTTGCTCAAACGCAACTCCCGGACCCGGGCTCCAAACCGAACGAGAATATCCTGCCGACGTTCCATGATCCGACCCAATCAAAGCTGCTGTCTATAGGGCTACGGACTATAGGTATCAAACCTGCGCACGGGCTGTCCTACCAGGAATCGCGTCAGGTTTTGGCTGATAGCAGGAGATACAACCCGCCGCTGCCAAACAACAGGTTTGGCCCCCAGGCCGACCAGAACAGCGGCAGCAGACGATAGTAACCGAGCTGCTCAAACAGGTTGACTGTTCCCCAGAACGCCACGGCCAGCCCAATACCGATGGCAATTCCCACCATGGCCCCGCGCCGCCCGACGGTGAGGGCAAAGGGAATGCCAACCAGCACCATGATGAAGCAGGCCAGCGGAGCGGCGATTTTCACCTGAATGGCCCGTTGCAGGTTTTCGACATCCAGCCCTTGCGCAGTGAGCTCCGCCACCTGCTGCTGCAACTGGCCGATACTCATTTTGGTGATGTCCGTCGTGCTTTGCCGGAAGTAATCCGGTGTTTCCGCCAGTTTGAGACGTAGCTCGCCAATCGGCTGGCGTTGGCTTTCCAGCCCATCCGCCGAGAAGGTGCGGCGCCAGCCATTGGTCAGCACCCACTCTTCGGTTACGGCATCCCAGCGGGCTTTGGCCGCATACGTACGCGACACCAACCGCGCCGTCGTGGGATGAAGTTCATACATGCCAAAGCTCGTAAACTCGTTGCGCTCGGTGTCAAAGACGGCAAAGTTGAATATCCGGTGGTCACGCCCACGAAACCACTTGCGGTTTTTCTGATGGAAGGTCTGCGGCGGCAAGGTCCCGCCACGAATCTGGTAACGCAGGTAATCCTGGCGTGGATTCGACACCGGCAAGACAAATTCCTGCAAGCTGACCATCAGTAGTGCGGCCAGCCCGCCGCCCAGAAACAACGGCAGCGACAGCCGGTAAAGACTCTGCCCGCTGGCATAGAGCACCACGAGCTGGGCCGATTTCGCCAGCAGCCCCAGCGTGACAAGCGTAGCCACCAGCACGGCAAAGGGCAGCATGTAGTTCAGGATTTGGGGCGTCAGAAACAGCAGATAGCCAGCGACGATGCCAAAACCGATGCGGTTCTGGACAATCGAATTGATGAGCTCAAACAGCGTGAACACGTGGAAGATGCCCACCAACCCAAGCAGGACGAGCAGAAAAGCGCCCACGGCTTCACGAAAAATCAGGCCGTCCACGATCCGGGGAAACCCCAGCCGGACACGGGGCGCAGAAAACGCCGCTGCTGTTCCCCTGGCCAGCCAGTCCGGGAGGTTCGTGTCAGAAGTCCGGCGCCACAGCCGCCGCCCGATGTACAGGGTCAGTTCCCAGACCCAACGCCCTCCCTGCCAAAACCAGTTCCAGACCGTCCAGCGCCGAATCCACTGCCCGATGCCACCCGACATCACGCCGGCCAACCCCAGAAACAGCAGATTGGGCAACCAGACGGCCAGCGCGACCGGCAGGGCACCGCTGCGTGCAGCCCGCTCGCCCCCCAGCATCAACAGGTAAAAGGCCAACGCCAGCATAATGCCAATCAACAAGCCGCCTGACCGCCCGCTGCGCAGGGTTGTCACCCCCAGCACCACCCCAAAGAGTGCAAATATCAGGCAGGCCGCCGGCAGGGCCATACGCTTGTGTATCTCGGTTGCTGCGGCCCGTGCCTGAGCCGGGCTGCTGGGCTTGAAACGCCACAGGTCGGGAAAGGCAAGCAGCTCCGGTCCCGGCGGCGGGGCTTGCAGGTCGGGATCGCCATCATCCTTGCCAAGCGCAAAACTGGCCGTCAGGCTTCCCGAAGCATTCACGAAGTAGCCTGCCACCTCATCCGGCTGCCGTGATTCCTGGCCATAAACCCGCGCCTTTTCCAGCCGCAACTCACTGTCCTGCAACGTTCTGCCGATGATGATCTGCCCGGATTCGGCCGAGTAGATTTTGGGTTCCTCGTTCGGCTGGGACGAAGTCTCGGCAATGAAAATCCGCTGCCACTTCCCTTCCCCGTCGCTCCGGTCAACGTAGAGAATCTTGCCCGGCAGGTCTTCGGTGAACGTGCCGGGCTTGATGTAGGTCTCGATGCTGCGCAGCAACAGCTCGGAGCGTGTTTTCTTGAGCTGGTTAAGAGATTTGACGGCCGTCGGCAGCAGATAAAAGGTGTTGTAGCCGGTGATGCCTGTCACGGCGATGCCGACCAGCAGCGGCGGACGCAACAGCGCCCAGCGTCCCACTCCGCCCGCCTGCAGGGCCACGATTTCGCGGTCGCCAGACAACCGCCCCATCGCCATCGTGACGCCCACCAGAAACGCAATCGGCAGGGTGAAGATGACAATGCCGGGCAGCAGCGACAGAACAAGTTTGACAAGTGGCGTGCTCGACAGACCACGCCGGGCAAAAACGACGAACAGTTCCGAGAAACGTCCGGCCTCGTGAATGAAAATCACCGCCGTCAGCAGAAAAAAGACGGTGGCGACGTAGGGCAGAATTTCACGGATGAGATAGCGGTCGAGAAGCCGCATAGGGCGGGCAGAAAACACAACGGGGCTTCCACTCCGGCGGACGGCCGTGAGCGGAAGCCCCGTTCCCGGTCAGGATTTGGCCGGCTCGACGGTGAAGAACGTCTTGGGCGTGAGCGTCTTCCGGGCCACTTTGTCGGTCACGACCACGGTGATTTCATAGCTGCCCGGCTCCAGCTTTTCGAGCGGGATAAGCCGCCCCAGCACGATCTGCTGCCCGTAACCGCTCAGGTCGGAAATGCCATTTTTGCCGTCCTCACGGATACGCTGCACTTCCTGCCCGGTTTTGACATTGGTGATGACGTATTCGGCTTCAATGGCCGGGCGCAATGAAGCCTGGTCAATCTGGACGTTGTACACCTGCATGTACACGCCCAGTGACTGATTCTGCTTGAAGCGTTGCGTCACACTCGGCCGCACTTTGTTGGCGCCGATGATGAACTGGCTGCCCGAAACGCGCGTGACCGGCTCCACGATGTCCGCCAGAATGAGCGAACTCGTTGAAAGCGCATCCGGTGAGTAGCGCGGCACTTCAAACCCCTGGCGGACGATGCCGGTGTGCCCGCTCGTCACGTCGCGGACAACGAAATCAATCTTGTAGTTGCCCGGCGGCAGGATCAGGCTTTTCTGATAGACGGAGTTGAGCTTGCGCCCGACCTCAAACTGGGACTGCTGATAGGTGATGATGGGTGCTTCCTCGAAAATCCCCACCCGTTTGCCGGTCAGCGCCGACACGCGGGCATAGATGTTGAGCTGGGCTTTCTGAATGCCACCCTCGTCCTTGAAGCCCAGGTCGGCGTTGTTGAACATCAGGGTAAAGGTCGTCACGATGGCGGATTCGCCGGCGCGCAGGAAGTCCGTGCGTACGTCAAACGGCAGCACGTCAAACTCCACCTGCTGGTCAACCCGCTCGGCCAACTGGCGATAGCGTACTGAAGGAGCGCGTTGCAGGTTGGTGAGAATTGCCAGGCGCTCGAAGGGCATGTCCTGCGTCCGCATCGGATACAGCGGATTGTTGCCATACCGGTTGCCGGGATTGAAGAACGGCCGGTCCACCTTCGAGGCCAGCCCAAGTTGCTCGGCCAGGGTCAAGCCGGCATTCGGGACAAACAACAGGGCGTCTTTTTCGTCCGCATGGCGGGCGATACGGTACTCGCCGCTTCCCGTCGGGTCCACAAACTCAATTTCGATACCTGAACCGACGCCTTCCAGATACCGGTAGAACCAAATCTCGAATGGGTAGGTCGAGGTCGTTCCGCCACCTTCGTAAATCGGGCGCTCGTAGGGGCCTCCAGCCGGACGTGACTCAATGCTATCCGGCGGCCCCCAAGTGATGTAGATGCGCCCCCGGTCGGTCTTCCAGCCGGGAATGCCGGAGGTGAACTTTTCATTGGCGTAGGCAATACGCCGGTAGTACTCCTCGCGGTACTCATTTTCTGGCGTGTCCGGGTCCGGGTCGCGCCGCAGCCAGAACTGCTCGATGAATTCCTCGCGCTCTTCGTCGGTCTGAAGCTTCTTGAAGGCTGCGCGCTCTTCCGGCGTGATGATGTAGTCCACGTCCTCGTTGACCCAACGCTGGTAGATTTTGTCGAGTTCGATCTTGCGCTGTTTCTTCTTCTTGGGTTGTGAATCTTCCTGCCCGTATGTCGCCAGTGGTGCCAGCGCCGTGGCAATCCCCAGCCCCGTGGCTAGCACCAGACGCCCAATATCCTTCAGGCTTAACATGGTCGGCAAAACCTCCACGACCGCTTCCGTGTTTTGAAACCAAGGCCAAGCTGCCCAGACTGAAACAACTCCCTTGAGCGCACTCCAGGCGCTGTTCCTCAAGGCACACGTGAGTTTAAAACACCTGCCGGCCGGCGGCGCAAGTCCAGGGAAACACGACTTTGCAGCGGCGCGGCGGCTTCCGCCACCTTGCCAGGCGCACATTCAGATGCACCGGGCCGCACAAGGCCGGGCGCACTATGCGGAGGCAGGCTCAATAGCCACCGCGCGCCGCCGTAAAACCGGCGACACGCCGGCAAAGATAATCCCGCTGAGCGCCGTGGCGGCCACACACAGCAACATTGCCTGCCGAAGCGCCTCGGTCATCACCGCCGCTGAAGCCTGTTCACCGGCAATCACATCCGACAGGAATCCCACGATGACCGGCGAAGGCATATCCCCCAGGATATGAATGGCAAACATGTAGAAGGCAATGGCCGTTGCGCGCAGCGAAGCCGGGACGAGATCGGTGACAATTGCCGCGACGGGTCCGTGGTAGAAGCTCATAAAGAACGTGGCAATGAAACCAGCCGTGATGAACTGGCCCAACGTGGGGGCGTGCAACCCCCAGTACAGGAAAGGGGCGCCGAGCAGAAAGGCCACGGCCATAGTGAGCGCCCGGCCGGCCGCAAATCGCTGCTGCAACCAGTCGGCAACAACCCCCCCGGCAATTACCCCTAGAAAAGCTGCGATGACGATGGGCGTCAGTCGTACGGCGGCCTGTGACGAGGGAACGGCATAGACTTCCGTGACCAGCTTCGGCAGGAAGTGCACCAGAGCCCCGGCGGCGAAGGTTATGCAGGCCGCTCCGGCAATCACCAGCCAAAACGACTTGATCTGCAACACCTGAACCGTGTCGGCCCATTTTGGCGGTTCGGTCAGGTGACTGCGTGGCGGCTCACGAAACAGCCAGACGACAACGGTCAGCAGCAGTCCCGGCAGGCCGACGACGAAAAAACAGGCCCGCCAGCCGATTTTCTCGCTCAACACGCCGCCCAGCACCAACCCCACGGCCGCGCCAATGACCAGTCCAAGATTGAAAATCCCGATGACCTTGGCCCACATCCGCGCCGGGAACATGTCACTGAGCAGGGAGGTGGCCGCCGGCGCATAAGCTGCTTCGCCCACCCCCACCGCGCCACGTGCCAGCAGGAGGTGACTGTAGGATGACGCAAATCCGGCCCCTGCCGTCGCCAGACTCCAGAAGCCGACACCGGCGGCAATGATTTTCCGGCGCGCCACACGGTCGGCGAGAACCCCCAGTGGAATGGCCGCCAGGGAATGCACCAGCATAAAGGCCGTCCCGAGGAACCCGACCGCAGTGTTGCTCAGATTCAGCTCGTCCTGAATGGGCTTGAGTAAGGGCGGGATAATTTGCCGGTCAACGTAGTTGACCACCTGCACCAGGGTAAGGATGAACAGGATGTACCAGGCATAACGCGAAGCTGACGCCGAAGCCCCGGCGTCAGCCGCGTCCGTCGTCGCAGGCGCAACCCGATGGGGCGCCGGAACATGACTCATAGGTTTTTCAATCGGACAACATCACCAGGGTTGTGAGGGAAACTAGGCCGTCGCCACACCAGCCCGGTTGCAGTGCTTCTGAAAGGCCGTACGGATGTCAGCCGCAATATCACTGGCACTCCGGTGCTCGATCTGGTGTCGCTCCAGCTTGAAGACCACCTCACCATCCTTGAGCAGCCAGACCGACGGTGAAGATGGCGCAAACCCCTTGAAGTACTCACGCGCCCGCGCCGTAGCTTCCTTGTCCTGCCCGGCAAAAACGGTGGTGATATGATCCGGCAGGACGGTGCTCGTCTTAAGCGCCTCAACGACGCCCGGACGCGCCGCCCCGGCGGCACACCCGCACACTGAGTTGACGACAACCAGCGCCGTGCCCTCTTTTTTGCCCAGAACGGCATCCACTTCTTCCGGCGTGCGCAGTTCCTGCACACCATGATTGGTCAGTTCCGCACGCATGGCGCGCAGCGCGCGCTCCATATCGAATCCGTACATCATCGGGGGTCATTCCTCCACAAACAGAAAAAATATAAGCCAGAACGGTGACGCAAAGCGATGCCCACGAAACTGGCCCGGTCATTCCTGTTTCACCCTAGCATGACCATTGGCATCCGTCGCCTTGTGCCGCCGTTTTGATTCCTAGTATCGTCTCGCCCATGCGGACGGTGTTGGGCATTGAAACATCCTGTGATGAAACGGCTGCCGCAGTCGTCATCGAGGGACGGCAGGTCATCTCGAACATCATCGCCTCCCAGATGGAGTTTCATCGTCCCTACGGTGGCGTCGTTCCAGAAATTGCTTCCCGCCAGCACCTGGAGGCGATGGCGGACGTGGTTGCATGTGCCGTGGCCGAGACCGGCTTTGATGGTCTCGATGGGATTGCCGTCACTTACGGCCCCGGACTCGTGGGCGCGCTGCTGGTTGGCCTGTCTTACGCCAAGGCGCTGTCTCTGGCGCTGGATGTTCCGCTGGTCGGCGTGCACCACATTGAAGGACACCTGTTCTCAACGGTTTTTGAGTACGGTGACTGGGACTATCCGGCCCTGGCTCTGATTGTCTCCGGCGGGCATACCGACCTGTTTTACCTTCCAGCGGCACTGACCTATGAGCGTCTCGGACACACCCGTGACGACGCTGCCGGTGAAGCCTACGACAAAACCGCCCGCCGCTTGGGCCTTGGCTACCCCGGCGGCCCTATTCTCGACCGTCTGGCGCAGACCGGACGACCGGAGGAGGCGCCGCTGGTGTACCGTCCACCGCTCATTCCCGATGCCCCCTATGATTTTTCGTTCAGCGGCCTCAAAACGGCGGTGTTGCGTTACATTCGTGAGCAACAAATTGTGCCGCTGCCGGAAGGGCTGAACCGGGATGACATCTTGGCGCAGGCTCCCGACAACATCCGCCATCTGGCAGCCAGTTTCCAGCAGGCCGTAGTCAACACGCTGGTCAGCGTCCTAGAATGCGCCATTGTGGCCTACCGTCCACGGGTAGTCCTCACAGGCGGGGGTGTGGTGTGCAATTCGGCCTTGCGGCGGGCGCTGTTGGACCTATCGGACCGCATGGGCGTTGCGATTCGCATTCCGCATCCCAAGTACACAACCGACAACGCTGCCATGATTGCAGCCGCTGGCTATGCCCACCTCGTGCGCGGCGAACGGCATGACTGGTCGCTGGAACCTGCTCCGTCGCTGCGCCTTGGAAGCCACACGGCTGCACACCCACAGCCTTTTCGAGCATGACCGAGACCGACCGACCGATGGCATACCAGAAAAAAATACCCGTTTGGGTTGTGTTCCTCTGGGGGCTGCTCATCGGCATCCTGGGCTGGTACAGCTTTGAAAAGACCCTCACGCACGGCTATGTCATTGATGACGTCGGCATTGTGAAGAGCAACCCCAATGCAGCCGCAACGGCCAGCCTGCCGGCGCTGTTTCGGAAGCACTATTGGCAGGACACTTACCCAACGGACAGAGTGGATCAAAACATTAACTACCAGCATTACCGACCACTTACCATTGCTTCTTACGTTCTCGTAGCGCGTTCTTTGGGAAACGGCCCGGCTCCGCAGCACCTTGTGAATGTGGCGCTGCATATTGTCGTTTCCTGGCTCATTCTCTGGGTGGTTTATGCCTGGCTTCAGGAGGCCCTTGTGGCCGGACTGGCTGGAGTCGTCTTTGTCACACATCCGCTCCACACCGAAGTCGTTGCCATGCTTGTCGGTCGGACTGAACTTCTGGCAGCCCTTGGCGCGCTCAGCGCCCTTGGGCTGGCGTTGGCAGCCTGGAAGCTCCCATCAGAACAACCCCTCTGGCAACACTGGCTTCTGGCAGGTGGAGCCGCCCTCTGTCTGTTTGCCGGATGGCTTGGCAAGGAATCCGCCGTATTGTTTTTCCCGCTCTGGCTGCTCATCGGATGGAGCTGCGCGCCCGACACCGGCTGGCTACGGTTGGGCGCGCTCGCCGAACAGGGCTGGCGAACCGGCATCGCATGTGCCGTAAGCACGGCCTTCTTCTGGTATCTCCACCAGCGGATTCAGTCCGGCGTGCAAATTGTCCCGATTGACTTTGCCATGAATCCCCTCGCTTACGCCGGGCGGTGGGAGCGCTGGGCCACCGGACTTG
>Ga0308389_1001438_pt1 | contig 16162 bp, 16 predicted proteins | sample Hotspr2Sample148_FD_202362 | JGI IMG/M metagenome (GOLD analysis project Ga0308389, IMG submission 202362) | Hot spring phototrophic mat microbial communities from Mushroom Spring, Yellowstone National Park, Wyoming, United States - 20040719_148 ... | reverse complement strand
GTGACGCTGACGTAGCGTTTGAAGCTGCGGAGTTAACAAGGCTTACTATACTGCAGCAAGCTGGTTCAGCTGTTTTAGCTCAAGCTAACCAGCAGCCTGCTCTAGCTCTGGCGCTTTTAAGGTAAGACAGTTCTAAAACTGGTATAACATAATTTAGCAAATTCTGACCTTTAAGCAGTTATCTGTTTGAAGGTTGGTGTTTTTGATTGTTTTAGCATAGAGAGTGGATAGTTTTTGAGGAAGTTTTATGCATCATTGTAGGAGAGAGGGTGTTGAAACTATTTGTCTTTATTACTCTCGCTGTTTTGAGAGCAGAGTCTATAATTTATGTTGTTTATAATAAAGATGGATCAATAACGTTTACCTCAAGAAGGCCTCAGTTAAATCAAAAGTATAAAATATTCACAGGTTCCAAGAGATTTTCTGTAGTCGATTATCCTATCAGTTTCACAGCAAGTAAGACTTTCCCAGAGCAAACCTCCTCGCTTTGGGTGGATTCTGAAATTAGAAAGATTGTTAGGTCAGTATCCAAAGCGTTGAGTTTGGAGGAATCGTTGCTATTAGCAATCATAAAGGCAGAGTCCAATTTTAATCATAGAGCTGTAAGTAGAAAAGGAGCGGTAGGTTTGATGCAGCTGATGCCAGAGACAGCAAAATTTGTGGGGGTAAGCAATCCTTTCTGCTACAGACAAAATATTTTAGGTGGTGCAAAATACTTTAAATATTTATTGCAGCGTTTTCAACACAACGTAACGCTAGCGCTTGCCGCATACAACGCTGGTCCTGAGAGGGTGCTAGAGCATAGAGGGGTGCCAAACTTTAAAGAGACTAGGGAGTTTATTCGAAAAGTTTATTTTTATTGGGACGCTTTTAAAAAACAAGCCTGAGTAGCCACTTTAATTTTTTTTTTGGTTTGCTTCATGTAAAATTTGATTTCAATGAGCGGGTGGGTTGCAAGCATTCCAAATTATCTGTCTTATAGCAGGCTAGTTTTTACTTTTGCTATCTTATACCTCCTTACAAATCCCGCCATTCTCGACAGATACATTGCTTTTGCACTTTTTTTAATTGCTGCTGTAACCGACTTTTTTGATGGTTTTCTTGCAAGAAAATACAACGTAGTCTCGTCCAAAGGTAAACTTTTAGACCCCCTAACCGACAAAATTTTAGTTCTTGCGGTGCTTATTATGCTTATCGAGCTGGATCGGGTTGAAATGTCTGTTTACACTGACCAAAGTTACTTGCCAGCTTGGCTTGTGGCTTTGATTGTTATTCGAGAAATTTGGGTTCTGGGATTGAGAGCAATTCATGCGCTTCATGATAAAGCTTTAGGAGCCATTTCTTCAGCAAAGTGGAAAACTGTCCTCCAAATGTTGGCTATCGCGTTGTTGATTTTGGGCGATTTCAAGGTTGCATCAGTTTCAGGTGTTAACATAACTCTTTACGACATCGGCTTTAATATACTTCTTATATCTCTAATTTTTGGCATTATTAGTGCCGTGATTTACACGGTGGAGGTTTTAAAGCAAATTGATTAGGATTAACTGACTGGTAACCCTATACCCAAGGACTTTCGCTATTCTACCTCTCAATCCTGCGAAAACCTGGGCATCTATGTTAGTTTGAAAACTATATCAAATCAGTTAAACGTCAGTGAAAAATGCTTTTTGTTTAGCTATCTAGTGAAGTTTCGGGTAGTTCATAATTAGCGCTAAATATTAAAAAAGTTAGAAAACCTAAAAGGTTAGCTAGGGAATATCGATACATTAGGAGTACTATGAGTGGTTTTAATTTGCTCAATATGGCACTGAAAATTTTTGGAATTTTTATTTTGCTTTTTAAATTAACATCAGAGTCTTTTGTTAAAGGTAAATTTGGGATCCAGCTACGAGTAAAACCTAGAATTGTGCACTTTTGGTGCGGAATTAACAGTCATGATATCTTCGTTAGAACCTTCATTCCTACAAAGATTTCTAATGCAGACAAGCAAAAGATTGAAGCTAACAGCAAGCAGAGGTGCCGATAAGCCCTTGAAAATCAAGTTTCTAGAGTTCCTGCTTTACTAGAAAACCTCAGAAAAATTTGTTTAACCAACACTAATCCTGTTTGTGTCGAAGTAAGATAACAGTCATCGAGTCTTTCGTTCTGCTGCATCTGGTAATTTTTCTTGCCAAGAAAATCAAGATATATCTCTCTCAATACTTTTTTCCAGAAAGAGTCTAATACAATTCAGGTGTGCGTATCTCCAATCTTTATTTGGAAATACCCCAAGAATCTATAAATTGCACTACTAGATTTCCTTTTCCCTTACAGCTAGAGCATACTGTTTCTTTAGTTTCTAACGGGAATTCCATCGATGACCCAAATCAGCCTGACGATATGAATCATGGGATGGAGGATGATGATAATATAAGCTAAGATGAAAATGATTCCATGGACTGAATCAACCGCAGTTAGCTGGTCTTTGTGACTTTAAAAGGAGGAGTGTATTTATCTTAAAAATTCTAGTGTCAAATGCTTAAAAAATTTTTGCAAGTCTAACGATTTCAGTATAAGTTAGTTTGATTTTGCTACCTTCGAGCAATTTAAATAGAGCTATGTTGACTCTTGGGCGTAAAATTGTTATCGCCCTGATGAGTAAACTTTCTCGCATGAGCTTTTTTAAGGTTAACTGAGCTAGATATTTATAGTTAGCCTCAAAAGATTGCAGTTATTAAAAACTTGGTTCAGATTAAGTTAAGTTTTAGTTCCGAAAAAAATTAAATTTTTAGAATGATTTTATTGCTTGCGGAATTTAAATTTTAGTTTGGATTGAGTGTTGGAGCAATCAGTATTGATTAGTTAAACTCAAGTTAGTTGGCTAACTTTTTGATAAGACACACATTGGCCCTTTTTTATCTACAATGCATATCTCAATTATAGATAGATAGTTAGTACGCAGGAGGCTATCTCCATTAAAGACTTCTTGAGGATAAATGTTAGAGTTAATTTTTTGGATAGGACTTTGTTTTGGTAGGCAAGCTTTCTAGGAACAGAAACCGGTGCTTTAAGATAGTTTTAGCGCCAGTTTTAGCTAGTAGGTTTAACGCAAGTTGGGTCTTGGTTTTTTCAAAGGCTGGGTGCTAAAACCAAAGAGTGGGATTTTTCAGCCTTTTGTTTTAGCGAGACCAGCTACGTGACAGTTTTCCTAAAAGCGGTGGCAACTTCTAAAAGTTTAAGTCGTCGAGCTAGTTAGTTGTTTAACAGGGTAAAACTTAAAATTATCGTGATTAAAAGATCAAGCTAGCTTAAAATAAAGTGAGTGCCTTTAACAAAGTTAAAAATCTTGGGTTTTAAAAGTTTTAAACAAGCTGAGATTAATTTCGCTGAAGGGTTCAACTGTATAGTAGGCAGTAATGGTTCCGGCAAGTCAAATATTATAGATGCGCTTCGCTGGGTCTTTGGCGAGACAAGGCTTTCCCAGCTTCGATGTCGAGAACCCATTGATCTAATTTTTGCTGGATCTAAGCTAGATAACCCCCTCGGGATGGCTGAAGTCGAGGCGACTTTCTCAGCGCCAAAGAATTACGCCAGTATGCTAGATTTCATAAAACATAAATTATCTTCTATTCTTGACGAGATTCCTGCAGATTTTATGGAGAGATTCTACTGGCTTCAATCTTCGAGCGAGGTAAGTTTTACAAGAAGAATATTTCGTGACGGAGAGACAGAGTATCTAATAGCTGGAGTGCCAGTTAGGCAAAAAGATGTAAAGGATTTGGCTCGAGCCCTCGGTCTAGTTTTTAGAAGCTCTTGCATAATAGCTCAAGGCGAGATTGAAAAGCTTGTGGAGCTTAAACCTTCAGATTTAAGGTATTATCTTGTAGAGGCTTGCGGTCTTGTTGAGGTCCAAGAAAAAATTTCAGAGTGTCTTGCTAAATTATCATCTAGCACAACCCGTCTTGAAAAGCTAAAAGACAAAATAGATACCCTCACATCCCAAAGATCATCGCTAAAAAAGCAAGTGGATAAGTATCACAAAGCTTTAAAAGGAAGAGAGAAATTAGCAGAAATTGTCAAAGAAAAATTCAAAAGACTAGAACAGTCGGCACAGAGTTCGTCTCAAACAATACAAGTTAAGCTTCACGAGTTAAAAAACAAAAAAGAGGTTCTGAGTAATGAACTAAAAGCTCTAGAAAATCAACTGGCTCAAGTTAGATTAGGGATGGTTTCAGCGCAACAAGAAATTGAAGAACTAAAAGATTTAAAAACCTCAGAGAAATTGGCTTTAGAGCAAGATCAGGTTGATTGGGCAGAACTGTTAACTCAAAAGGAGAAGCTACTCATTGAAAAGGGATCGCTAGAGGCTGAACTTAGAATGTTGAAAGAAAAGAAAGAGCGTATTTTTAAGACAAAAAAGGAAAATGAGGAGAAAGCCAATTCAATAAGACAGGAGATAGCTTCTTTGAATTCTTGCAGGAAAGAGTTAGAGGATAAAAAGAGCAACCTAGCGAGGGAGTTATCAGCTTTGGAGGAAGAGTTATCAAGTTTGGTTCTGCGGCAAAGGGAGCTTGCTCATGAGTCGGAAGCAATACAACAAAGATTGCAAGATTTATCCAGTCAGCTTAAAGCGTTTGATCAAACTGTAAAGAAGGTTTTTGAAGAAGTGTCTAGTTTAACCAACTTGGAGGTGTTATGTTTGCAGTATCTTTTTCCAGCTTTTAAAGGAATCAGGTTGATTGAAGATTTAGACGACTCTGAAGAACAAATCCAGCCCGATGTTATTTACTTGAAAGGGGCGGGTCAAAATTTAACCACTTCGTTTTTGAATTTTTTGAAAATTATAACCGAGGCCCAAGATAAAAAATTTTTGTTTGTCAATTCCGAAGGCGTTATTTGCTCTCCATATTTTTGCTATAAACCTACAATTGATAACGAGAATATATTTAGTTTAGCCAGGAAATTGGATGAAGAGCAGGCTAAGCTTAGTGAAATTGAGGGGTCTCTTGATAAAGTATCGCATTTAATCTTTCAAAATCATAACGTAAAAAATAAATTAGAGGTTCAACTTAAAAAATTGGATGAAGAGCTTTTGCAAATTGCTGTTAAACAGTCTTTACTAGAGCGAGTTTGTTTAGAGCTTGATAAAAGTTCGATTGATCAAGAGTTGGAGCATGTCCAGCAATTGACGACCTCTTTAACAAGCAAGTTAGCCTCAGTTGATGATGAAATTATCAAGCTTGATACAATAATTGAGCGGATAAGGCAAAAGGATGAGAGCGCAAGTATTGTCTCTGACCAATACCTAAGCAAAGTCAATCAGTTAGATCTAATGCAGCAGCGAAGCAACGAGTTAGCTTCAGCAATTCTGAAGCTGAGGGAAGATATTTCTAAGCTAGACATCGAGCATGAGTATCTTTCAGACAACCTTGAGAAAATTGACCATGACCTTCAGACTCAGAAAGCATTGCTTCTGGCGCAGACTTCGCTTGAAATAGATGATTTGCGAAAAGAGAGTAGTGGGGAATTTGAGCACTTAGATGATTCCGAGCTCGATAAATTGTTTTCTTGCTATGTAAGGGAGTCGCTTTTTGTTCAATACTTTGACTCGACTAATTTAGAAGAGTTTGAAAGAGTTGACAGTGAGTTGAAAACTTTAGTTGAAGAAAGAGATGACATCCACGAATCTATGGCAAAGATTGAGAATGAATGTCACAAGCTTCGGCAAGAATTTGAAAGCAAGCTTGAAGATTTTGTTGATAGGTCATCTAAAAGGTTCTCCAGTTATTTAGGGCTACTGTTTGAGGATGCTAAAGGTCAGGTGTGGTTGAGCGAAACGAAGAACGAAGCCTACATAGCCGCGCGGCTTGGTGTTAAAAAAGAGTTAGGCCTTCAAAAGCTATCAGGGGGCGAAAAAACTCTGGTAAGTTTAGCTTTCTTGTTTGCGTTGGCAATTGAGGGGAAAAATACGGTTTTGCTGCTTGACGAGGTGGACGCTCCACTGGACGACTTTAACACGGGAAGATTTTTAGAATTAGTCCAGAAATTAAGTGAGGATACTCAAATTCTCTCTGTTACTCACAATAAGCTTTCGATGTTGCGCAGTGATAATTTAATCGGGGTATCGGTGGATTCTCGTGGCACTAGTCAGGTTGTTGAGTTATCCTTACACGATCTTCCAGTAGAGGCTGTTGGCTAATTTCGATTATCAGTAAAAGGATGTAAACTTGTAGTGAAGGTGTGAGAAATGTTTGCAAAAATCTCTTCTTTGGTTGTTGATTTTTTTAGTATTGCTTTTCAGGGGCTAACTGTTGGGGGCGGGCCGCTTGCTGCGTTGATTTTTGTATCTTGGCTTTTGATTTACTCATTGGGAAAGAGCCACGGCTCTAATAAATCAATCGAGTTTAAGTTTCAGGCTTCTTTAAACAAAATCGATGGATTGCTGGGGAAACTTCACCGAATGGAAGATTCTTTAAACCATATGATATCTAGTCATTTAAAAAACCTAGAGGTGGTAAAAGAAAAAACTGTCAAGGCTTATGAGATCCTAAAGAGGTTGTATAAGAGCCAAGAGTCAAGCTTTGTTAAAGAAGTAGGTAAAGAAGAACAACAGGCTAGGATAAATGTTGATGATATTTTTAAGGGCTCAGATTCCTCTGAGGAGCCTAGTGGCTCCGATAATTCATCCAGTCAGAATGGAGTTGGTGTTAAATATGATGAAGAAAAAACTAATGTTTCGACCAAAAACATATGGCAAAGACTAAGGAGCTGGAGTTTATTTAGCGGTGGGTCGAGCTCACTAGATTCAAAAGCGCTTCAAGACAAGCTGCTGGCAGGCGAGTTAGGCTGGGAGCTTACAAACAAGATTGTTTCAGAGTTGAGCAATATTAAAGATGTGGATGTTTCAAGCTATTTAAGAGGTAAACTTAAATCAATGTTAAAGGTGCAGGCATTTCGCTTTGCTGTTGAGCGGAAACCAAGAGTTATCTTGTTTTTAGGGGTTAACGGTGTTGGAAAAACTTCTTCACTAGCCAAGCTTGGAAAAATCTTGAAAACCAAGGGCTTTAAGGTGCTGGCTATTGCAGCTGACACTTTTAGAGCTGGCGCCGAAGAGCAGCTAAAAATCTGGTGTGATAAACTCGGTTTAGACTGTCATTTAGATAAGCTAGCACAAAAACCTCAAACAGTGGTTTTTGATGGTCTTAAAAGGGCTATCGAACAAAGCTACGACTTTGCACTTATCGATCTAGCAGGGCGGCTTCACAACAAGACCCATCTCTTACAGGAGATAAATGGTGTAAAAAAGGTAATTTTTAAACTACTTCCGGATCATCAAGTAGAGTGTATACTGGTAGTAGACGCAACCACTGGGCAGACTGCATTTAATCAGGCAAGAGACTTTAACGAGGTAGTAAGTATCTCAAGCATCATAGTGACTAAGTTGGATACTAGTTTCAAAGGAGGTGTTTTATTTAGGATTTGCTCTGAGCTTGGGCTTCCTGTATCGTTTGTTTCAATAGGGGAGGATGAGAACTCTTTAATTCCTCTTGAACCAGAGGAGTTCGTTGAAAGAGTGGTTGCTTAGACAGAATGATAAAAAAAATTTAATCACATTTTTGTTTTTTTCGATAATAACTAATGTAGACGATTTATTTATGACAGAGTTAGTAAAAAAAGGCCCAACACCAGGAAAAGAAACACCTTCTAATCAAGCCGAAAATTTCCTTGCAAGTTCGGCGAACTCGCCGTTAAAGCGTACTTTACAAGGAGAGGGCGAAAAGATAGTAGGGGAGGCAGGGCGTATAATCGAAAAGATCAGAGCAGGTCTTGCCGGATTAAGTGGGACTAGCATTGAGTATCGAACTTCTAAGGAAAATAACCACCGAACTTCTGAGGAAAATAACCTAGCTCTAGTTGACGGACTCGAGACTTCTCACGGACTCAAGACTTCGGAGCACCACGTAAATCACACTGCTGGAGCTAGATGCTTTGGTGACCTTTTAAATTTTTGTGGAGGAGTAGTTTATGAGCGCTATGCGGCCTAAAAAAGTTTTAGTAAGGCCAGGGTTTACAACTGGTAGAGATAAATGTAAGGTTGGCGCGTTGGTAGAGCGGATTTTAAAAGAATCGAATCAAGAGTTACTTGTAACCTCAGACGATACTCCCCTCAAGCTTCTTGAATCTGAGCTTAATAGCGGCAAAGATGTCGTTCAAGTAAACCACCTTTGCATAGAATCAGACTACTTACCAGAGGAAGGTTGTATCAATGTAAGAGTCTATGACTATCTTCAAGATGGAAAGTGTGTTCTGGATATAAAATATAACGATAAATTTAGCCTTTTTTTAAGGGGTTGTTATAATCTAGCTAGATCCCTTCAACAGTATTTCGAGGCAGGGCCAAAAAATTTAGAGAAAGTTTTGGAGTAAGTTCTTTTTCTGAAGCAATTTTGTAGAGTTTAGGAATTTTAGTATACTTACAGCTAAAGTGGGGTTACTAAGTTTTGTTTTCAGGCTTTTCTTGGTTTCGATCTGTGGTAGCTTTGTTATTGCACAATCAGACGATAGTCTTGCTGAACTTGAAAAGCTTGAGCGACATTTTAGCAGTGTAGCTCTAAAAATTGTACCTTCTTGTCCTAATCCATTGGGCAATCGCTCAAAAAGAGTAAAAAAAGTTTTAAAAAACAGATTAAAATTAACTTCACTTAGGCAACTTGTGAGAGAATTTAAAGAAATCAAACAAAAGCTTTCTGAGTTGGTTAGTAAAGTCAATCCCACTTGCACTACAGAGTTTAATCCAGCGCTCGGTCTAAAGTCTGTTAAATTAGTCAAAAGTCAAGTGAGGTGTGAACTTGAGGTTGCTACGAACAGCTGTAATCTAACGTTGCTCCCGGCTGCTTTCGTGGCGAATCTGCAGGTTGAGAGATAAATTTTTAAGTGAAGAGCCCAATATTGGGACAAGGATTTTGAATCTCTAGCTTAAAGCCAATTTTTTAAAGTTAATATTTAATGTTATATTTTTTAAAAGCTGAGCGAGCTTTTAAGTAGCAATCTAGACTTCAGAGTGTTTAAGATCCTATTTGAATAAATGCCTGCTTTGAGTTTTACCTAAACTAGGTTTGACTGTTAGTAACTGCCAGCACACGAAATTTATGATTAAAAAGCATGTTTGAAATTACGCACTATTTATCGGTCCAAACCAAAGCTTCGCGCACCATCTGCTATTAGACGTTAAACTGCCTCGAAGTTTAAGTGTTTAAAACCAATTGAAGTCCCCTGAGTTAACAACAGTTTAAAAGAATGGTTTTTCAATGCTCAGTAAGACTGAAATGTTACTAATCTAAGAGCTTGCATCAAGCTACTCAGGTTCCCTTGCTTGTGTTAGTATTATCTATTATGGTTCGAATAAAAATTTTTACATTAGTTTGCTTTCTGATTGTATTTTTTACTCAAGGGCTAAGCGAAACTGCTGAGTTTAAGAAGCTAGAACGGCTTCAAAAACAGCTAAGTCGTGTTTCGTCAATTATTTTTGTAATGTTTTGCAATAAAACTTGGGATAGCAGCTCCAGGAAAAGCGTGTTAGCTGACAAGCTTCAATCCAGATTTATCTCTTTGAGGCAGCAAATTAGGAAGTTTGATTTAAATCAACGAGTTTGCCCGTCCATCTACAAACCTGTAAGGGGACTATTCGAATTTTCGATTTTAAGCTTTCACGAAAATAAAAGACAAGGGCAGTGTAATGTTAAAGAAGTACCTAATAAATGCCATTTGCTTACTGAGCCAGATGGCCCGGGGGGCTTAATTAAACCTGGTTGGCTTTTTATTGGGTAAAGGTAAAAATATTTTCCAAATTTTAAGAAGCTAACAAATTAACAACATTATTTTCTTAAGTGAGCTTGAAAAAATTAATTCGAGAAACGGCACTTAACAAATTAAACCCCTGTAGGGCGATGAAGCCTTTTACCGAATTTCTCTGACTTAACGAGTTTTTTGAACCGAGTGATTCCGCTTAAGTCAGTTCTAAATTCGAACGTGCCGCTTTTTAAACGATATTTTGACTAAAACATGCAGTTCGGCTAAAAAATTGATTAGTCACTTAGATAGAAGCCTAAGGCTATTTCCCACAACCACTATATCGGAAAGCCCCATCGCAATAGCAGCAACCGAGGGAGGAACATAACCGAACGCGGCAAAGGGTATTGCAATAGCATTAAAGAGAACGCCCCAGATTAAGTTTTGATGGACAACCTGAATAACTTTTTCAGAAACATCAAAGGTTTCTTTTATTTTCAACAAACTATCGGTTTTTAGCACAACATCTGCTGCATCTAAGTTAACGAAGCTTGATTGCTCAAAAGTTATACCGCAATTTGCTTCTTTAAGCGCCAAAGCATCATTTATTCCATCGCCTATAAAAACATTTGGCCTCAAAGCTTCTTGTCTAATTATGTTTTGTTTCTCCTCAGCTGTAATCCCTTGTTTGAAAGGTATCCCCAGTTTCTCACACATCGCAAAAAAATCACTCCTTACTGTATCTCCTGATAAAATAGTTAAAGGAATGCTCTTTCTTTTGAGTGTCTGAATCAGTCTGTCAAAATCATCCTTAAGTTTTTCTTGCAGCTTAAATGTGCCCATTTCTTGGCCGTTCAGAGTAACTAAAAACTCGTAAGTGCTATCTTTTTTTTTAATATTTAGATAGGCTTTATCTGAAAAATAGCACTTGAAAGATTGTTGATCTACTTTTAGCTCTTCGACTGAGTAAATTTCTAATGGTTCAAATTTTTTTAAATAACTAATCAGAGAGCTTGCAAACGGATGATTACTTGCAAGTTGAGCGCTGTAAAGTCTGGAGATTGTTTCTTTATCTGTGATGTTAAAATCTGTTACTTCATATTTTTGATAGGTTAGGGTACCTGTTTTGTCGAGATAGACTTTTCGAGGTTTAGACAAGGTAAAGAATGCTTGAGCGTTTTTAACTAAGACTCCATTGTGTAGCATTTTCAAAACTCCTAGGCTTAAAGCCAAAGGAGCAGCAATCCCTATAGCACATGGACATGCTACTACTAATACTGCCAGAGATGCCTCAATAGAAGCTCTTAAATTTGGAAGGTGGTAAAAAAAGGAAATGCAACTCGTTACCAAAACAGTTGGCACAAAAAAACTTAAAAGCCTTTGCAGAAAGCTGTTTGCGCCAATGTCGTATTGAGTGTTTTTACAAGCGCGAACAAGTTTTAATAAAGAGGAATTATAAAAGCTAGACGTAGTAACAAGTTGAATCGCCCCATCCAATAATTTTTCTCCAGCAAGTATCATATCGCCGTCTTGTTTAAATTGAGGAAAACTTTGTCCTGTTATGAAAGCTGACTCCACCCAACATTTGCCAGATGTGATTATCCCATCAGCTGGGCAGATTTCCCCTTTAGCCAGAATTAATTGCGTATTTTCAGATATAAGCTTTGTCTCAAGATTAACATGCTTAGACTTTCCAATTCCATGCAAAATTGCCTTGTAAAATCTTGGAAAAATTCTTACTGCGTGTGGCATTTTTGATTTTACATAAGCAAAAACCTTTCTCTCCAACCAGCTTCCTAGGTATACAATTCCAACAACAGAGGCAAAAACTTCCGAAAAATTCAAATTTTCGTTACCAGTAAATAGACTTATGACAGTTAAAATCAGGCCAGCTGTAGCAGAAATTGCTATAAACAGTTCAAGAGTTATTGATTTATTTCTCAAAGACACTAAAGCTTTTTGATAAAGCTCTTTACCCGCTAGAAGCACAGTTATTACTGCAAGAGCAAAAATAAGAAGAGGCTGAATATGTAAGTGGGCAAAATGATTTAAATTTAAAAACCCAACCAACAGTAGCGTGATTAAAGGTTTAAAAAGCCCGAACTTTTGACCTGGGCTAACTTCAAGCGAGTATCCGCTTTGAGACAAAAGCTGGTCTAATTGCCTAGCGTCTTCAGCTGAGATTTCGCCTATCAGTTCCTGTGACTCAAAGTCTAATTCTAAAGATGGATTAACTTGAGAGATGATGCTTTCCACGGTTTGAATGCACTTGGCGCAAGTTATACCATTAATAAAATATCGATCTGACACCAGTTTATAAATTTTAGATAGATTTTTCGATGATTTTAAGGCTAGTAGAAGTTTTTTTTAGGCTTTTTTTAACTCTCAGCAAAAGAGATAGAGTCATCGTGGACAATCTTAATCTTTGTTTTCCCGAGTTGGAGGAAAATCAGGTGAAAGATATTAAGAGTAAATGCATAAAGTTTTACTCTAAAGCTATTTATGAATTGATCACTTTTAAAGTTTTCAGCAGAAGGTGGCTCCAATCAAATGTAAAGATAGATAAGCTACCTAAACTTGATTCAACTCGGGCAAATCTGCTTCTAAGTGCTCATTTTTCAAATTTTGAGATACTTTTACAGCTGGCACACCTGTTAAACAAGAAAGTTTATTTTTTTGCCAAGCCATTCAAGCCTTTTTTAGTGTTTAAGCTTTATACAAAACTTCGAGCCGGCAAAAATGCAGAGTGGTTTACAGGTTTAATTCGACTCAAACAACTACTGAAAGGTCATCAGTGCGTAGGTTTTATTTTTGATCAGCATGTCCCTAAGGAAAGGGCTATAATCTGCAATTTTTTTGGAGTTCCCTCTACATTTCCAAAATTTTTGCCAATTTTGATCAATAAATTCAAACCTCAAATTTTTTTTGTGAGTGTTCGATGGCTGGAAGGCTATTATCAAGTCAGTTTTGAGGAGTTAAATTTAACTGATGTTGAAAACGCACAGACTTTACCATCTAGATTGAACTCCCTTGTGGAGGCGCTGGTTCAACAACATCCTGAGCAATATTTTTGGTTCCATAAAAAATTTAAGTACTTTCAACAAGCTCAATCAGGTTAAGACTTATAATATTTGGGAGTTTATGTCATTGCCGGCAAGCTCTTTTTAACGAGTCCCAAAAAGAGACTCCAGCAAGGTCCCAATATGGATCAACCTTGGGCGGTTTCCTTGGCTTTACTCCCATTTTTCCAGTCACATCTCTCGACCATTCTTCTATTAATGTGGTTTTCACGTAAGTTTTAAAAATTTTTATAACGTCTTTTAGTAGAACCTTAGTGACGTTTAACCTAATCCAATCTTCTTTTGTAATCGAGCTATGCTTAACATCAATAAGCACAAGCTCTCCCCTTCTTGTTTCATAGATACAAAGTGGAACGTAGGGCTCAAGAAAGATTCTCACATTTCCTAAGTCTGGATAAATTTTAGGTTTCACCCAGAAATTTAATATCAAACCGTTTTCTTTAGCTTTTTGAAGGGCATTCACCCATAACTCTTCAGAGGAGTTTAAAGAGATGATTCTGGAACTGGCTACCTGGGTTGCGAAGTCCGGATCTTTTAATCTAGATCTTAAAGCTGTTAACGTTAAAAACGGAGGGAATTGTGAAAGTATTTGTTTAATTTCAGAAATTTTCTCAATCTCGCTTTTAGAGCTATTTGCCACTTGAGTTAGGCTTGTCGGTTTTGGCTGTATTGGGAACTGATCTTTAGTGAACCTTTCAGAAATTTCCGATCCTTTGGATCCAGTTAGGACAATCCTTCCCTCATCAATGTCAGCGTTTAAAGCAACTAAGATCTGCATTTTTAATATACTGTGTGGTTCGATGATTGTGCCTTTAACGTCCTCTGCTATTTTTCTTGACGAAATTCTTGCTATCGTCTCAAAGCTGTCTAGATAAAATTGATCATGAGACTCTTGTTTTGCGATCTCTTCAACTTTATAAATTTCCTCCTCATACACAAAATCAGGACGATACGAGGCTACTGCTATCCCATTAACCACGAACTCATAAGTGGGTTCGTACAGCAAGTTTTTGATTCTAACTTCTTGCTGCGGCGTAAGTATGGGTTGTATTAACTCTCCATGTCTATTTCTCTCTAAGGATGAACGAAAATTTTGAGGTGAATTGTCCCCCTCTCTGCTTTTTATGGCTAAAGCGAGAGGAGCCATTCGCCCTTTAGCTTAAGGCTTTAGAGATGATTTTGCAAGAATTTTTTAAATTTCCGCAGTCGTTAACCTTTTAAGGCAGACACTCATTGATGATAAAAACAGGGTGAGTAAAAATTATCGCTGATACTTGATAAAAAATGTTGAAAGAGGTTATCAAGTTAAGAAATGTCCAATGCTTTAAACTTGATTTTGGCCCTTAGAAGGTGTAGTTTGATTGCTCTCGCTTTAATATTTTTTAGCTGTGCTGTAAAACTGCAGGCTATAAGAAAGAAAGCTATTCCCGAGATTTTTCAAAGCTTTCCTTATTACTCAAGTTATACTTGTAATGGAGGGAGATTTAGACTTTACTTAGACTCCAAAAAACCGCAAATAAAAATTGAACAAGGAGGTTTGTTCAGGCAAACTTTACTGATGATCTGGAGCAAAGATGCGCAAATTTACTTTCAAACTGGTGACAAGGACTTGAGAGAATTCCTAAATAAACATAAAAAATTGCCGGAAGGCCTTTTAATGTTAGTTTTTCCTAATCTTTTAAGAGAGTCTTGTTGCGTTTTTGAGGATAGCTTTGGTAACCTATATGATGAGCAGAAGTTAATCAAGGTGTCTTCTCAAGGCAACACTATAATTGTATCTGTTCTTGATGAGAGCCTAAGAGAGCTTGCTACTAGAGTTGTAGAGATTGGCTCTGAAAATTTAAACTTTTTAGTGGGCAAGCAAAATTTTTACTGCGAGCCAGAGGCTTGAGTTTGAAGGGCCGTATATAGCTCATCTATCCCGTCTTGGTTTAAAACAGCTAACAAATTCTCTATTAACGTACGATCAGAATTTACTTGCCTCAAATACACCTCAAGTGCATTTGGGTAATTCCTTATTTGATCTTCCAAAGCAATTTCTTTCTGCCCCATCATATGAGGGATTATCTGACCCGCTACTAAGCAAAAGAAAAACTCTTCATCTCCACGCCGCTGGTTGGCTATATTTGTGTTCTGAGGAGAAAAATTCAGAAGTTCAGCAGTCCGGGTCAAGATTAGTTTAACTTCATTTTGATCAAAAAGGCTGGTCTCCTTCACTAACCTTGCAAACTCCATTAACAACGAAAAAGCAGCCCCAAATCTCTTTAAACTTTCAGATTGTTGTTGCTCGATCGTTTTTGTTTTTGGTGCATTTGTTGTTAGACTTGTGCCCAAAATTTTCTCAAAAGTTGCCTTCAAGCACTCTTTGCATGCATCAACCACTTTTTGTTGTTGCTCGGTCTTTTTTGTTTCGGGTGCATTTGGTGTTAGACTCGGGCCCCAAATTTTTTCAAAAGTTGCAACCAAGCACTTTTTGCATGCATCAACCACTTTTTTTGATGGCACCTCTTGTCTACCAAAACGAATTAGAGCCTCAACCAGTGGATCGCCCCAGGTCCTGTAGTACCAAACATCGCAGTTGCTACTTCGAATGCTGGCTTCTAGCTCACCCAACCAATCAACTATTTTATCTTCTGAGCTAGCTAAGTCCTCGTTAATCAACTTTCCTAACTGCTCGGCCAGGCTCTCCCCCTCAGGCAGCCGGGGGAAAAGGTAACCCGACCAGTACTGTAAGGGTAATAGGGAAGCTTTCAGTTTAGCCGTGAGGTCTCTTGAAGGTTCATTCTTGATCATACAGTTTAATATATCGCTTTAAATCAAATTGTGATGCAAATTTTTTGTTAAAATAAGAAGAACGAAGGTCGAATATATTCGAGGGCTCATTTTTTCATGAATAAATTAGCAGCTTTTTTAATAATGTTATCGGTTGTATGTCAGGATAGCTTAGTTTGTCGAGGAGCAAGTTTAGCGGGAGCTCGTTTTCAGTCGAGGCTTATTTTTGGCCAAGAAGCAGAGGTAATAGCGCGTGGTTTTTTTATTTTACGGTCTTCGCCATCAAATTTTTGGGACAGATTGTTTACAGAACGCGATTTTATTTGCGAGGAGGATCGGGTTTTGGCTGTATTAGGTAAAGTTCCCTCGGATACTCTTTGGCGTCTCCAGAGTTAGAGCCTAAGAGAGCTTGCTGCTAGAGTTGTAGAGATTGGCTCTGAAAATTTAAACTTTTTAGTGGGCAAGCAAACTTTTTACTGCGAGCCGGAGGCTCAAGTTTGAAGCGCCTTATGTAGCCTATCTATCCAGCAGCCTGGCGCGGC
>Ga0308389_1001435_pt1 | contig 16190 bp, 14 predicted proteins | sample Hotspr2Sample148_FD_202362 | JGI IMG/M metagenome (GOLD analysis project Ga0308389, IMG submission 202362) | Hot spring phototrophic mat microbial communities from Mushroom Spring, Yellowstone National Park, Wyoming, United States - 20040719_148 ... | reverse complement strand
GGGCCACCATTTCGGGGATGTGATCGGTGGCGCGGGGTGTGACTTCCGGCCGCTCGATGTCCAGCGCGTCGGCATCTTCCCAGAAATGCGTCACGTACCGCTCAGTGAACTCACGCAGCGGCAGTCCGGCCGCGCGGGCGTCGCGGATGATTTTGTCGTCCACGTCGGTCAGGTTCATGACGTGGAGCAGTTCATAACCGCGCCACTTCAGATGCCGCCGCAGGATGTCCACGAAGACAAACGTGCGGAAGTTGCCGATGTGGGCGAAGTTATAGACGGTCGGCCCACAGGCGTACATCCGTACCCGCCGCCCTTCGAGCGGGACAAATGGCTCCCGTTGGCGCGTCAGTGAGTTGAAAAAGTGCATGCTCATGGCTTGGGTCGTCCCCCAACACGACACCGGATGCTACACCGTCCGGCGGCAGGCCGGCAGTTTATTCTCCCGCGACCAAATCCGTAATGGCTTCCGTGTAGAACCGAATCCGCGTCCAGAGCCGCCACAGCAGCCTGCCGACGACGGCTGCCAGACAACTCCAGGCAAAGAGGTCGCCCACGACAACGTATGGTGTCATCCCGCTGGCGGCCGGGAACACCGGCCACACACGTACATCGGGTTGTCCCTGTGGGACGACATCGCGCACCTGCCCTCCGGCGTCAATCAGGGCGCTGATGCCATCGTTGGTGACGCGAACAACAGGGCAGCCGGTTTCAATGGCGCGATAGACGAGATGCCGCAGGTGTTGTTCGCTGCCCGGCGTCCGGCCGAACCAGCCATCGTTGGCCAGGTTGACGAGTACCGTCGCTCCCTGTTGCCGGAAGGCACGGTGCAGGGACGGAAAAGCCGACTCAAAACAGATGCCCACGCCAAGCCGCAGGTCATCGGTAACGGGCAGGGTCACAATGCGCTTTCCGGGACGCGCTTCCACGGCCAACGTCGGCAACTCCACCGGAAGGTACCGGCCCAGCGGGACATACTCGCCGAACGGCATGAGATGCACCTTCTGGTATTCCGCCGTGCGGCCATCCGGCGCGTAGAGCAGCGCAGTATTCGCAAAACCATCTCCAACCCGCCGGGTGGCATTGGTCAACACCCAGGCCCCCTGTGCCAGAAGCGGCCGCAGGGACTGCTCAGCGCCGGGCCGGTCGGCATCGAGGGCAATCTGCGACTCTGGAAAGATGACCATTCGGCGCGCGCTGTCTGACGCGGCGCGCAGCCCTTCCAAAGCAAGCTGCATTTGCCGGGCTTCGGCCTGCTCGTAGGCTGACATCACCTTCGTGAGCATGGGTGCGCAGGGCTGGACGGCAATGACCGCCACCGCAGCTTCCCTGTCAGAAACGTCTTCGGGCGGCCGCAACGCGCCGGTCAACGCCGCCAGCGACGGCAGCAGCAGCGCCAGCGTTCCGGCCGCCAGCCCCCGGAGCGCGCGTACCGGGCGGTGCGGCCACTGCCGCAGGGCATAGACAACGCCGGCGGCAAAGGCCGTCACCATGGCCCCGACCAGGTAATGTCCGCCCAGCCGGGCCGCGCGCGCCAGCCACGGCTCCAGCGCCACGGCATTGGCCAGCGGATTCCACCCGAACGCAAGTACCTCACCGCGCAGCCACTCGCACACACACCACCACGCCGGGATGCACCACCATCCCGGCGACGGCTCCCGCAGCGTCGTCAGGTGAACCCCCAACGCGAACAGTGCCGTCGGTATGGCGACGAGAACGGCCGCCACGCCGATCAGCACGTGGGCAACGGGCGTGGCTATCCCCCCATAGACGATGAGCGAGTGCGTCGCCCACCAGCTTGACCCGTAGTAAAACAACGCCCCGAACAGCCAGCCGAGCAGTCCGGCCGTCACCAGCCGCTCCGCCGAAGTCACAGCCCAGAGCAGCAGCGCCAGCGCCACGAAAGCCAGCGGCCAGAAGCCGAACGGCGGAAAGGCCAGCGTCAGGAAGCCGGCACTCCCCACGGCGGACAGCCACGGACTGACGCCCGTCCACCACGCCGCCGGCCGGCCGGTCTTGGGCTTTGCGGCAGAAGCCATCTCCACGCGGCGGCTCCCGTCAGTCGTAATACTCAAGCCCCAGGTGGGTGATGAGGTCTTCCCCGCGCAGGTGGCGCAGCGTGTTTTTCAGCTTCATCAGTTGAATGAAGATGTCGTGTTCGGGATAAAGCTGCGGCGCGACCATCGGGCTTTTGAAGTAGAAGCTCAGCCATTCCTGAATCCCGCGCATGCCGGCGCGCTGGGCCAAATCGAGGAACAGCGCCAAATCCAGCACCAGGGGCGCGGCCAGAATCGAATCCCGGCACAGGAAGTTGATCTTGATCTGCATCGGGTAGCCAAGCCAGCCCACGATGTCAATGTTGTCCCAGCCTTCCTTGTTGTCGCCACGTGGCGGGTAGTAGTTGATGCGTACGACGTGCGAAAAATCCCGGTACAGCTCCGGGTACAGCTCCGGTTGCAGGATGTATTCCAGCACGGACAGCTTTGACTCTTCCTTGGTTTTGAAAGACTCCGGATCGTCGAGCACTTCCCCATCCCGGTTGCCCAGGATGTTGGTGGAATACCAGCCTTGCAGCCCCAGCATGCGGGATTTCAGCCCCGGCGCAATGAGCGTTTTCATAAACGTCTGCCCGGTTTTGAAATCCTTGCCACAGATGGGCACGTGGTTCATCTGCGCCAGTTCAATGAGCGCCGGGATGTCCACGGTCAGATTCGGAGCGCCGTTGGCAAAGGGGACGCCGCATTTGAGCGCGGCGTAGGCATAGAGCATCGAAGGCGCAATGCTCTTATGGTTGGCTTTCATTGCCGCCTCGAAGGCTTTGAGCGTGCCGTGGTGCTTCGGCGCCGGCTCCAGATAGACCTCGGTCGAAGCGCACCAGATCATGACCAGGCGCGTGCAGTGGTGCTTTTTTCTGAAGTTCTCGATGTCGGCGATGAGCTGTTCGGCCAGTTCGTACTTGTTGGCTGCTGGCTTGACATTCCGCCCGTCCAGCCGCTTGACGTAGCTGCGGTCAAAAGCGGCCGGCATGGGCTTGATTTTGGAAAGAAACGGCTTGAGGTCTTCAATGAGCGAACGTTCCAGAACCCCGGCATGCAGTGCCGCCTCGTAGGCCGAGTCGGGAAAGATGTCCCAGGCGCCAAAGACAAGATCATCGAGGGTCGCCAGCGGGACAAAATCCCTGATGCGTGGGTTGCGATTTTCGGTGCGCTTGCCCAGCCGGATGCAGGCCATCTGGGTCAGTGAGCCAATCGGCAGCGCCTTGCCCCGACGGACGGCTTCGACGCCGGCAATGAACGTCGTGCTGACCGCACCCAACCCAACCAGCAGCACCCCCAGCTTGCCCGTCGGTTCGGCAATCGGAGCCGGGCTGGGTATGGAAGTCTTGTTCTTTTCAGTCATGGAAAGCCTCGCGGAAAGGAATACCTGCGCCTTGCGCGCAAAGATGCGTAACTACCACAGACCGGCTAGGCATGAACAATCGGCACGTGCAAGTCGCGCCCCGGAGAGAAGCAATTTGCCAAACTTTACCGGGCCGACCGGACTCATAGCACAGCGAGGTTGCCCGTGGTGGACGCCACTGGCTTCCAGAATTTTCCAGACGAATTTTCCAGGCAAGGACGGATGACGATCATGCCCTGCTTCTCCCGTGCTTTGAGTCTGCCTCTGGCCGGTCTGCTGCTCCTGTCGCCGCTGATGCCCCTGTCGGCCGCGCCCCGCTTGACCGAAACCACTCACCCCCCGGCGCTGACCGAAGACCAACGGATGCTCCACGTTCTCAACCGTCTGGGCTACGGCCCACGGCCCGGCGATGTTGAGCGCGTCCGCCGTCTGGGGCTGCGGCAGTACATTGCCCAGCAGCTTCATCCCGAAACGATTGACGACAGCGCCGTGGAAGCCCGGCTGAAGCGTCTGCCGATGCTGGAAGTCCCCACCGCCGATCTGGTCCGGCTGGAAGCCGAGGCGCGTCAGATGCGACAGGAGATTCTCCGCCGTCAGGGCGGCAACCTCCCTGAAAACCCCGGAGAAGCCCTCGCCAAGCTGCCGCCGGAGGAACGTCGCCAGATGATGGAACGCTACCGCGAAGCCTTCGGGGACGAAAAACGCAACCCGCGCCGGATGGTCAGCGACCTCCAGCAGGCCAAACTGCTGCGTGCTGTCTATAGCGAACGGCAGTTGCAGGAGGTCATGACGGATTTCTGGTTCAATCACTTCAACGTTTTTGCCGGCAAGAACCTTGTGCGCGTCTTCCTCAGCGAATACGAACGCGATGCCATCCGCCCCCATGCCCTGGGGCGGTTTGAAGACCTGCTGCGCGCCACGGCCCACAGCCCGGCAATGCTGTTCTACCTGGACAACTGGCAGTCGGTCACGCCGGATTTGAAGCTGCCCGGCCGGGAACGGCGTCCCCTTGGCGGCGTGCGTCCCGGCAACGGGCAACCGGGACAGTGGCCATTAGGCCGGGGAGGCTTCGGCCGGGGAAGACTTGGGCCGGGCGGCATCTTCAACCGTGGTGGCATGCAGAGACCTTTCCCGCCGCCAACGCAAGCTGGCTCCAAACCGGCAACTCCCCCCAACCCGGGTGCGGCACAACGGCGACAGCCCGGCATCAACGAAAACTACGCCCGCGAACTGCTGGAACTGCACACGCTCGGCGTGGACGGCGGCTACACCCAGAAGGATGTTCAGGAAGTGGCCCGGTGCTTCACAGGCTGGAGTATCCACCAGCCCTTCGGCGGCCAGCGCCGTGACCGTTTTGCCCGCCCTGGGATGCCCGGCGCAGCCGATGTGCCGCCCGGCTCGTTCATTTACCGCGACTGGGCGCACGATCAGGGTGAAAAGGTTGTGCTGGGCGTCAAAATTCCAGCCGGCGGCGGCAAACGGGACGGCGACATGGTACTGACGCTGCTGGCGCGGCATCCTTCAACAGCCAGGTTCATCGCCACGAAACTGTGCCGCCGGTTTGTCGCCGATGAGCCGCCGGCCGGCCTTGTCGCCAGGGTGGCCGCTACGTTCGAGCGGACGCAGGGAGACATCCGCGCCTGCCTGCAAACCATTTTTGAGTCGCCGGAGTTCTTCGATCCGGCGGTTTACCAGGCGAAGGTCAAGACGCCGCTGGAATTCGTCGCCAGCACGCTGCGCGCCGCCGGAGCCGAAATCACAGATGCCCAGGTGTTGACCGGGGCGCTGGCACGGATGGGCATGCCGCTTTACGGCTGCCAGCCGCCGACGGGCTACAAGGATGTCGCCGAAGCCTGGGTCAACACCGGGGCCCTGCTCAACCGCCTCAACTTTGCCCTGGTGCTCGCCAGCGGCAACCTGCCCGGCGTCAAGCTCCCACCTACGGCTTCCGGTGCGGACAGCAAGGCACTCATCGAGACCCTTCTGGCCCGCTATGTTGGCGGCAGTGTCTCCGAAACGACGTACCGGGCGCTTGAAGACATCGTGGGCGACCGCACCCGCCTCAAAGTCCGCACACCGACCACACCGGACAACGAACCGGACTTGGAAGAAGGTGAAGCTGCGCAGGCCGATGATGCAGGCACGATGGCGGCCATGCCACGGCCGCGGCGCACGCCCGGAAAGGCCTTTGCACCGGGCGTGAACCCGGCGATGCGCCGCTATGATCTGGCGCTTGAAGCCTTTGCCCAGGCGGACACGCCACTTCCACTCACCGCACAACTGACCGGCCTCATTCTGGGTTCACCGGAGTTCCAGCGCCGCTAGTTTCCAAAGGAGGGTAAGCCTATGTCGCACCACATTTCCCGTCGGCAGTTCGTCCGCTTTGGCGCAAGCGGATTGGGGGCTTTGGCGCTGACGCCATCCGCTTTCGGGTATCTGTTTCAGCGGTATGCCCGTGCAGCCGAAGCCCAGGTTGCCCAACCGCGCCAACGGCTGGTAGTCATCTTCCAGCGCGGCGCAATGGACGGTTTGAGCGCCGTCGCGCCCTATGGCGATGAGCATTACCGCCAGTCGCGCCCGCTTCTGGCCGTAGCCCCACCCAAACCAGGCGATCCGGCCGCGGCCCTCGACCTGGATGGGCGGTTTGGTCTCAGTCCCCATCTGGCCCCGCTGCTGCCCCTGTTTCAGGCCGGGACACTGGCCGTTGTCCACGGCGTCGGCTCGCCCGACAGCACCCGCTCGCACTTCGACGCGCAGGACTACATGGAATCGGCCACGCCGGGCCGCAAAGGCACGCCTGATGGCTGGCTCAACCGCTACCTGCAGGCGGCGCCGCTTCAGAAGGCATCGCCCTTTCGGGCGGTGTCCTTCACCCAACTGACGCCACGCACCCTGCAGGGGAAAGCCGACGTCATTGCCCTCGATGACCTGCAAGCCTTCGAGCTGCGCGCCGGAGGCGCTACCGGAAAAGTGACATCCGGTTTCGAGGAGATGTACGCCCAGGCTGCGGCCGATGCGCTGCGCCATACCGGGCAGGACACCCTTGAAGCCATCCGGTTTCTCAAGCGCGCCAACCCGTCGCGTTTCCAGCCCGAACATGGCGCAACCTACCCGAACTCACCGCTCGGCCGGTCACTGCGCCAGATTGCGCAACTCATCAAGGCCAATGTCGGCCTCGAAGTCGCCTTTACAGACTGCGGGGGCTGGGACACGCATGCCAACCAGGGCGCTCCCGGACAACCCGCCGGGCAACTCAACCGTCTGCTGCGCGATTTTGGCAGCGCCATTGCTGCTTTCGTACAGGACTTGGGCGCAGAGCAGATGCGCAACACCCTCGTGCTGACGATGACCGAGTTCGGGCGTACCGTGCGCCAGAACGGCGCCGGTGGCACCGACCACGGACGGGCTTCGTGCATGTTTGTGGTCGGCGGCACCGTGCACGGCGGGCAGGTTTACGGAGACGTACCGAAACTGGCGCCGGCCAATCTTGCCGACGGGCGCGATCTTCCCGTGACCACGGACTTTCGCACCGTGCTGGCCGAAGTGGTTGTGCGGCATCTGGGGCTTGCACAGGCGCAGCCGGTCTTCCCCGGCTACACCCTTCAGCCGGCCAAGTTCATCGGCGTTCTCGCCCGCCGGGGCTGACGGCGGCAACCACTACGGCAGCCTCACACGCCAACGGCTTGACGCCACACCGACTTCTCCGAAAGATGCGTACGGATTCGTACGCATCTTTTGTTTGTTTCCGAAAGTTTTTCCTCACGGCAAGGAACGCAACTGACCATGCACCAGCCCGATCTCAAGACAGATGTGTTTTCCCCGCTCAAGCTCTTCACGCACATGGATGTGATGTACGACTGGTGGCAGGGCAAGAACGTCTATCCGATTACGATGGAACTCAGCCCTTCAACCATCTGCAACCACTTCTGCACGTGGTGCATGCACGGGGGGTACTTTGGCTCGCACAAGGGCGATGACAAGTCCAAAAAGGCGAACCCGGATGCGAGCATCATGCCGCTGTCCTTCTACCGGACGCTGCTCGACGAGCTGGTCACGCTGGGCACGAAAAGCATGATTTTTTCGGGCAGCGGCGAGCCGTTCGTCAATCCGAACCTCATGGAGTTTGTCGAATACACGGCGCACAAGGGCGTGGACTCGGCCATCATCACGCATGGTGGTCTGCTGACGCCCGAAAAGGCCCGGGTTGTGGCCCGGCACTGCACCTGGATTCGCATTTCGCTCAACGCCGGCACACCCGAAACCCGTGAGAAGATTCACAAGGTCAACGATTTCGAGAAGGTGCTGGGCAATCTGGCAAACCTGGCTGAAGAGAAGCGCCGCCAGGGGTCAAAAGTTCAGATTGGCGCGCAAATTTCCGTCGAACCGACCAACCTTGCCGAAGTTGAGGAAGCCACGCGGCGCGTCAGGGAAACCGGCATTGACTACTTCCAGATCAAGCCGGTCATTTTGCATCCCAAGTCCTCGAGCGAGTTTTACGACCGCGATTTTTATCTCGACGCCCTGTATCGCGCGCGCGCCGCCCGGCAGATGTACGAGACGGAGACGTTCCGCGTCTTCGTCAAGGAAGATCAGTTTGCAGGCGTCCTTGCGCCCGACCTCGAACGCAGCGCCTACCGGAAGTGCTATGCCACGTTTTTTCCGGTCATCGAGGCCAACAAGAAGGTGTATTACTGCTCCCAGACCCGTGGGCAGGAGGAATTCTGTCTGGGCGATCTCAGCACCCAGAGCTTCAGGGAAATCTGGGAAGGCGAACGGCGCAAGCAGGTCATGGCGTCCATCAACGTGGATGAATGCCAGCCGATTTGCCGGTGTCATCCCATCAACAAGGTGCTCTGGACGCTGCGCCATCCGAACAACAACCCGAATTTCGTCTGAGTCGCTGTGACGGCGCTGGTCACTTCCCCCGCCGGTTCATCTGCCGACGCAAACCCTTCCACAACGGTGCGGGACTGGTCTGGCTGGTTGTTCTGGTGTGGAGTGCTGCCGCTGGCGCTCGTGCTGCGCGGCTGGCACATCGGGCAGCAGAACCTCTGGCTCGATGAGCTGTATTCCCTTGATGTCGCCCGGCGGTCGCTGACCGGGATTGCCCGGTGTGCCGCCGCGGACGTGCATCCGCCGCTGTTTTACATCCTGCTGAAAATCTGGATGAACCTCTTTGGCGACAGTGCAGCGGCCGTCCGGTCGCTTTCCGTTGTCGCCAGCCTGGCCGCGCTGGTGTCTGTTTTCCGCCTGATCGCGCCCCGCTACAGCGGCCCGGTGGCGCTGGCCACCACGCTGCTGATGGCCGTTTCCGCGCACCAGATATTCTTTGCCCAGGAAGCCCGGATGTACCCGCTGGTCATGGCGCTGGTGCTGGTGGCACTGCGCGGCTACGCCATGTGGCGTGAAAGCGGTGTGGAGCGCGGGCTGGCGGTGTACCTGTGGGCGGCGCTGGCGGCGATGTACTGCCACTACTTTGCCGTGCTGGCTGTCCTTGCGGTCAACGCACACTTCGTGCTGACGGCCTTTGGCCCGACGCGCGCGGCCACCCGCCGTCAGACGCGGCGCTGGTTTATCGCCCAGGGCGTCATGGCGCTGCTGTATGCCCCGTGGGTTGAAGTCATCGTAGCGCAGATGCAGCGCGGTCAAACCTGGCGCAAACCGCTCACGCTGGCTGACGCCGGCTGGCAGGTTGTGGGCTACTTCCAGGAAACCACGTTGGGCTATGCCGTCTATCTCGATCACATCCGGGACTGGTTCACGCGGCTCATCGTGGAACACGTGAACCTGCCGGGAAGCTTTTTCTGGCAACCGCTGACGTTCAACATTGTCTTCATCCTGTTTCTGACAGCTCTGATGGGCATCGGGTTGTGGCACAACCTGAAGCTGGCGCGCGCGGACATACGGGCGGCCCTGCCGGTGCTGTTTCTGGTTCTGCCCCTGCTGCTTGCCAGTGGGTTGTCGCTGCGGAAGGGCAGCATGGAGATGGCCCGCTACCTGATTTTCACGACGCCCGCTTTCTGGTTTTTCACGGCCGTCGGGCTGTATCAGATACGTGCTGCCGGGTGGCGTCTGGCATTGATTGGCCTGTGTGTCGGGACGCTGTTCTGGCAGGGTACGCGGATTCACTACGGCACGACAGCGCGGGACAGCGATCTGCGTCCGGCGCTGGAGTTCATCCGCCGCGAGTCCCGGCCCGGAGAGCGGGTGGTCATTGATCCCGACGCCATGGATGTCTGCCTGGCTTACTACGCGCCGCGTTATGGACTGGAAGGGATGACCTACCCGGCGCAGATGACACCGACCGGTGAACCTGTGGGGCACAATCAGCTTGAACGCCTGATCCGGGAAGAAGGGGTACGGCGTGCGTGGGTCATTCTCGATTATCGTTCAGAGAAGTTTGATGCGCTGGCCGTGCCGGGCTTTCACGTTGTGCGCCAGGTGGATTTCCCAAGCGCCTATCCGAAGGTGCGTGTTATTGAAGTGCTGCGCTGATGCGCTGACTCTTGCTGCCGGATTCCATACAAGTGACCCGGCCCGGTTTGTGGCGTTCCTGCAGGACAGTCACGAGTCTAGCTGGCCTTCGCCCGGACTTCGTTTTCGACATCATCCATACGGTGTTCAACATCGCGTACCCGGGCGCGCATGTCCATGATGTCCTGCGTCATGATTTCCAGCTTGCGGTTCATGAGCTTCAGTTCGGCATTGACCTTCTGGAAACCTTCCGTCACCTGTGCTTCCAAAGCATCGAGACGGGAGCCAAAACCCGACACTTGGGCTTCGAGTTTGTCAAGACGCGCTCCAAAATCAGTTTCGAGTTTGTCGAGACGGCTTGTGATTCGGGACTCCATGGCAGAGAGACGTTCAAGGACGGTTTCAATCGTTGGCTTGGTTTCCATGGCATCGCACCTCCGGGTTCAGACTTCATTTCCTTGTTCACCGTCCCCACCCACGTAACGGTGGCGGCTGACGGTGGGGTATTTCAGGCGACCGAGGGTTCAATCGCTCTGGGTATGCGTTGATCAAGTGCACGCAGGCTGGCGCGCATGTCCATAATGTCCTGCGTCATGATTTCCACCTTGTGCTTCATGTGCTCCAGTGTTTTGTTGACCTTCTGAAAGCCTTCCGTCACCTGTGTTTCCAGGGCATCGAGACGCCCCCCAAACGACGACACCTGGGTTTCGAGTGTTTCGAGACGCCCCCCAAAAGACGATACCTGGGTTTCAAGTGCTTCGAGACGCCCCCCAAACGACGACACCTGGGTTTCGAGTGCTTCGAGACGGCTTATGATTTGGGACTCCCTGGCAGCGCTTCGGGACTCCATGGCGGAGAGACGTTCAAGAATGGTTTCAATCGTCGGCTTGGTTTCCATGGCAGCACACCTCCAGGTTCAGATTTGATTTCCCTGTTCACCGTTCCCACCCATGTAACGGTGGCGGCTGACAGTGGGGCGGTTCAGGCAACTGAGGGTTCAAGCCCTCCTGGTATGCGGCGATCAAGTTTTCGCATGGCAGCGCGCACATCCATAATGTCCTGCGTCATGATTTCCAGCTTGTACTTCATTATCTCCAGTCCGTCGTTGACCTTCTGAAAGCCTTCCTTCAACTGTGTTTCCAAGGCATCAAGACGCGATTCAACTCCCGATACCCGGACTTCCAGGGCATCGAGACGCGCCCCAAACCCCGACACCTGCGTTTCCAGAGCATCGAGACGCGCCCCAAACCCCGACACCTGGGTTTCGAGTGCTTCGAGACGGCTTATGATTTGGGACTCCCTGGCAGCGCTTCGGGACTCCATGGCGGAGAGACGTTCAAGAACGGTTTCAATCGTCGGCTTGGTTTCCATGACAGCGCACCTCCGGGTTCAGCCTTCATTTCCCTGGCCGGGCCAAGTCCGGTGATTGTCGCTGAAAACCTGCGGAAACGTAAAGACCACGGTGCGCGCGATACCTTGCAGGTCGTGGATGACGCGCTCCACCCGCCAGCCGGCAGCTTCGCCCACGGCACAAACCCGTGCCGCCTGCTCAAACCCAACCTCACAGGCAAACTTCCCGCCGGCCGCCAGATAGGGCGGCAGGGCGGCCAGAAGGTGGGCATAGACTTCGGTTCCCTGCTCTCCGCCAACCAGGGCCACGTACGGCTCGTGGTCACGAACTTCCCGCTGGAGCGCTGGCCAGTCCGTTTGCGCCACGTAGGGTGGATTCGACACCACGAGATCAAACGGCGGCGTAGTGGGCACGGCGTCCAGCCAGTGGCTCTCGACCAACCGGACGCGCTCCGCAACGCCATGGCGCCGGGCATTGGCGGCAGCCACAGCCAGTGCCGCCGGCGAAATATCCACGGCCACGACCTGCGCCGTCGGGATTTCCGCCGCCAGGGTCACGGCCAGACAGCCCGAACCGGTCCCCAAATCCAGCAGCCGCCACACCGGCTGCGGACGGGTGCGGATGTGCTCCAGGCTCACCTCCACCAGCAGTTCGGTTTCCGGGCGTGGGATCAGCACATCGCGCGTTACCTGAAAGTCGCGTCCGTAGAAGTTCTGCCAGCCCGTGATGTACTGAAGCGGCTCGCCGTCAGCCCGCCGGCGGAAGGCACGGCGTACCAGCTCGGCGTCTGCGTCGGAAACCGCACGCTCTGGATGGGCCGCAAGCGTAACAGCATCCACGTTCAGCAGCTCCCGCACCAGGCGGCCGGCTGTGCGGTAAGGCTCATCCACCCCACCGTCCGCCAGGAGGCGAGCGCCTTCCTTGACGAGTTCACCAAATGTCGTTGACATAGGCCCTGCACCCGCCCGGTACGTCGCCGGTGCGAAATGTGACACCCGCCGGACAGCGGCCACACCCTGCCACCCTGTGGGTCAACCGACGGAACACTCTATGTTTCTCAATTTTCGTCCCGATGAAACCTTTGCGCGGGAACTCGACCGCGCCGATGAACTCGCCGACTTTCGCACGCACTTTCACTTTCCGGTCAATCCAGCAACGGGCAAGCCGCAGCTTTACTTCTGCGGTCACTCGCTGGGGCTGCAACCGGTGGCTGCGCGGCAGGCCGTCCTGACGGAACTTGACCGGTGGGCGTCGCTGGGCGTCGCCGGGCATTTCACCCCGCCGCACCCGTGGGCCGACTATGACGCCGATCTCCGTCCGCTGGTGGCGGAACTGGTCGGTGCACAGCCTGATGAAGTCGCGCTGGCCAATGGTCTGACGGTCAACCTGCATCTGCTGCTGGCCTCGTTTTACCGCCCGACGCGGGAACGCTTCAAAATCCTGATGGAAGCGCGCGCCTTTCCGTCCGACCGGTATGCCGCGCTCAGCCAGGCGGCTTTTCACGGTTTTGACCCGCGTGAAGCCGTAGTGGAAATGCGTCCCCGTCCGGGCGAAGACCTGTTGCGCACTGAAGACATGCTGGAGCAGTTGGAGCGCGAAGGCGACCAAGTGGCGCTCCTGCTGCTGGGGGCAGTCAACTATGCCACAGGACAGTTTTTCGAGCTGGCGCCACTGGTTGCCCAGGCCCGGGCCAAGGGCTGTGTCGTGTGCATAGATGCCGCGCATGCCATTGGCAACGTTCCCCTGGCGCTGCACGACTGGGACGTGGATTGTGCCGTGTGGTGCCACTACAAATACGTCAACGCCGGCCCCGGCGCCGTCGGGGGCTATTTCGTTCATGCGCGCCATGCCCAACGTTTTGACCTGCCGCGTTTTGTCGGCTGGTGGGGACACCGCGCCGACACCCGCTTCCTGATGCCTGACACCTACGAACTGGCCGCCGGTGCAGCCGGCTGGCAACTCAGCAACCTGCCGATTCTGTCGCTGGCGGCCCTGCGCGCTTCCCTCGACCTGTTTCACCGCGCCCGGATGGCGCGATTGCGGGCGAAAGCGGTCCGGCTGACGGCCTACGCGCTGGCGCTGCTGGATGGGCTTCCCCTTCAGCTCATCACCCCACGCGATCCGGCTGCCCGTGGCGGACAGCTTTCCTGGCGTGTACCGGAAGCACGCCCGCTGGCAGCGTGGTTTCAGGAACAAGGCATGATTGTGGACGTCCGCGAACCGGACATCCTGCGGATGGCCGTTGCGCCACTGTACACCAGCTTTCATGACGTGTGGCAGCTTGCCCAGGTCTGGCGTGCACGCTTTACCCGAACCTGACCCGTCCTGCCACAGAAGTCCTGCTTGCTGTGAAGACCCTGCACACCGTCCGAGTCTATGCCCTCCGCTGCCCGGTACGCGGCTGGGTGTTCTACGCACCGCCCGAAGCCTTCCCGGCCGAAGACAGCTCTCCGCCGGAAGGCCTGATGCAGCGGCTGGTACAGCGCGCCCATCGGCTTCGGGAGGAAGCCTCGCACCTCCTGCACCAGCCGCCCAACCGCTTCTGGCGCGGCATCCGGCGTATCTGGCTCTGGCTTGAACAGTGGACGCACCCGGCCGAAGGTCTGCTGCGGGCGTTAGCCCATGCGGATACCGTCGAAATCATCCACGACGGAGAACTGGATGATGACACCGTGCGCGCCCACTGGACGAGCTGGCTGGAGGCACGCCTCGCCGTCCACCAGCGGGGCATCTGGGTCAATACTGCACTTTTGCCTCTCACACTGCTGCTCGGTCTGCTGCCCGGTCCCAACATCTTCATTGCCTGGAACGCCATCCGGCTGTACGTCCACTGGCAGGCCCGCCGTGGGGGACGCCGTGCCCGCGACACAGCCCACACCACCGTGCAGCGCGACCCCCGGTTGCACCTGCCTTCCGAAGGCTCACAGATCACCTACCAGGAACGCATTGCCGAATTGGGACAGCAACTCCATCTGCCGGAACTGCCTGATTTCTATGCCCGCTGGCCGGTCTGTTCGGCACCATCCCGGTAACAGGTTCGGTCCAACCTCCCCGGAAATGGCACTCCCAAGACGTAGCCAGCTTCAGTCCTGCTCCTCTTTTGCAGTCAACAGTGACTTCGTTTATTGTGTGAACCACAGTCAACAACCGTTGACGTGCCCTTTGGTCTGTTTCACACCAGCGTCGGTTGGCCTGTAGCGGCTTTACCCCTCAACCGCCTGCGAGGTTGGCAACTATGCAAACCCTGTACATCGAGAAAACCAAAGCAACACCCCGCATCGCCTTTGACGCCGCCACAGGCATTCTCAATATGGAGGGCGATTCGTATCCAGAAAACGCGATGCACTTCTACCAACCGGTTCTGGACTGGCTGTCGCTCTACCTGATCGAGTCTTTCACGCCCATTACACTCAACTTTCGTCTGGACTATTTCAACACCAGCTCCTCGAAGTGCATCATCACCATTCTGGAAATGGTTGAACATGCCGTCAAAGCCGGGCGGACCGTCACCCTGAACTGGCACTACTATGAAGACGACGACGACATGAGAGAACACGGAGAAGAATTCGCCGAAGACTTCTCGATTCCCTTCAAATTCGTAGCGATCCCGTCCTGATGGCCGCATGGTTGAACCAAAACCCAAAACGGCGGCTGAAGAAGTCTTTGCTGCGGAATTCGCCGTTCTGTCCACGGCCGAGCGAATTGCTACGGAAGGTCTGCCCAACGTGGCAGAGTGGCAACGGGAGTTTTCAGAACTGGTCAGAAAGTACCGTGCTTTGCTCAAACAGGCGGTCAAAATGACCGGCATCGGGGACACCACCCAGAGCCGCCTGCTGCGCATTCAGCACGAACTGGAAGCCAAAAACCGGGAACTGCTTGAAAAAAACCAGGCCCTTATCCGCGCGCAGGAAGCTCTCCTGCATTCGCAGGTGCGCGCCCAGACGATTTTTTCTGCCTACACGGAAGCCCTGCCGGGCACAGTGCTCGACGGGCGCTACCGCCTCGAACGCAAAATCGGCGCCGGTGGTTATGGTGCCGTGTATGAGGCCACACACCTCGCGCTGAACACGACCGTCGCCGTCAAAATCCTCCAGCCCCGGGGCATCAGCGTCACGCCCGAAGAACTCGAACGGTTCAAGCGCGAGGGCATTTCAGCCTGTCGTGTCCAGCACCCCAATGCCGTCAACGTCATTGACTTCGGCATTTCCTCAAACGGCCTTGCCTACCTGGTGATGGAACTCCTGCAGGGCATAACGCTGGGGCAGGAACTCAAACGGCTGGGGCGGCTCTCCCCCCAGCGGTGTCTGGACATCATCCTCCCGGTGGCATCGGTTCTGGCCGAAGCCCACGCCATGCACATCGTTCACCGCGACATCAAACCGGACAACATCTTCCTGCACCGCCCGCCGACGGGCGAGGTCGTCAAACTGCTCGACTTCGGCCTGGCCAAGCTCATGTCCCCCGAAGATGGCGCGCACCCGGAAGCGACCCGTGGCCTCATCGTCGGGACACCCAAGTACATGCCGCCGGAGCGCCTGAGTTTTCTCCCCTACGATGGACGGGCCGACATCTACAGTCTGGGCATTGTCACCTACGAAATCCTGGCCGGGCGACCGCCCTTTACGGCACAAAATGGCAATGTGGCGGCATTGATGACGGCGCACCTGCAGAGTGTACCGCCACCGCTGGCCAGTCTGGCACCCGATGTGCCGCCCATCCTCGAAGCTGTCACCATGCGCATGCTGCACAAAGTCCCTTCGTCACGCCCAACCGCACAGGAAGTCGTGCGGCTTCTCAGGCCCCTCAGCCACCACTGACTACCCACTTCGGAAACCGCCATGGCACTTTTTTCCCGCAGTTTTGACCGTGAAAAAACCCTCCGGCAGGCAGAAAAACATGCCCAGCAGGGCAAGCTCGAAGCCGCCATCAAGGACTATGAGCTGGTGGCGCGTACAGACCCCAGGGATGT
>Ga0308389_1001431_pt1 | contig 16230 bp, 11 predicted proteins | sample Hotspr2Sample148_FD_202362 | JGI IMG/M metagenome (GOLD analysis project Ga0308389, IMG submission 202362) | Hot spring phototrophic mat microbial communities from Mushroom Spring, Yellowstone National Park, Wyoming, United States - 20040719_148 ... | reverse complement strand
GGCGGCCCCTTGTCGGGTATGCGGGTGTGGAAACGCATCCCCATGCCTCAAGCAAGATCGGCATCCAACCGCCGTCAGGGGGAGATTGGCGGTGGGGATAGATCGCCGGAGTAAGGTGGGGGGACCTGACTGTGCATGTCGTCTGTTCTACGCTGTGTTTTGCACGCCGCCCGTTGGAGGATGCTCTTCGCCGGATTCGTGCCCTGGACTTTTCCATGGCTGATCTGGTGATCGGTGCTCAGGGACCACACTGGACACCTGCCGATGTGGCCAGGCATAGTGCCGCGTGTCTGCAACTGCTCAAATCGACCAATGTGCCTCTGGCGGCCATTCATGTGGATGTGCGTGACCAGCCGGCAGAACAGGCCCGGATGCAGTTTTGTGCGGTCGCAGCACTGGCCCGGAGTACCCTCACTCCTGTGCTCACCATTCCCGTGGCCCCGCTCGGCTCCGACCTCCAGGCGGAAATCGATCGCCTGCGAGAATATCAACGCTTGGCTAACGCGGAAGGACTGCTTCTGGCTATCGAAACCCATCGGGAACAACTGACCGCCGATCCAGAAGTGGCCTTGATGTTCTGCAACAAAGTGCCCGGTTTGGGGATCGCTCTGGATCCCAGCCACTATCTGGTGGGACCGTATGGTAAGGTCCACTTTGATCAACTCTATCCTCATGTGCTGCATGTACGCTTCCGCGACACGGGCAATCGACCGGACCAATTTCAGGTTCAAGTCGGTCAGGGAGAGATCGAATACAGCCGCATCATCAATCAGCTGGAGCGATGGCATTACCAACGCGCCCTAAGTGTGGATATTCATGACATCCCGGAGTTCCCTTACGCCATCGATGTCGAAGTGCGGAAACTCAAGTATCTCCTCGAATCGCTGGTGTGAAGAGGTTGATTCCGTGCACTGTCTCGAGGGGGGGATTGTGCACTTCGACTTGACGTAGAATGGTTCTCGCGCTCGCCTGACGACGTAATAGACTCCTTCTGAAAAACAGTTTCCAACGGTCCCCCAGGGCTTCTCGGGAGCTAGGGGAGGAACGGTGGTTATGGAGCCGATCAACCGGAGGGCGGCGGGGGATGAGTTGTGTCCGGTTGGTTCCTTGGAAACTCACGGCCGGGCTCTGATGTCTTGTCCCTGGAACGGCCAGGGTCACGCAGTCCGTGTTTATCCAGCAGACGATAGAGCGTACGCCGACTGACACCGAGCATGCGTGCCGCGTGGACTTTGTTCCCGTTGCAGCGTTGCAGGATTTCGAGGATGTGTCGTCGCTCGACGGCGGCCAGAGTGTATTCCGTGGCAGCGGAACCAGCAGTTGCCGTGTCTCCCGGCTGGGCCGTCCTCTGACCTTTGATGGCGGACGATATCGAAGTTGGGGGTAAGCCTGAAGGTAAGCCTGCAGAGGGGTGGATGGGGCTCTCCGTGGGCACGATGGAAGGTGCAAAAGCGGTGGACGAGAGTGGGGCCGTGGTGCTCCAACGGGCCGCAGCGACGAGATTTTCCGGTAAATCCGCAGGCAGGATGACGCTCCCTTCCGCCAGAATCTGGGCACGTTCCAGGACGTTGGCCAGTTCCCGCACATTCCCGGGCCAGTCATAGCGACAGAGAAGGTCGAGGGCTTCCGTACTGATACTCAGGGGGGTACGGGTAATAGCACGACTGGTAAGAAAGTGGTTCACCAATTCGGGAATGTCCTCTCGGCGTTCCCGCAAGGGAGGCAGAGTCAAGGTGATGACATTGAGGCGATAGTAGAGATCATCCCGAAAGCGGCCCTGACGGACTTCCTCTTCGAGGGGTTTGTTGGTTGCGGCGAGGATCCGGACATTGGCATAGCGATCCTGGGTACTTCCGACGCGGCGGTAGTGGCCGTTTTCCAGCACACGCAGGAGTTTGGCTTGCAAGGCCGGGGACATTTCCGCTACTTCATCCACAAACAGTGTTCCCCCCTCCGCTACCTCGAACAGACCCGGTTTGGAACGATCCGCGCCGGTGAATGCCCCCTTCTCATGACCGAACAGTTCGCTCTCGAGAAGACTTTCCTGTAACGTGGCACAGTTGACCGCAATGAATGGATGATCCCGCCGTCGGCTATTGGCATGGATGGCCCGGGCTACCAGCTCCTTTCCTGTACCACTGGGACCCCGAATCAGCACCGTGGCGTCCGTGGGAGCTACCCGTTCAATCAACTGAAGCACCCGTTGCATCGCCTGGCTGGAACCTACCAGGCGATAGCGTTCCGATTCAAATGTGAGCGACTTCAGGTACCGCCGAAGTCGCTGGTTCTCCAACCGGAGGCGACGGACCTCCATCGCCCGGTCCAGCACAGGCAGAATATGTTGCAGGCGGAACGGCTTGAGGATGTAATCGAATGCTCCGGACTTCATAGCCTCTACCGCCGTGGGAATCGTGCCCTGCCCGGTCATGATGATGCCTACCAAGTGGGGATCGACGGCCAAAGCTTGTTTGAGCAGTTGGATTCCGTCCACTTTCGGCATCATCAGATCGGTCAGGAGGATGTCGAACTCACCATCGCGGAGGATGTCCAGTGCCCCCTGGGGTGTTGGCAGACCATTGACGGAAAAGCCCTGCTCAGCGAGAGAGTCACATAAGGCCCGCATCAACTCCACTTCGTCGTCCACAATCAACAATCGGCCTTTGCTGGGAATCGGTTCGTTCATGGCCACAAATACCCGCTGTTCGGAGATCCCTTCAGGCTCCACAGCCTTCTCAAGGTGTATCTTGATTTATGTGGATTCCGATATTTTTCAGGCAGACTCGACTCGGTTGCTGTTGGGGTGCGCAGACTGGCCCGTGACAGGTAAGGCGATCCGTACAGTTGTCCCCTGTCCTGGCTGACTTTCGATCGTAATGGAACCGTGATGCTGTTGCTCGATGATCCGCTTGCAAATGGCCAGGCCCAAGCCGGTCCCTTTGCCTTCTTCCTTAGTAGTAAAGAAGGGGTCGAATACGCGGGGTAGATGTTCCGGTGCGATGCCGGTGCCATTATCGATCACTTCCACCACGACGGCCGGTGTCCCGTGTTCCAAAGTCCCCCGACGCAGTCGCACGATGAGGCGGCCACCTTGAGGCATGGCGTCGGCGGCATTGCTCAAGAGGTTCAACAAGACCTGCCGCAGTTGCTGCCGATCCGCGGTGATTGTGGGAACATCCGTGCCGTACTCCGTCTGGACCTCAATGCGACGCTTCCGCAGATGATGGTGGAACAGTTCCAGCGTCTTTTCCACTTCTTCGGCTACATGGACGGTCGAGAATTGGTCATTCCCCGGCCGGCTGAATTGTAGAAGATTGGCGACCAGACGGCACATTCGCTCGATTTCGGTTTCGATGATTTCCAGGGCTTTGCGTCGGGGATCGCTGGGCGGTGTCTTGGTTAGAATGCCTTCCAGACGCAGGCTGATGGTACCGAGGGGATTATTCAGCTCGTGGGCGATGCTGGCCGCCAATTCGCCGACTCCGGCCAGGCGGGCAGCCTGCCACAATTGCCGGGTCGTTTGCCGAAGCTCCTCGGTCTTGGCTCGGAGTTCTTCCAGAGCCTGTTTGCGTTCGGTGATGTCCCGGAGCACCAGAGTGCAGAAGGTTTCGCCGTTTCGCTCGACACAGACCCAGGATACTTCCAGCGGGACACGTGTGCCATCGCGTCGATAACCTTCCATTTCGCCCAAGCTGAAGGATTGTCCAGACGAGGTGACTTTTTGCCACCACCTGTCGGGCAGAAAGGTTTGAATCGGTTGTCCGATAGCCTCAGCCGCGGCAGTGACGAAAATGCGTTCCGCAGCAGGGTTGAAAGTAGTGATCCGATGCTGTTTATCCACCGTAATGATGGCATCAAAAGCAGTTTCCACAATGGCAGCTAAACGAGCTTGGGACTCAGCCAGTTGTTTTTGCAGACGAACCTGTTCCAATACTCGCTGCACCGCTTCCGGCAGGTAGTCCAGATACTCTGGTGACTTGAAGATATAATCACGCACACCGGCCCGCAAGGCCCGAACAATCAGACCATCATCATGTCGACCGGTGATCAGGATCACAGGTACGTCATACCCTGCCGCCTTCAGCCGGCCATAAAAGCTCAAGCCATCCTCCGGTTGGCCGTCGAAATGTTGATCGAGCAACAGCAGGTCGATACCCCCGCGTTGCAACCGCTGCCAAGCCTGAGTGTCATCGGCGGTCCACTCGACAGCATAACCCGCACGCTCCAGGCGCCGCCGTTGCAGCCGAGCTGTACCCGCATCGTCTTCCAGAATCAGGATGGTTGCCCGCATGGTTCCAATCCTGAAGGAGCACTGAGGGCTTGGGCGGGAGGAGACGGCAGCTTGACGATTTCCAAAAACATTCCCAACCGCTGGATGGCCTCTACAAACTTCTCGTAACGTACCGGCTTGGTGATGTAAACACTGCACCCAAGTTCATAACAGCGATCGATATCACGGGGATCGTCCGTTGTGGTGAGCATGATGACAGGCAGTTTGCTACTACGTGGATCGCTCTTCAACCTGCGTAACACCTCGATACCGTCCACCTGGGGCAGGTTGATGTCCAGGAGCAAGAGAAGGGGTAGGTCGCTCTGGCTCCGATAAATGTAGTCTAAAACAGCCTGTCCATCGGCTACGCGGATAATCGGATTGATAACGCCGGCTCGCCGTAAGTTCCGTTCGATCAGCCGGGCGTGACCGTCATCGTCTTCCGCGAGCAAGATCAGCAAGCGTTGGGAACTCATGCTGGTGCTTCCTTGTGAGGATGGGCTGGTGCTTCCTTCTCATGATGGGATGGAGGTGGTGGTGATTCACCGGGTTGAGCAAGGGTGAAGCTGAAGGTCGTGCCACTTCCGACGGTCGATTCCACGCCCACCTGGCCCCCCAAGCGTTCGATTACCCGTTGTACGATGGCCAGGCCGATCCCTTCCCCCTTTTTGTGTCCGGAGTTGCTGCCGGCTTTACCTTGGAACGGCTGAAACAGGCGTGGCAACAGGGCCGGTTCGATTCCCGGTCCATTGTCCGCGACGAAGTAGAGAAACCGGCCCGGTGCGTCGCCAGGTCGGCTCCCGATGACAATCCGCCCCCCCCTGCGACTTTCCAAAGCCTGGAGGGCATTCACGAGCAAGTTGGCCACGACTTGCTCCACCGCGTCCGGATCGGCCCACGCAGGTGGCAATGGCTCCACAATCACCTCGGTCTGGTTCCGTTGGATCATCGCATGGTGGGCTGCAATCACCCGTTGGACGATACGCTCCATGTCCACAACCTGCCAACGGTACTCTACTCGTCCGACGCGGGACAGACGGAGCAGGCCGTCGATAATCCGGCTCAATCGCTCTACCGCTGTGCGAATGTAACCGAGCGATTCCTTCACCTCTCCTTGCAATAACTGCCCCAATGCTTCGCCGATATCGGGGGGTAAGCGGGGATCGCCTAATAGCTCCTCGATCCGGTTCACGGCCATTTCCAATTCTTCGCTGAACCCCATCAGGTTGATCAACGGAGAGCGTAAGTCATGTGACACGCTGTAGACAAACATCTCGTTTTCTGTGGTTTTCTCCTGGAGTTGTCGATTCCGTTCCGCCAGTTCCGCGGTCCGCAGTTGGATTCTCTCTTCCAGTTCCTGGTTCAACTGGATCAAGGCATCTTCATAACGTTTCCGCTCTTCGGCGTTCCGGACGATAGCAGTGAGGTACCATTGATCCTGACTGTACAACTTGGAAATCGTTACTTCTGCTGGAAATAGAGTTCCATCCTTGCGCTGACCGAATACGGTCCGTCGTGAGGCCATCCGCCGGGATTCCACCGGACCTCGTGCAAACGCCTCCATCTGTTGCGGGTGGCTTTGGTGGTAGGTGGGGGGGATCAAAATGTTCAGGGGTTGGCCCAGCACCTCCGCGGGCTCATATCCAAACAACCGAGAAGCTCCTCGGTTGAACAGAACAATCCGATGCTCGGCATTGACTGTGATGATGCCGTCTTCTGCGACGTCAAGGATGGCCGCTAACTGTTCGGCAGATAAGTGTTGCAATACGTATGCTCTAACCCAGGCTGGAATTGGGGATTCGTTATGGGTGCCCTCCATAGGCATGTTCCATATATAAGGATATTGTGTAAGAATGACACAGCGTGTCCAGGAGTGGTATATTTTAAATGACACAGCGTGTCCAGGAGTGGTATATTTTAGACACAAAAGTCATTTTTCTGAGACATTTTGGCACACAGAGAGTCCCATCGGTTCGGAGCACTCGGATCAGTTTTTCCCACTGGCACGCTGCCCTGGGTTACTCATCAAAACCGTGTGCAATCCCTGTTCCCAGGCCACTGGGAGAGTGGTGCTACTTCAGACACTCCTTGGCGAGTGTCGAAAATTCGGGCACTCGATTTGCTGATTTCCACCAGCACCGTGTTTCCATCGTCAATGTCTCCAAGGGTTTGGTGGTAGGCGTTTCGTAGTGTCTGATCCACCAAAAGGGACGGAACTGGGCTGGGATGTGCTCAATCCTTGCGGGGCTGAGCCTTTAGGTTTTGTGATGGCAGGGAGGGCTGGAAGCACGGAGTGTCGGGTTATACGCGTGGCCGCTGCCGCAGAAGAAGTTACGCCGTTGTGCCAGCGGGAAGTGAACCAGGAGGCACGTCACAACCCGTCCGGGAGTAAGGAGATACACCATGACACAGACTTGCGAAGCACCCCCTTGCCGTGAGATGCTTGTGAGAGAGAACGATTGCGGCCGAGGCGCGAATTTTATTGCGGACACTTACGCGGTGCTATTATCAGCCAAAGTGGGACCAGAGGAAAGTTTATCGTCCAATAATGGATGGACAGGTTCCGAGGGGATACAAGTTCCCAACCCTTCGTCGCCATCGCCCGGTTTGAAGCAGTGCTTTCGGAAAATTGCTCACCAAATCCTCCAGCACTATCGGACTCACTTGCGAGAATTGGAAATTTATTACACGGATCGGGGTTTGATCATCCGTGGTTCGGCCCGCTGTTATTACGGCAAACAACTGGCTTTTCATGAGGTGATGCGGCGTACCGGCATGCGGGTGGTCGCCAATGACATTGTGGTGGAATAACCCTTCGATGCATTATATTGTGGTGGAGTAACCCTTTGGTGGTGGAAATGACCTAGGGCCGGTATTTTGCGATAACCCCTCGGATTTATGATACGAGGAGCGAGGCATACCCGATATAAGGAGGTGATAGCCAGACCGATTGGGTGATGTCCTGCTTGAACGGTGCGGGGATTTGCGAGCAGGGTTGGGTGGAGGCTTAGTCAGCGGGTGCCCTTCGGGTTGCCTCGGCCTGGGATGCGATCCGTTTCGATAACCTAGGCGACTCCCGGGGTTACGGGGCTGTTCGGAGTACCTTTTCGAGCAGGTCATAGGCTTTCTGTCGCATGGTATCGGGGAAATCGTGGCCGGCGTCGGGGTATTCTGCCTGAAGCCGTTCGGTTTGACCATAGAGAGCGAAGACCGGTCGGGCTGCTGCCACGATCCGCCGCACGCTGTCCACACGGAAATTGCTGTCGTGGAGGGGAGCGACTACCAGCACATGGCGGGGGGCTAGAGCGGCGATCAGTTCGTAGAAGTCGAAGGGAATATCGGCGAGTTTCCCTCGGTATTGGGCCAGTTTCGGCATGTAGCGGGTCTGGCACCAGCCGCGTTCCGGTTGCCAGTTCTTCTCATCGCCACCGTAGTAGTCGACGAAAGAGTCGAAGCCGCAACTGGAAATGATCACCTGCAGACGCGGTTCCCACACCGCCGTAAAGATGGAGTTGTGTCCTCCTAGCGAATGGCCTATGGTGCCGAAGGCACGCCCCTGGACATACGGCAGGGATTGCAGCAGGTCCAGGCCGCGGATGTTGTCCCAGACCGCTTTGAGGGAGCCGCTTTCCCAGCCGAGTTTCTTCAAATCGGGTTGGTATTGAGCCAACAGGGGGTAATTCGGGGCCAGGGTGACAAAGCCCCGCTCGGCCAGTTCGGCGGCATAAGCCCGGTTCGCCTTACCACCCAGGCCGACCACCACGCCATGGCCGATCGTATTATCCGTCGGATGCAAGCATAAGACGGCGGGGACTTTGAAACCTCTCTTTTCCCGCACCACCTTGGGGATCAGAAGGTAAGCCGGCACGCGGCAACCCGGCTCGGATTGATAGGTCAGCTTCTGCCGCACATAGGTGCCAGCATCGACTTCTTCTTCCACGCGCACGTCCAAGGGGCAGAGTTTCTCCTGACCCGGCAGCCGGCCCATGATGGCTTCCAGACCGCGGCGGATTTCGGCACGGCGTTGTTCCCATTCCTCTGCAGTCCGTGCGGGTCGTAGCTGGCCTTCGGCGGTCCGAATCAACAGAGGTTGATTATGGGGCAGGCGAGCGGGGCGTGAGGACTGGGCTGAGGCGATACCGCCAACCACAGCAGCTCCCAGCCCGACAATGATGGTGAGCAGCCATCCCGGACAACGTTTGCACCGGCCGTGTGTTCCAGTAGCGGCGGTTGTTGTAGCTGCCACCCGGCTGCTTGTATGCATGCAGGATAACGCCATGGTGAACCCTCACAGCTGAAAATCCCAGAATTGTCCATCCTACCGTAGCAAAGTTCGCTACGTTCGGTGAAAACCCGAAGCTATCCGGTCGGAAAGTCCCGGGATTGTCTGTTCCGCTCTGGCAAAGATCACCAGGTTCGGAGAAACCCGAAGCTATCCGGTCGGAAAGCTGATCGGTAACCCCCGTAGCTCAGAGGCCCCCATTTGTACTAGCTCCGTCATTATCTCGAAAAGTGGGCAAATGTGAAGTTTTTTGAAACAAGATGGCTAACGAACGAAAATGGGGAAGCACGAGAGAGAGGACACGAGGAATTCGGGAACTCCATGCAGGATAGAGGCACAGCCGTTGTGCAAACTTGTGGGAAGTGAGGACGCAGTCAGCTGGCAAAACTATATTGTTTATCTACAACTTCGTTATCCTCTGCCGGATGACCGTGCTCCTTCAAGGGTTTGCGGGGGTGGTTCAGTCGAATCCAGCGCTTCGGTCCGGCGAGGTAGAAGCGAGGCTTTTTGGGGACGGTCGGTGGGGAAGCCCAACCCTAGCCGTTGGCTAGGTGCAAGCCCCGGAGAGCGTGTGAAGCCAACTTCGAGGATCATACAGACCAGGTGAGGAACCAGTTATGAAAGAGATTCGCATCGGAGATACCGTAGAGGTAGCGATCGAGCGGTCCGACTATCCTCCGGAACGGGTTCGAGAGATTTTGGGGAATGAGGTGGTGGCCGTACTCGGCTATGGGGTGCAAGGCCGTGGCCAGTCGCTGAATATGCGGGATAACGGCGTCCGGGTTATCATCGGGCAACGTAAAGGAAGTAGTACCTACGAAAGGTGCCTGGAAGATGGGTGGAAGCCCGGAGAGACGCTTTTTGATCCCGAGGAAGCGGCGGCCCGGGGCACGATCGTGCAATATCTGCTCTCCGATGCGGGGCAGAAGGAGATGTGGCCGCGCATTCGCCCCCACCTGACGGCCGGCAAAGCGTTGTACTTTTCCCACGGCTTCGCCATTGTGTTCCGGGATATGACCGGAGTGATTCCGCCACCGGATATCGACGTGATCATGGTAGCCCCGAAGGGTTCGGGTACCACCGTGCGGCGCCATTTCCTGGAAGGCCGCGGCATCAATAGTTCCTTTGCCATCTATCAGGATGCGACCGGTCGTGCTCGGGACCGCTGCCTGGCGTTGGGGGTGGCCATTGGTTCCGGTTACCTCTTCGAGACCACCTTCGAGAAAGAAGTCATCTCCGATCTCACCGGCGAGCGTGGCGTGTTGATGGGGGCGATCTATGGCCTGTGGTTGGCTCAGTACGAGGTCCTTCGCGAGCATGGCCATTCACCCAGTGAAGCGTTCAACGAAACCGTGGAAGAAGCGACGCAAAGCCTCTACCCGTTGATTGGCGAACGGGGGATGGACTGGATGTACGCCAACTGTTCCACGACGGCCCAACGGGGTGCGTTGGATTGGTTCCGTGTCTTCCGGGATGCCACCAAGCCGATCTTTGAGCGCTTGTATCAGTCGGTCGCCAGTGGGGCCGAAGCCAGACGTGTTTTGGAGGCCAACAGCCGTCCCGACTACCGGCAACAGCTGGAGAAGGAGTTGAAGGAGATCGCGGAGAGCGAAATGTGGCAGGCAGGGGCAGTGGTGCGTTCCCTGCGGCCCGAAAATCAGGCTCCGCCGCCACGTTCGTCCAGCTAACCTGTTTGGCCCACCTGGGGAAGCCCCTTACGACAGGCCGAATGCTTAGGATCTCATCCCGGCTTATCCTGGCCACTACTGATGGGGAGGGGAGTGATGGGGGGATCAAAGTTGGGACTCAGGTGGCGAAGTTCACGCACGGTCCCATCGTCCCAGCGGAGACGCAGGGTGTGGGGACCGATGCGGAATGTTTTCGGTTGCCAACGTCGCCCATGGATCCGCACCGTATAAACGATGCTGTTGTCGGTCTCATCGACTAGTTGAACCACAGGGTCATCGCGATCGGTTTGGATCGGTGGCAAGTAACCGACAGCCTGGCGTCCGTAGTTGTCGAACTGCGAGATGGTTTGGGGCCAGCCAGGATATTGGGTGGCGCCAGGTTTGGTTACATCGACGAATCGTGGCCAGCATTCCACCACGATGGTGCGGGTCGATTTGCGGAACCGGACCACGCCAAAACCGGTCCCCTCATAATTTTCTGGGCTGGGATTAGCATAGGCGGTGATAGTGATTTTATTGCCCAGGCCATCGTGGTAATCGCCGGTAAACGGCAGAGGGGAGTTGGGCCAAGGGCGGGGGCTTTTCTCCAGCGGGTGCCAGGCCCGTCCATAGAGGTTCCAGATGCTGGGACAGGTGAATTGCCAGCCGCTGTCACGCCAGTCGTTGACACCGTGGTGGATGAGGGTGGCCAGATGTTGATCGCCGGCGATCATGAAGGCGAAGCCTTTGCGGATTTCGCACAAAGCGGCGTTGCGGCCGGATTGCGGCCAGCCGTTGCAGTCCAGATCGGCGGTCAAGCGCTCTTGTTTGGGACCGTGCAGGTGGGCAGCCCCAGCAAAAGTGGTTTGCGATAGCACGCACTTCATGACGGCACCTTGCCAGTCGGCCGCCCATTGGCGGAGGAACTGCAGTTGTCGTTCTCCCAAAAGCGTAGCCTCGGGGACATCAACAGTGCGGGGATCGAATTGGGGGTCGACTACGTGATCCGGTCGTGGCCCGCGGATTTTCACCAGACCATACGGCCCACTTTTCCACTTACGATCTTCGAGAATGGCAAAGTCGATGCCGCCGACGTTGAGGCGGGTGTAGTACACGGTGATCCCGCGAGCGATGGGGGTGGGATCGAACGGGTCAGGAAGATGACCGCACTGTTGTCGCTGGACCATGTTGACATATTCGACCGGCATGAAGTACCCACCGTCAGCTCCGTCTGGCCGGAATGCTTGTTTGCCGCCTGCACCCCACAGATTGGGATGCCCCACATCGTGATCATCCGGAATAGTTACGGTGGGGCGATCTTTGATGACCTCGCCGAACTGCCGGCCGAACAGGAGCCAGGCGGCCAGATGGTTTTTGTGGTCGTAACTTTGGTCCCCGGCGAAAAAGAGGAGATCGGGGTCGATGGCCAGCAGATTGGTCACCAGGTCCGGACGGGGATTGCGATCGGTGCCGGCATTGCAGGAGAGGCAGGCGACCACGATTTCATCCTTGTCGCGTGGGTTGGCCCGGATCAGGCCTTCAAATTGGGCACCGGCCGGATGTGTGATCCGATAACGGGCAGATTTCGTGTCATCCCATTTTTCGACACGAAATACCGTGCTCCAACCTAGACCATCGACCGCTTGCTCGGCCACCTGCTCCCACCCCCGGCCACGGTCCAGCCATAAGGTCACCTGACGCGATTCGCCCACCGGCACCGGATAAAGCTGCACATTGATTTTGAGCACTCCACGATGGGTTGTGTACAGACAGAAGGCGATCAAACGGTCGCGGTCCACGGCGGGAATCGTGATCGGTCCTTTTTCCCGTCGCGGTTGATAACGTCCATCCGGTCCCTGGAATCGTTTCGGAATCAGATCGAACCGCAGCGGTGTGGGGGACGGCGTGACCGGCAGGGGTTCAGGGTTGCCAGAAAGGGAAAAGGAAGGTGAAACTGGCAATTGCTCCGAATTGTGAGAAGGAAGCGGGGATGAGTATGGTTGTGCACCAGCGGATCGCTGAATCGAGTTGCCCAACGGTGTCGGCAGGTGGTGGAACATCGCCACGGCACCACCCATCAGCACCACCGCAGACAAGTAAATCAATAACAAAGATCGACCCAAAAAACGGGATCGCGGCGAGATTGGGTACATAAGAAGTCTCCCGAATTAGGCTTTCTCACATCCGTATTGGTTCCCGCAATGGATGAATTGGGGTTTCTGAGTCGGCTTGCCCAGGGGTGTGAGTTTCCTAGATCCGGTTGTTCCGGTTGGGATTTCCAATCCCAATGTTTTACGGTTGAGGTTCCCAGATCAGGATTTCGCCTTTGCCGGGGACGGCGGCATCCCCCAGCCAGCGGTGGTAGAAGCCGTGGTGCGAACCATGGGGGATGTGGATGCCGTAAGGTTGCAAGTAGCGAGCGTAGAGAGAAAGGAACGTGGGCCGGTAAAGGCAGGAGTGTGTGAAGGTGGGAAGGAGGGTGATAGGAGTCAGTGTGACGATGGTGCCGCGGGTCATCCAGGCTCCCGTGCGGAGTTCCGCGCCACCAAGGAGGAAAATGGTGCCCCCGGTCATTTGCAGGCCAGCAAAGTCGCGGACGGCTCCCCGGACAACGATGGTTCCCCGGCGCATCCGCATGCCGATTTCGATGCCGGCGGAGCCATCGACGAGGATCAGCCCGCCCCGCATACCCACATTACTGCCGCGGTAAGCCGCCCCCAACTGACCGCCAGCATCTCCGTGAATGAGGATCGTCCCTCCGGTCATCTCCGCGCCGACCCAGTCGCCCGCACGGCCGAAGACCTCGATCTGTCCGCCTGACATATAAGCCCCCAGGTGCATGCCTGCTGGCCCGTAAATCCGCAGCTGGCCACGGCTCATGCTCCGACCGACCCATTTCACCTTGCTCAAGTCGCCGTGTATGTCCATCACGAAAGTATCAGGCAACGCGGAGGGTGCTGGTGGCCCGACTATCTCGACTCGAAAAAATTCGCCCAATGGATAGGACCGTTTGCCATGAAAGACCGGCAGAGCAGCGATAGCGGACGGGTCGAGGCCGACGAGGCGGTCCGGCGACAGGACTTCTGCTTCAAGGGGCACCGTAGGAAGACGGCGCAACGTCAAAACCAGGTGGGGGACTGCGGCATCCTCCAGAATAGCATTGGGGGTTTGTTGCATGGCATCAGAGCGTGTCGGTCCACCTTCTGAGGAGGGTGCAGGGGCTGAGGTCGGCGATGGGGAAACGGGGGTATTCATACGACACCTCCTCGCGGGGGGCGGCTAGCGGGGATTGGCACTGGGATTTACGCGGTCCAACAAAAGGATTATGCGAGGCTCAACGCCTGGTCCTTGATTTTGGTTATCAACAACTCGACGGATTGGAAGCGGCGGATGAAGAATGAGGGCGGGGTGGGGAGGCCGGCTGCGGTTGCTCCACGGAGTGGGATGGCGCCGGCGGTGACAGCAGCTGCACGTGGGGCAGCTGCTCGGGATTAATCGGATAGTTCTCAAACGAGATGGTATAGTACTGCTGGAAAAGGGGACGAAGATAGTCTTCGATAGCGGGGTCGAACGGTGGCGTGACCGCATATTGGTGGCCTTCCGGGCTGGCACGCAACTCGCCTTCCTCAATGACCAGTACGCCGTGCTTGAAAACGTAACGGGGGTGCGCGAACATTTGCGGGATCGAAGCCGAGCGGTTATAGACGACGATGTCGGCATCCGCACCAGGACCTAGGTGGCCTTTCTGGGTCAGACCAAGCATGCGGGCCGGGCCGGCCGATGTAATGATGGCAATCTCTCGCAAAGTATATTCCCGGGTCAACTCCGGGAGGATGATGCGGCTGCGGGCCTTCTCGGGGAGTTTGCGGAGTTGCTCCCGCCGATAATCAGCGTTCATCAACAGGTGGATGATTTCCGGATAACGCCAGAAGGTGGCACCGTTGGGGTGGTCGGTGGTCAGGGCAATCCGCCAAGGGTCGTCAATGAGCAGGAGCAGTTCCAGGCCAACGGCCCATTGAACGGCATTGGGAATGCTCTTCTCTTTGTAGGTGTAGGGAACGACGCCGCAGCCGGTTTCGTTTTCCACGTCCAGGTTGCCCCATTTGCGACCCGTGAGCTGGTACAGCAGATGTTGCCAAGGGCCATCGGCGGTAACCGTGACGGTGGTTCCGAACAGGACGGCGCCCGCGTCGGCAGTGAAGTGCGGATGGCCATTGAAACACTCGGCAATTTCTGCGGCTGCGGAGCGCATGGTGAACCAATCGTCCCCCCCGTAGGCGTGATATTGGAGGTGGGCAAAGTGAACGCGATGGCCATCCGCGACCCGCATGGTTTCCAGCGTGGTGTGGACATTTCCGGGTGCCCCCAGATTGTTGCAATGCAGGTGCAGGGGATGAGGCAGGTGCAGTTCATCACAAAAGCGGGCCAAAGTGGCAATGATCTGAGCCGGTGTGACCCGCCGATAACCGGGAACCACCTCGTGCAATCCCTTGCAGTCCTTGCCCCACTTCCACCCTGCTACACCCCCAGGGTTGACCGCTTTCACCCCATAGGCCTTGGCGGCATGGACGTACCAGGCTAACACATGACGTGCCTGCTCCTCTTCCCCTTGCTCCAAAAGATCGAGCAGAATCTCGTTGTTGGCCATGAGCACGCAGGCAGTTTTGTCCAGAATCGGCGTGTCGGCGAGTTCCTCGTGGGTGTGGCGGGCCGACAGAACTGGGACAGCGGCTTCGTTGGCCGTCGTCCAGCCCATGCCGGCGTATACATACCCGGTGGCAAATGTGGTCGGAGTGGTGCCGACCAGACCAGCACGACGGTGAGCCGTCCGATAAATCGGAACAGCCCGGCGGTGTTGTTCGGGAATCATCCCACGGGCAAAGTTGAGAGCAGCCCCACCAATGTGAGTGTGCACATCCACTCCGCCGGGGAAAACAATGCAACCGGACAGATCGAGCACCGGGGCATCGGCCGGTAATTCAGAAACAATCCGCCCATCGTCGCCAATGCAAATGTCACGGACCTGCCCATCGCAGCCGTTGGCCGGGTCATACACCTGGCCTCCCCGCAGACGTAACATGCACTCCCCCTCCGATCGGTTGGGCTTCCCGAGGCCTCTGTTGAACCTCCGCAGTTTTTTGTACTCAACCCCCACTGCCACTGTCTCGGGAAATGGCCCAATCGACCCATAACCGAAACGAAGCGCAAAGCGACGGCTACGGCTGGGCAGCTACCGTTGGTCGAGTGACCCATGTTGATGGGGGTGGGGTGGGGGTGTGTATGTCCGCATGGCAAGGTGGGGAGGCAACGGTGGGAACGGCGGGGAGTGCGACCGGGAATCGGAGATCGTCCCGTCTCCACAGACGGGGGTGCACGACGTCACAACGGCCTGGATTGGGAGTGGTTGGGTCGAGAGCGGGATAGGGGAGTTGAACCCCTGTCACCAGCTTGGGAAGCTGGGGCACGGCCGCTATACCAATCCCGCATCCAACAGGCATCAGCATTTTAGCAGGATTGCCGCCCATGACAAGAGCGACCGCCACTGCCTCGGAGAGATTGGTGTAGTGCCCCGGCCGAGTGATCTCCAGCCTGGGGATCAGAGGGGGAAGGGTTGCATAAGCTGATCGAGACCTTTTCCCAGACACCAGTGAAAAAGGCCGCGTCTGAAAGAGGAGGTTTGTTCGGAAGCAGTCTCATGACATGAGTCGTATTTTCGGTTGTCGGAGATGGTATAGCCTACGAGGATTGCCTGGAGCATCAGCCCGTTGTACGATGATGGCAGTGTTCACACTAGTACATGATACTGCAATCCTTGAAGGCCAAACCGTGGTCCGAGAGAGCCGGCCTGTGCAGGCTCCACGGGCCAAGGGTTAGCTCACCGCAAGGAGTGGTGGAGCCACATCAGCCCGAGGTGCGAACATCGAGGAGGCTCTAGCGATGGGACAATTCTTGGAATTTGAGTTGAAGGTGGGTGGTCAGGGTGGTGCGGAGGAGGTGGTACGGGTACGGATGGA
>Ga0308389_1001400_pt1 | contig 16448 bp, 9 predicted proteins | sample Hotspr2Sample148_FD_202362 | JGI IMG/M metagenome (GOLD analysis project Ga0308389, IMG submission 202362) | Hot spring phototrophic mat microbial communities from Mushroom Spring, Yellowstone National Park, Wyoming, United States - 20040719_148 ... | reverse complement strand
TGATCAAAGGCGACTCGTCCTAGACCGAGCAAGGCATCACTATCGTTGGGATGTTGTTTGCGAGCTTGCTCAAAGGCGCGTTTGGCTTCATCGAGCTGATTATCAAAGTACGCGATCCAACCCAGTCCTGTGCGAGCCGGACTAAAGGCAGGATCGAGTTGCAACGCAGCGTTGTATTCATTACGCGCCGTGGCTCGATCGTTCGTCGAAAGATAGATGTTTGCCAGCTCATAGTGGAAGAAAGCCAGCGTTGGGTAAGCGTCAATGGCAGCTTCAAGACTGCTGATTGCCTGTTCGAGCACTGCCGAATCGTTACGCAGTTTGTAGTCCTGGGCAAAAGCCCAGCCCAGAAGTGCACGGATGAATGCCTGTGTCAACGGATCACTCTGGTTGAGACGGTCTTCGGCATCACCAATCGCGGCAAATGCCTCGTCCATCAGGGCATTATTCCGACTATCGGCAGCATTCGTTGCGACCACTGCTGCGCGTAAGGCATAACCAATGGCGGCTGTCGGGTCAGCAGTGATGGCGCGTTGACTTGCTGTGCGGGCCTCCACAATATTCCCCAATTGAAAGTAGGCGTAACCACTAATACCTTCGCCAATTGCTCTGTCAGAGCCACTGTTGGCATTGCGTAACGACTCCGTTGCCTTTAGCGCTGTATCCCAATCACCTTGCGCCAGTAAAGCCCATGCCAGGCGGGCATGCGCCTTCATATTAGCCGGATCGGCGTCGACTGCTGACCGATAGGCTGTGATGGCACTAGTCAATCCATTTGGGCGAGCCAGCGCGGCGTCGCCTTCATTTATGAGCGTTTCATCGGGTTGTGTGATAACCGTTGGCGACCGCGGCGACGAAGGGCGAAAAAGGAAGAAGGCAGTCAGGCCACCTCCAATCAAAACGACACTGGCGATGAGACCGATAAGAATGAGGCCAACCGGTACCCCTTTTCTAGGGGTTTGGAGTGGCGCTGTCGGAACGTTAAGCGGGTTTGGTGTTGGTGGGGTAACGCTGTATGGATGGGCTGCTGGTGCCGCTGGTGTTTGAACGTAGACGGGTGGTGGGGTGGCAGGCGCGGTTGGTGCATACGCGGGTGGTGGGGTGGCAAGCGCGGTTGGTGCATACGCGGGTGGTGGGGTTGGTTGGCCTGAGATGGCAGCAGCCGGCATCCCGCGCTGTGGCGTTAAGGGGCGGCTCAATTCTTGTTCGCTCAAGCCGACGGCCTGCCGCAATGCGGCAACCATTTCGCCAGCCGAGGCAAAGCGGGCTTCGGGCTTACGCGCCAGTGCACGCATGATAACATCTTCAACCGCTGGCGGTAGATCGCCACGAATGTCACGGGGTGGAATAGGGGCATGAACGAGACGTGCAGCCAGCATTGCCATCGGGGTCTCGGCTTTGAAGGGAAATGCCCCGGTGAGCAGCTCGTAGAGCATCACCCCCAGGGCATAAATATCAGTTGGCGGACCAACGTTAGGCAACCCCTGTGCCTGTTCAGGGGACATATATTCAGGGGTTCCCATCACCGTCCCAGCGATGGTTAAACCACTGCTACTGCTGCCGATACCACGTGCCAGGCCGAAGTCGGTCAGATAAATCCAACCGTCGTCGGTAATCATCACGTTCGAGGGTTTAATATCGCGGTGAATAATGCCTTGCTGATGGGCGTAATCCAGTGCTTCGCCAACCTGAGCCAGAATTTGCGCAGCCCGTTTTACCGGCAATGCCCCTTCTTGCTGGAGCAACTGTTTGAGCGTGCGCCCTTGAATGAACTTCATGGCAATATAGTGGTATCCAGACACTTCACCAACTTCATAAATGGGCATAATGTGGGGGTGCTCTAAACGGGCAGCACTGCGCGCCTCTTGTCGAAAACGAGCAACATAGCTCTGATCGCTGGTCAACTCTGGCGGCAGAATCTTCAACGCGACAATACGATCAAGATCGGTCTGGCGTGCTTTGTAAACAACAGCCATCCCACCACGTCCTAGTTCAGCAATGATCTCAAACCGGCCAAGCGTTTGACCAACAAGGGATAGTTCACTCATAATTTTTTCCTAACTCGCCTGGAGTGTGTCTGAAAAGTGTTTCACTTACCGACTTCTGGCCCGCATACTGAGGTGAGCAGGTAGAGCCGTTGAATGTCATTAGAGAGTTGTATCGTCGTGCGCTTCTACCATCCCCGTATCTTGCGACACGCAGGTAGAACCATCGTACAACGCATAAGCACGCACCGGCGGGCGAGTTTGGAACCCGCTCCTACCGATGCAGTGGCGAGCACGATGGACGAGACACGCCACCCCCCGAACGGCAACACACCCGCTCACGGTCGAACCTAAGAGGGTGTGTGCGTAGATAACCATCGGGACCGAAAGATGCAGGCCTCTGCTCACTTCTGACTCCTAGTCCGTGCTCCCAGTAAGGTGCAGGTTACGGACGCACTCTCAGAGTGTGTCTAAACATATTCCTGGAACCTGGGATCGCGGTCCTCCGGTTCGCGTCCTGCCATGAGCAGTTGTCCAACTGTGCTCTGTAGGTCGCGACTCACGGCGCGGCAGCCTTCTCCTTTCCTTCCGGCTGACCCCCTCTGCTTCTACAAGGGAAGAGGAAGGAGAAGAACAACCAGCGACACAAAAGGTTTTTTCGACACCCTCTCAGACACATCAAAGCCCGGCTTCAATTCATGATGTACCGGCTGCATACGTATAACGACTGATTAGGTTGCCGTTTGCATCACGTAAGACGGCGCTGTCGGTAGTATTGTTCCAAATAGGCTGTCGTGAACCCCAGTATACGTTATACGCATCATCGATTCCGGCCTTCGTCCACACTTTCACTTCAGCGCCACCGGCAAGGGTAAAGGCAGGGAAGGTGTACGTGCGTTGGCTCCCTTCATCAACCAGTGTCCAGCCAGTAAGGTCAACCGGTTCGTGAGACTGATTGGTGATAACGACAAATTCACCTTCCAGATCGCTACCAGGCGGATCGTATTCAATGTATGTGATACTTACGTTGGGAGGTTCTGCAACCAGTCGTTCAATCTCGGTAATCGACCCAGCTACCTCTTCGGTCAAGAGTTCGGCAATATCTTCCTCGACCGGCTCGCCATCTGCCTGGCCAGCGGGTGATGGCGACGATGAAGCGAGCGCTTCTGGGGTAATGATCACAGTCAGATGTTGTTCAGGTTCGGGGTGACGGGTTGGAGGGAGTGCGGAAGGTTCATTTGCCCAGTGGTTGATCTCTTGCTCGGCAATGCGCGCAAAATCACCGGGCAGGCTGGCAAACCCATGGCTCAGCTCATACAATGCCCGTTCCATATGCATGCGACTCTGAGCTGGCAGGAGACCAAGGGGCAGCCGCAGCAGCCCAAGGCCAAATCGACCAACTTGAACGGCTGTCTGTTCAATCGTATCGTACAGTGGATCGTTGTGGGATGAGCGGGTAGACATAGTACCCTCCTCCAAACAATTATCGTTACGGTCGCCAATCGACCGCTTTCACTGCAAACTTGTCACCAGACCGGCATATTTCTCGGTCAAGACGCGGGCATGCTCTTCACTGGTACCTTCTGCAATCACATGAAAGAACGGCCCATCAGGGTCGGGTAAGATCAGCACCCATTCCTGGCCCAATTCGATCTTGATACCGTCAATCTGCTCGCCATGTCGCTCGTGGTATTGTTGATTGAGGATTCGCATCACCTTGCCCTTGCTCTCCCACCGGCATGGGACACGGGTTTGCCAGAGGTAATAAGGTGGTAGATCGGCCAATACCTCGCTGAGTCTGGTTTGGTTAAGGGTAAGCAGCTCCATCAGCCGGGCAATCGCAAACATTCCATCGGCAACGGGGTAGAAATGTGGGAAGATATAGTTGCCTGTCCCATCACCGAGCAGGAGGAGATCGGGGCGTTCGGCGGCTAGATTCATCAACGCACCGACGTTGGCGCGGGTACGGATAATACTCCCGCCGTAGCGGGCAGCGATCTGCTCAAACGCCCGTGGTGCAGTAACCGGTACGGCCACAATCCCACCGCCATTAGCCCGCATTGCCAATGCCGTGATGGCTGCCAATGCTCGTAGCGGATGCAACCGTTGACCCTGATCGTCAATCAGGAAAATCTTCTCGCCGCCGGGATCGAGCCGGACCCCAAATTGTGCGCCAACGACTGGTGTAATTTTGGTCAGCCGAGTCATTGCTGCCTCGAAATCGGCACTCGTCTGGAAGACCATGCGTTCATCGAGATAGACATTCAGTTCAACTGCATCGGCCTGCATGCGACGCAAAATTTCAGCCATGACCGTGCTGGTACTGGTATTTGCGTAGTCGATTACGATAGGGAAGCCTTTGCCAAAGGCGGCATTTTGTCCCAGGGCTTTCATAAATGCCGCCCGATAGGTCTCTTCAACATCTTCTCCGTAGAAGATACGACCGATCTCGTCGAGGTAGGCCCGGCGGTAATCTTCACGGAAAAACGTGTTCTCAATTTTTCGTTCGGTGGTGCTATTGATGTCGAGACCGAGATGGTTGAAGAACTTAATTTCGGCAACGCGATTGTCGAAGGGCGAGATACGCACATGAACACCACCAGCAGCACCACTGGCGTAAGTATAGTAGCGAGCAATCGGAATCGGGACATTACGCAGGTCACAGACGTTGATCCCGGCCGAGGGCAAACCGGCGATGATAGCCCGTTTGAGCATACGAGGCGTAAAGTGGGCGTCACGGTTAATGGTAACGGTTGAGCCGCGAGGGAGAGTAGCACCGTAAGCTGCGCCCAGGCGGGCACACATTTCTGGGGTGATCTCGATATTGACCAGGCCGGTGATCCCGTAGCGCCCGAACAGAACACGCCGACCCTGGCTGCCCCAAATAATACTAGAAGTAACCGTCGCGCCTTCATCAACTTCTTTTGAAGGCCAGATTTTGACATTTGGCTGCACGACTGCTCCAGCGCCGATTTGCACACCATCACCGATCACGGCGCCCTCAAAAATCATTGCCCGTGAACGGATATTGCACTGACGCAAGACAATCGCACCGCGTAACTCAGCTCGTTCCCCGATGTAGGAATTGCGCCAGATGATCGAGCGGTCAATGTTGGCCCGGCTGTCAACAATGGTGTAATCGCGGATGACCGATGGCCCATGAATGATTACCCCACCCTTAATCTTGGCGCCATGACCGAGATAAATAGGGCCGTGCAGTTGAGCGTCAGGGGCAATTTCAGCATCGCGATCAATCCAGATGTCGCCACCGATATTGTGACCGATACGCGGCAGATTCACCTTTCCAGACAGATAATCGCTACACGCCCGCATGTATTCCTCGATGGTACCAACATCCGTCCAATATCCGTTGGCAATATATCCGTAAAGACGGTCGTTACGGTGCAGCATGCGCGGAAAGACATCTTTTGACCAGTCGGTGACTTTGCCGCGTTCGATATAGCTAAAAATTTCAGGATTGAAAACGTAGATACCTGTATTGACCGTATCTGAGAAGACCTCACCCCAGCTCGGTTTTTCAAGTAATTGGCGGATGCGCCCCTGTTCATCGGTAATGATGACGCCATAGTCGAGCGGATTGGCCACGCGAGTCAGGGTAATTGTGGCGGTTGCGCCAGACGCAATGTGATATTCAATGATTTGCGTGAGGTTGAAATCGGTTAGCGCATCACCAGAAATGACCAAAAATGGTTCTGTTAGCAGATGTTCAGCATTTTTGACACTACCGGCGGTACCGAGGGGCACTTCTTCAAGAGAGTATGTAATATTAACACCATACGCACTGCCATCGCCGTAGTAGTCCTGGATCACATTCGCCAGGTACTGCACGGTAATGATAATATCGGTAATTCCGTGCAGTTTGAGCAATTCAATAATATGCTGCATCACCGGTCGATCGACCAGTGATACCATCGGCTTGGGGCGATTGATTGTGAGCGGTCGCAGGCGAGTGCCCTCGCCGCCGGCCATCACAACAGCTTTCATGGCGGCTCCTGCAAACTGTCGATACCGCGACGACAACCAGGCTGCGCGGCGGAGGGGCGGGATACCACAACAGCACCCTCAGTATATCATGGTACGAACCTGCCCGGCAACCTCTTGCCGAAAATGTTCTCTCGTGTTATACTCGCCGAGGGGGGACGTGGCGGAATGGCAGACGCGCATGACTTAGGATCATGTGCCGCAAGGCGTGTGGGTTCAACTCCCACCGTCCCCACCACCTGAGCACCGTGTAGCGTATCTATGCTACACGGTTTTTTGCTGTAGTTCGGTATACAGGCTCAATGCGATTCGACGCCGTTCATTATCAATACTGAGAATTACCCCCTGCACCTCGCGACCAGGGACAAACTTTTGCGGCAACGGTTGTTGATCGGGTGGAATGTGGCTGATATGGGCAAGACCCTGTACACCGGGTGCGAGTTCGATAAATAAACCAAAGCCGGTGATCCCGGTAACGATGCCCTTTACCTGCATACCAACCGTAAACCGTTGGCTAACGTCACGCCATGGATCAGGACTAAGCCGACGGATACTCAGGTTGACGCGGAGCCGTTCTTCATCAATGTCGGTGATCATCACCCGTACCATCTGTCCGGGCTGAAGCGCATGGCGCGCATCACCGATCCAGCGCCAGTCAATTTCGCCGACGTGAACGAAGCCCTCAACACCGCTCACGTCAATCACGGCACCGTAGCGTAGCACTCGCAGAACGGTACCTTCGACCACTTGTTCAATGCTCAGTTGTGCCAACCGTTTTCGGCGTTGTTGCAGGCGTTCGTTGTCTAACGTTGGCAGCACAATAGTCGGTACTTGACGATCCTGGTCGGTTGTGGTCGATGTCGCCGAGGTCTGACGGAGCGCAGTTAGACAGCGGGTCGCATGGTGACGAATTTCGGCACTGGGATCATGAGCGGCGATATGGCTCATCAGTGGTATACTCTGCTCGTCGTGCCATTCAGCCAGAATGCTCAACAACTTCTTAATCAGTGCGCGATTTTGTACTGTTGCCCGCTCAAGAACGTTGCGTAAGGCGGGTGCCGCAGGCCGGTAATCGACAGTATGGAAAAAGCGAATGACCTCGTTGAGCAAGTGGCTGCCTTCTTCGTTGAGTAATGGGATGAGCGCTGGTGCGGCTTCGACGGCATGCAGTTGGATCAGAGTCCGCACTGCAAGAGTACGTAATCCGACGACATAACAGGCAATTTCGATGAGTAATGGAACGGCGCTGCGAGCCTGCAAACGGGCGAGCGATTGCATTGCAACGCTAGCGGCACGGCTAGGAATGTGTTGTTGAGTTGTATGCTGGGCAATACATTCTTCCAGAAACCTGAGTAAGCCGGGAATGGCAGCCGACACATGAAGCAGACCGGCTGCTTCAGCCGCCGCAATGCGTATGACCAGATGGGGGCTGTTTAGAAAATCGGGGATCACGCTTGCCAGCGTGTGGTCACCGAGGCGCGCCAGTGCCACAATTGCCGCAGCGACAATTGGTGGTTCAGGGTCATCAAGACATGCGCTAATCTGGTCTCGGGCATCGCTAACAAGTCGTCGGCCTAGCGTGCGGATAGCCGCTGCTGCCACGAATGTCTTTGGATCGTCGATGGCGGCCAGCAGCGTATCGATAACCATCGGTGAGAGCGGTTTCTGACTGTAGCCGATTGCTTCAGCCGCAACTTCACGCACCATTGGGCGCGGATGCGTCAGGGCAGGAAGCACCAGATCGGGATCAACATTGAGGTTGACCAACCGGCTAGCAGCTCGTGCCCGTACCAGTTGGTCACGAGAATGGATTGCTCGCGCCAGCTCTTCGAGTTGGTCGGTCATTAGCTCACTAAGCCGTTTGCGGTCATTGGCCGTATCACCTTCGTAATCATCGAGATGACTCATAGGCTGCTCTCGTGGTATGATGCCTCACCGGCGAGCAAATGGCGCTGAACTTTGCCAAGAGCATTGCGCGGGAGCGCACTGACAAAGCGAATGCGCCGTGGTCGTTTGTATGCAGCCAGATACTGCCGACAGTGTGCGATGAGTTCATCAGCCGTGACCGGTTGCTCATTCGTTACCACCGCGGCCACCGGTATTTCGCCCAAATCGGGATCGGGCTGACCGTACACGGCGCATTCGACAACTGCCGGATGTTGAGCGAGGACTTCTTCGACCTCACGGGGATAGATGTTGAAGCCGCCACTGATAATCAGCTCGTGGCTACGGCCGGTGATGTGGAAGTAGCCATCGTCGTCGACGAAACCTAGATCACCGGTGTTGAACCAGCCATCAGCCGTGAAGACAGCAGCAGTTGCTGTTGGGTTGCGCCAATACCCTTGAAACAGATGCGGTCCACGGACCTGAATCTCGCCGATCTGACCTGCCGGTAACGGTTGACCGGTCACGCGATCAACGATGCGCGCCTCTTGACCGGGAAACGGCATACCAACGCTGCCAGGCCGTCGTTCGCCATTGTACGGGTTGGTCAGGTTCATTCCTGTCTCGGTCATGCCGTAGCGTTCAAGAATTGGCTGACCGAAGAGCGCGGCAAAATCGGCAAATGTTTGCGGGCTGAGTGGTGCCGATCCCGATACAAAGAGGCGGATATGGTGTTGTGGAACCCTAGCGCGTCGGGCAGCTTCGATCAGGCGCACGTACATCGTCGGTACCCCGAAAAAGAGGGTAATTGCCGGATCGTTCATCCGCTGGAGGGCAACTTCAGCATCAAAACGAGCGTGTAATTCAAGACTGGCACCGCTGCGGATGGTACCGTGCACTCCCACACCCAAACCATGAACATGGAAAAGAGGCAGCATGAGCAGCAAACGATCAGCTTCCGTCCACTGCCAGGCGTTAAGCACGGCATCACAATTGGCTGTCAGGCTGGCATGAGTGTGTACTGCCCCTTTTGCCCGACCGGTCGTACCCGATGTGTAAGCGATCAGTGCCATCTCGTGGGCCGCTGGCGGGTCGAACGACGTGGGGTCGGTCATCGGTGCACCACACAACTCTGCCGACGGCTTCAGCACATAAGGCCGGTTGGCCGGCATTGCTGCGCTCAAGATGGCTTCATTATCATCGGTTGCTACCACAATTGTTGGCGCCGAATCGCTCAACAGATGGTTCAGCTCGGTGTGTCGATACTGCGGATTGATCAGCACAACTGCGGCACCAGCCAGTTGCGCGCCGAAGTAAGCGGCAATAAAAGCAGGGGTATTCGGTAGGGCCAGCGCGATGCGGTCGCCGCGCTGAACACCGAGCGCCTGAAAGCGTGCGGCCCAACCGGCTGCCGCTCCGGCCAGTTCGGCATAGGTGATGGTATGTTGATCCTCGACAATGCACGGTCGATCAGGCATACGCCTGGCATAGTGTAACAGGGTAGCAATAATCGGCAACGATGACATGACACTCTCCGCAGAAGTGTAAACCTTCCGGCAATACCGATGTACTAGCGTTGTATTGCATTATAGCCAGCCTGATACCGTTCTTGAGTTACAAGATCACGACGAACGGCGAAGCTCTCACGAGCCTCGCCGTTCGATCAGCGAGCGGATCAGAGGATGTTCTTACTTATCGCGCTTGGCCTCGCCGAGTGCAGCCTGGGCGGCAGCCAGGCGGGCGATCGGTACACGGTAGGGCGAACAACTGACATAATTAAGCCCAACCCGATGGAAGAACTCAACGCTGGCCGGATCGCCACCGTGTTCTCCACAAATCCCCACCTTAAGGTTGGATCGGGTGGATCGTCCTCGTTCAGTACCGATCTGTACCAACTGCCCCACGCCCTGCTGATCAATTGTTTGGAACGGATCGTCTGGGATCAGTTTCTTCTCGACATAGAGCGGCAGGAAGCGTCCTGAGTCATCGCGCGAGAGACCAAGCGTGGTTTGCGTCAGGTCATTCGTACCGAAGCTGAAGAATTCGGCAACCTGAGCAATTTCATCGGCCACCAGAGCTGCACGCGGCAATTCGATCATTGTACCGACCAGGTACGGCACTTCGATCCCGGTTTCGGCAAAAACTTCGCTGGCGACGCGCCGGACAATCTCCTCTTGCAGCTTCAGTTCGCTTACGTAGCCAACCAGCGGGATCATCACTTCGGGGTAGACGTCGATCCCTTCTGATTTCACCTTTACCGCTGCCTTGAAGATGGCTCGGGCCTGCATTTCGGTGATTTCGGGGTAGAGGATGCCCAGACGGCAGCCACGGAAGCCCAGCATCGGGTTGGCTTCGCGCAAGCTTTCCACGCGGGCCTTGATCTTCTTCGGATCAACGCCGAGTTTGGTCGCCAGTGCCTCAATCTCTTCGTCGTCGTGGGGCAAGAACTCGTGGAGCGGCGGATCAAGGGTGCGGATCGTCACCGGTAGTCCGGCCATTTCGCGGAACAGACCCTCGAAGTCGCCCTGCTGAAGTGGTTCGATCTTGGCCAGTGCCGCTCGCCGCTCTTCAGGGGTATCGGCGAGGATCATCTCGCGCATTGCATCAATGCGATCACCTTCAAAAAACATATGCTCAGCGCGGCAAAGACCAATCCCTTCGGCACCGAATTGACGTGCAACACGTGCGTCGCGTGGAATATCGGCGTTGGCGCGTACACCGAGCTTACGGAACTCATCGGCCCACGACATCAGGGTCGCAAAGTCGCCGGAGAGTTCTGGCTCGACCGTCGGCATCTGGCCCGCGAAGACTTCACCACTTCCACCATCGATCGTAATCCAGTCGCCCTTGCGAATAACGGTACCGTTGACCGTCATCATCTGTTCGGCGTAGTTGATCCGCAGATCGCCGGCGCCGGCCACACACGGTTTGCCCATCCCACGAGCGACAACCGCAGCATGTGAGGTCATCCCACCACGTGCTGTCAGAATGGCCTGGGCAGCCACCATACCATGGAAGTCTTCCGGCGCCGTCTCGATCCGTACCAGAATGACCTTTTCACCAGTCTTGGCCAGTTCTTCGGCTTCATCGGGATCAAACACAGCTTTGCCGGATGCTGCACCAGGTGACGCTGGTAAACCAACGGTCAACGGCTGCGCATCTTTACGCGCAGCGGGATCAATCATGGGGTGGAGTAATTGATCAAGCGCGTGCGGATCAACCCGTTGTACAGCCGTTGCCTTATCGATCAACCCTTCGCGCACCATATCGACCGCGATCTTCACAGCGGCGGCGCCGGTGCGTTTGCCGGTGCGGGTTTGAAGCATCCACAGCTTACCGCGCTCGATGGTAAACTCAACGTCCTGCATGTCTTTGTAGTGGCGTTCAAGCTGCTTGGCAATCTCGTGGAACTGGGCGTACACCTCTGGCATCTCTTGCGCCAGTTTGCTAATAGGCTGTGGTGTGCGGATACCGGCCACCACGTCTTCACCCTGGGCGTTCACCAAGTATTCGCCGAAGATTTCGGGGTCGCCGGTACTGGGATTGCGGGTAAAGGCCACACCGGTTGCCGAGTCGTTCCCCATATTGCCGAAGACCATGGCCTGAACGTTGACAGCCGTACCTAGATTGTCAGGAATCTTGTTAACGCGACGGTAATCGACGGCACGGCGACCGTTCCACGAGCGGAAGACTGCGGCAATCGCAGCGCGCAACTGCTCGAACGGGTCTTCGGGAAAATCTACGCCGACGTCTTCTTTGATAATCGCCTTGAATTTTTCTGCCAGCGCGAGCAGTTCCTCGGTGGTCAGATCGGTATCTTGCCGTTGCCCGTGGCCTTTTGCCTCCTCCATTTCGTGCTCGAAGCGGTCACCGTCAACGCCAAGCACAATCTTGCCGAAGAGTTGTACGAACCGGCGGTAGGCATCGGCGGCGAAACGTGGGTTATCGGTAAGACGGGCCAATCCTTCACGGGTCTCCTGGTTCAAACCGAGGTTCAGCACGGTATCCATCATACCGGGCATCGAAAACTTTGCCCCAGAACGGACTGATACCAGCAATGGGTTGGACGGATCACCGAATCGCTTGCCGGTTTGAGCCTCGATGTCTTTCAAGCCTTCCAACACCTGCTCCCACATCCCTTCGGGGAACTGTTGGCCGTTCTCATAGTAGGCATTGCATGCCTCTGTTGTAATAGTAAAACCCGGCGGCACCGGCACCCCGGTTCGTGTCATCTCGGCAACACCAGCCCCTTTGCCGCCCAAGAGATCGCGCATTGAAGCGTTTCCCTCACGGAAGAGGTAGACCCATTTCTTTGTCATAATCTGGTTCCTCCCTAATGCGTCTTTTGTTGAAATCGTGATAGCTGCGCACGCTAGAAAGTGCTCCCTTCCCCGGAACAACTCGGAAGTAGTCTCAAAACAAATTTTTCAGTTGGCCGGTTTGGTCGCACCCCCATGGTACGACGCTGATCTAAGAACGCAATTGTAGATAACGCAACTATACCGCGCTGTATCGCAACTGTCAAAAGATGAGGACGATGTTGGGAATGGGCAGGCAGCCTATACCGAGCGCTAAGGCACGTCAACGTTTTACCAGGTAGTGATAGCGAAGAGGGGAATAGGTGGATACGTTGCTGCCTGCGACCTTACTGATAATGGGAGTGTGAATCTCAAGCCCGTCCGGTGACGTATAATGTTTTCAAAAAGAAAGGAAAAGCTAGCCTATGCAACTCGATTGGGAACGCATCCGATTACCTGTCGGTACGATACAGTTAAGGACCATCGATGCCCACGCTGCTGGTGAGCCATTGCGTATTGTGACTGCAGGGTTACCAGAACTTGTCGGCCACACGATGCTAGAACGGCGTCGCTTCATGCGCGACCACTTTGATTATATTCGACGGGCTTTGATGTGGGAACCGCGCGGACACTACAACATGTATGGTTGTGTAATCACACCTCCGGTAAGTGCCGAAGCTGATCTCGGCGTGCTATTTATGCACAATGAGGGTTACAGCACGATGTGCGGCCATGGCGTGATCGCACTGGTTACCGTGCTCGTTGAGAGCGGTGCGGTGAAGGGAAATGACCACCATGCTTCAGTGACGCTCGACACTCCCGCTGGGTTAGTTCACGCAACGGCAGATATTGAGCAGGGCCATGTGACAAGGGTGTCGTTCCGCAATGTCCCATCATTTGTGTACAGGCGCGATCTCGTCATCGATGTGCCAGGCTACGGTCAGGTCACATGCGATATTGCCTGGGGTGGTGCGTTTTACGCTGTACTTCCCGCGGCACAGCTTGGTTTGCGCGTTGAGCCGACACAAACGGCAGCACTTGTTGCGGCAGGCGAAGCGATCAAACAAGCCGTCAATGCCGTATTACCAGTTCAGCATCCGTATGAACCTGATCTGAGCTTTCTGTACGGAACTATCTTGACCGATAACGCTGAAGACCCTACTCATCACAGTCGCAACATCTGCGTCTTTGCCAATGCCGAAGTTGATCGCTCACCAACGGGAACTGGTGTCTCGGCACGTCTGGCAATTCACTATGCCAGAGGTGAGATCGAGCTTGATCAGACGATAGCCGTGGAAAGTATTCTCGGTCGGCGTAGTATCTTCAGTGGGCGAGTTGTCGCACAGACCCAGATCGGCTCATATCCGGCTATTATTCCCGAAGTGAGCGGGAGAGCTTTCATTACCGGTCGCAGTGAATTTGTCATTGATCCGCGTGATCCACTCGGTGAAGGATTCTTAGTTGATCAGGTTATGATGTAACTTTTCAAGGCAGGTTCTCGCCTCTTTGATCGGGAGGTGAGTCAGCAGTTTACGCTTCCAGAGTACAGGTGCATCGTCTATTCCCTTCTTACGAGGGTGTATTCAACCGACGTGAAATCAGGCAAATAATTTCATCGGCGCTCTCTTCAATCGATTTATCGGTAACATCAATCGTCGTCCAACCATTCTTGCGGAATGTTTGTCTGGCCCATTCCACTTCCTCGTGGGCTGCTTCGAGATTGGTGTATGTGCCACCGAGGTTGACACCCATGCGGCGTTGGCGCCAGCGCCGACGGGCAGCAATCTGCTCGGCTTCGACGATTAACCCGATCACTCGCCGTCGATCAATCTGAAACAAGGTCTCAGGGAGCGGAATATTGCGTACCAGCGGCACATTGGCGACTTTCCACCCCAACACTGCCAGATACATACTGAGCGGGGTTTTGCCGACACGCGAAATCCCAACCAGCACAATATCGGCCTGATGGAGTTCGTGTGGTTTGTTGCCGTCGTCATGGGCAACGGTGTATTCAATTGCCTCCAACCGTTCAAAATAGGTCGAACGGCGTGGTTGATACAACCCCGGCTTGCCAATCGGTTCTTTTTGCAAGACGGTCGCTAATCGTGACAGGACACTTCCCACCAGATCGATTTCGGCTACCCCCATTTCGCGGGCCAGGCGCATCAGTTCACGTCGCAGCACCGGTTCCATCAGCGTATGTAAAATCGTGCCATTGTTTTGGGCAGCCTGTGTTACGACTTCGGTAATCTGATTCAGATCGCGGACATTAGGCACGATGATGAGTGGAACTTCAGCTCCTTCAAATTGGGAAAGTGTCAGGCGAGCAACCTGTTCACCAACCGCGCCCGCACCACCAGACACGATATAGAGGGGTGGCGCCGTTTGAGAGTTTGAGAGTTCGCTCATTCGCAAACGTTTCGTAATCTACAAATGGTCGCTTGTTCGGCACAATGACTCGTAGACGAAAGGGTATAGTTATTGGTATGATACCACTAAACTAGCGAGCTGCGCAGCGGGAATGAGGTATGGAAATCTTTTCAATTGACGGTGCACAGATTCATGCGATTGATGTCGGGCCGCGTCATGCGCAACTGGCCGTGCTCATTCATGGCTGGTCAAGTTCATCATTTGCAATGTCACCACTGATTCCCATACTGAGCCGTCGTTTCCGCTGTGTAGCTGTTGATCTTCCCGGCTATGGTGAGTCACCACCACTGCGTGAACGGGCTACCATTGGGCGATATGCGCAGATTATTGGTCGCCTGATCACCGGCTTGAGCGAGCACCCGGCAGTGTTAGTTGGTCACTCAATGGGTGGCATGATCAGCGCCACGCTTGCATTGCAGGTTCCGCAACTGGTTGATCGGATGGTCCTCCTCTGTCCAACCATCTCTGGTCGTTTATCGTTCTGGATCAATACATTCGTCTCACCGATCACGATGATCGAGCGTATTCCGCTCCTGGATCGGTTTCTTTCGTTGCTTGAACCATCGATGCTGTACGTCACCGATAGCCTAATGAAACCGGCGTCATTTGCCGAGCGTTCAGCAATCAGTGAAGCCGATTACTTGCGCCTGCGCGCTGATGCTCGCCGACCTGGGCAGGGTCGGGTACGGGCTGAATGTTTCGTTGCGATGCGCAATCAGGACTTAAGTGGGCGGTTACGTGAGCTTGAGACGCCAGCGTTAGTCATCTGGGGGGCAGAAGACAATACGGTGCCTTTGCGCGATGCTGGTGTCATTGCCGATGAGTGGACTTCTGCCGATCTCCGCATCATTCCGAAAGCGGGTCACTGGCCACATTTCGAGACACCAGAAGTGACAATGCGCTATATTGCCAGTTACCTGGGATTACCGTCAATTATCGGCGAACCGGATGTGTTAGTGCAACCGGCAGAAGTGACGACCCAGATCGCCGAGTTTCTCGCGAATTCGCAAATTGGTAATGGCTTAAACCTTGCGCAGCGTGTCCGGCTGGCGGCCCATTTAGAGCGCCGACGCTACGCACCAGGGACACTGGTGGATCGGACAAATCAGGAGTCAACCGATCTGTATCTGGTGCAAGAAGGATCATTAGAGATCTGGAGTCCGCCGATAGAAGGTGATCCCGATAGCCAGCGCTTGTTGATGACTGTTGTCAGTGGGCAAATTACTGGCGAGATGTCGTTACTCGATGGTGGCAGGCGGAGTGCTGATCTGCGGGCCGGTGAAGATGGGGTGACCCTGCTGGCATTGCGACGGGAACGACTACGGGCACTGGCTGAAGATGATCCTGCGCTCGGGAATGCGGTGCTGTGGAATATAGCCACTGCCCTTGCTTTACGATTACGCCTGGCTAACTGGCAACAACAAGGGTTGGTGCGGCAATTGCAGGTGCTACGGCAAGAGCAGTTACAATAGTTTTGTCTGAGCGCTTATCCGAAACATCCTGCTGCGGTCATATAGTGTGTCACTCTCCCTATCAGATCGGTGCAACCCCGAGCGCATCATATCCCTCGATCTGAGACCACGTTCGGGCGCCGATGGGAATCCCCACAGACCGTTCGGCAATTGTCAGCGTAAAGCTGTAGGGGCAAGGCGCTGCCTTACCCTTATATGTGATACCATTGATATCAAGATGGTTGCGAGTTGCATTGTCTCAATCAATGGGTTGCGTTCGTTGTGAAGTGACGATGGGTTATTGAGATAGGGTCTAGAGCGAAGGCTGGATGTTCGCCTGATTAACAAAAAGGAGTTGCGCTTCAATGGCAAGGCTAACGTATAAAGAGCATTCGTGG
>Ga0308389_1001398_pt1 | contig 16471 bp, 13 predicted proteins | sample Hotspr2Sample148_FD_202362 | JGI IMG/M metagenome (GOLD analysis project Ga0308389, IMG submission 202362) | Hot spring phototrophic mat microbial communities from Mushroom Spring, Yellowstone National Park, Wyoming, United States - 20040719_148 ... | reverse complement strand
TTTTGCTCTCTTTTCGTAATGCTTCTTCCAACAAAGGGCGGAATATCTCAAAATCTATACAAAGGTTTAACTTTTCCAGTGGATCGTTCAACTGACTGAGCTTTTCAAGGCGATACTCTTCATCAAACAATCCACATTCCTGCTTGTCTTTGTATTTCCGTTGGTTCATATAATTTTTCTCTCAATTAGTTTATTGTAAAGGTTTTTACAAAGTTATAAAATTACTTACTAATTCTATTCAATGTTATGAAACTTTTATATTTTTTCCCCTTCTGATATGAAAATTTATAAAAATGGTTGAATTTTTAGAGATGCCCTATGATAATTTAGAGCAGAATTTATTTAATGAATAAAAAGATAGTTTTAACTTTCTTTTAGAATAAAATATCAAAAACATATTGTCTCAATTACAAGTAAAATAGTAAAAAATTTATATTAAATTTTTTTTGAAAATAAAAATCTTAGAAAAAGTAACATTAGGAAAAAAGATCTTTAAAAGTTGATATATGTAATTATTTTTTTACAAACATTAACTAGTAAATATTTGTAAAAATTATTGATATGTATTCATTTAGAAATATATTTGAATAGTTGACAATTATTTTAAGGAGTGTTAAATGAAATTATCCAAAGTTCTTGGACCTGGAATCTTGTTTGCCTCTTCAGCTATTGGTGTTTCACATCTTGTTCAATCCACGCGTGCTGGAGCTGATTATGGATTTTTAATGTTCTGGTTTATTTTTATGGCTAATCTATTAAAATACCCCTTCTTTGAATATGGACCGAGATATACTATATCAACTAATCAAAGCTTACTTGTAGGTTATAAAAACTTAAGCAAATACATTCTTTATATTTATTTTATTGTTACTTTAATTACTATGTTTATTATCACATCTGCAGTAAGCTTTGTAACAATTGGACTTGCAGAAAATTTATTTAGAACTGGTCTGGATTTAAAGACATTTAGTTTAATTTTTTTATTATTCTGCTCGATAATCCTCGCATTTGGAAAATATAAGACACTTGATGGTTTAATAAAAATTATAGGATTAATACTTGTTATATCAACAATCGCTGCATTTTTAATTGCTTATTTTGGATTTGAATTTACTCCTAACAAAGAAAAATTAGAATCAATTGACCTATTCAGTTATGGAGCAATAGCATTTTCTTTATCTTTAATGGGCTGGATGCCTTCAACTATTGATGTTTCTACCTGGAATAGTGAATGGAATCTAGAAAAAATCAAGCAAACAAATTACAAGCCTACATTAAAAGAAGTTTTGTTTGAATTTCGTTTGGGGTATATAGTTAGTGCAGTTATGGCTTTTGTATTTCTTGGTTTAGGAGTTTATGCTTTATTTAACTCAAAAGAACCATTTTCTAATAATGCGGTTATTTTTGCGAGTCAATTGATTAATGTTTATGCTAATTATTTAGGGAACTGGAGTTATTTTATTATTGCCGTTTCAGCATTTACAACGATGTTCAGTACAACAATAATAGTAATTGATGGTCTATCGAGAGTAGTCGACAGGGCAACAACAATGATATTTTCAGTACCAAAAACCATTGAAAAAAAACTTTATCAAATTTTATGTTTTATAATACCATTAGGCTCTCTGGTTTTAATATTCTTCTTTCAAAAGAACTTCAAAGATTTGGTTGATCTTGCAACAAAAATTTCTTTTTTAATGGCTCCATTTTTTGCTATAGTGAATTATATTATTATAAATTCAAATGAAGTACCTCGTGAGTGTAGACCGAATTTATTCTTAAAGGTGCTTTCAATACTCGGAATAATTTATTTGGTTGGATTTTCCATAACTTATCTATATTATTCTTTTATATAGTTATTAATGTATTAAATTATATTTGCAGGTAGTTGAAAAAATAACGATTTTTGTTCAGTAAATTTTTCAGAAAAAAAGCACCGGCTAACAAATCAATACCCAACCCCGCCAGGTTCGGAAGAAAGCAACGGTAAGTATCTGGTTTGTGTAGCCTGGTGCACCATTAAAAACTTGGTCTAATAAACTATTTCTGATGAAATAAGATATTCAAGTACTCCTTTATTAAATCCAATTTTATATTCAAATCTTATTTTAGCAATTGAGGCAGGCCTAAAAACTAAATTTACAAAAGCAGAGCTTGTAAAATTAGAAATGTGATTGGATAAATCTGGTTGATGTCCAATAATTGCAATGTTCTCGTAATCATAAATATTTAAAATTTCTATTAATGTTCCTGTATTGCAACAAGCTGCAAGATTATTTTCTTTAATGATATTGATTTTATTTTCATAAAAACTTGAAATTAAACCTGCAGTTTGAATAGCTCTTAAAAAAGGAGAAGTGAGAATTAAATCAATGTTGGGAGCAATAAGTTTATAAAAGTTTACCATTTTAATAACTAAACTTTTACCATCTGCAGTTAATTCTCTTAATGAATCGGATTTTAGAGTTGATGGATTTTCAGCAATACTATGACGAATAAGAAATAAATTCATATCATTCGTAAGAGACATTTATTACAAGGATTTTCTGAAAAAGTTCTGTTAAAAGTTTACCGAGTTTTCTTCCAGCAGGTGAATTAAACTTTGAATCCATTTCGTCTTTAGTTGTTGCTGTTATTTCACAGAAATGACTGAACTTTATATCAGATAATAAATTACTTTCAACGCTTGCAAGTTTAACTTCTTTACCATTTATTTCACTTAATAAAGGTAGGAAGTTTTCTTTGAAATAGTTGACAAAACCTGAATCGTTTTTATAAATAAAAAATAAAGTTTTATACATATTAATCAGTCGCAATTAATGGCAAAAGAGCTAAGGATGTTTTTAAAGTATTCTTGATTTTTTAGATATGAATTTTTAGAGCCTTCAATTATTAAAAGATATTTTTTCCCACCACAATCGTGCTCAATTGCTTGAGAAAAGTATTTAATATCTTCTTGAATGACAGTTTCTCTAATTGTATAATCCCGCAACTGCTTTTGATAAGAAAAAGTAGTGTTTATGTAATCTTCTGAGTTTTCAAAATCTTGAATTTTTATTATTCCTATGTTTACACCTAAACTTTTATTTACAAAGTATTTTCCTTTAGCTTTTTTCTTTAGAATTTTCTGAAATGTAATATTCTCCAGAGAAGTCCAATCTGCCGGAATTGTAAACTCATAATCAGAAATTTCAAGGTTCAATGTATCAACAGATTTTTGTTTAATTAAATCTAAAAAGGACTTCTTGTTCAATATTTGATTAGAAGAGAATTCAGATGAAAAATTGTTTATCTCGCGAATAACCAATGAATCCATATAATCTTTTTCAGTACTGAATAACCTAAGCAAATTATCATACTTATAAATATATTTAATCTCATTCTTAACTAAATATTTTGTTCGTGGAATTGAACAAATAATCATAGTGTCATTTATGGAAATAAGATTTCTTATTAATGTATCATTTGGTGAAGTAAAAGAAATTATACCCCTAAAAACTAAATAAAACTTACTACCAATTTTTTTATAAAATGAAAGTCGTGTAATATTGAAAACATCAAGAGATTTATAATTTTCCGTAAGTTTTATAATATCAAATTCGAAACTACCTAATTTAGTAAAGTCAAGATAACCATTTAATGAATTATCTCTTAATAAAATATTAAGGGAATCATCAAAAATAGCAAAAAGGTTAAAAACAGGTATTGGATGTTCCATCAGTAAAGCGTAAAATTTTCTATTACCAATATTGAAACTGTCTACAACAATTTTATTGTAATTTTTTGAGGGCTCTTTTATTTCTGAAATTAGCAGATTGGTATTTTCTATGATTTGTTTTGAACTATCTAAATATAAAATCACTGTTTCTTTCAGAATATTTGTGTTTACTTCCTTAATTTCGATATTCTTCTTACAAGAAATAAAACAAAGAGTGATTATTATGACTATGTAAAAAAAATTAAATCTCATAAGTGTGGTAAAAATAAAAAGAAATTTTTTGATTTTTTAACTATCAACCATATTTTCACAAAAAATTTAAAAAAAATATTGAGCAAATATCATTCTTTTTTTATACTTATCATTTTATTGAATCATTTTTGTTTTTCACAAAATGTTGAATTCTCAAAATTAGCACTTACCAATATTGACTTTAAAGTTTCTTGTAAAACCGATTTAGATACTATCATTAATTTATCTTTTGTATCAGAAAATAAATTTGATACAATAAAATTTTCTTTTAATAGAAATCAATTAGATACAATAATATTTTTCAAAGATAGTGGGAGATATTTTTTACATATAAATGGAATAGAAACAGATAAAAGTATAAAAGTTATTCCTGCCATTTTAAGTGTTATTCCACCTCTATTAGCAATTTTCTTGGCTATTTTATTCAGACAGGTATTATTTGCATTATTATTAGGTATATTCAGTGGTGCATTATTTATTTATGATTATAATCCATTGATTGCTTTTATGCGAACCGTTGATGTCTATATAATTAACTCTTTATCTGATAAATCTCATATTCAAATTATAGTATTTACAATTTTATTTGGCGGTATGGTTGGATTAATATCAAAGTCTGGTGGAACACAGGGCATTGCAAATTTACTTTTACCTTTGGCTAAAAATAGAAGAAGAGGTTTATTAACTACTTGGTTATCAGGACTTATAATTTTCTTTGATGATTATGCCAATACACTCGTGGTAGGCAATTTGATGAAACCAATAACTGATAAATTAAAAATATCAAGAGAAAAACTAGCTTTTATTGTCGATTCTACTTCAGCACCTGTTGCAAGTATTTTCATTATAAGTTCCTGGATTGGTTATGAGGTTGGTTTAATTGCTGATGGGTTGAAATCAATTGGTTCTAACTTAAATGCTTATAGCGTATTTCTGGAATCAATATTATTTAGATTTTATCCTATTGCAATGTTAGCATTTATAGGTTTTTCAATTTATTTAAGAAAAGATTTCGGACCAATGTTAAAAGCTGAAAAGTTTGCATTAAAAAATTTTAATGTTCAAAATGATATTATTTCAAAATCAAATGACATACTTAAATCATCTGAGCTGATGGGAAATGAAAATAAAGCCAAATGGTTCAATGGAGTGATACCAATATTAGTTATGATTATTGTAGCATTTAGCGGTTTGATTTTCACAGGTATTAAAACACTTGATGAAATTGGTGTTAAAAATTATGGTTTCAAGGAAATTATTTCTTACTCTGATTCATACGCATCTTTGTTATGGGCATCCGCTTTTTCAAGTCTTGTTGCTGGGCTGCTGTACATTTCTCAAAGAATTATGAAACTAAGTGAGATAATGGATGCCTGGTTCATTGGATTAAGGTCAATGTTTCTTGCAGTTTTGATGTTAACATTAGCATGGTCAATCGGTTCAATTACTAATGATATTAGAACTGCTGATTATATAGTTAATTTAGTAAGTGACTCAATTTTACCTCAGTATCTTCCAGTCATAGTTTTTTTAGTTTGTGCAATTACAAGTTTCTCAACTGGAACAAGCTGGGGAACAATGGCAATTATGATGCCTTTGGTAATTACTTTATCGAATAGTGTTTCGATTCTTTATGGTTTGAGCTCAAACGACCAACATCTAATATTAGTTTGTGTAATAAGTTCTGTATTGGCTGGCTGTGTTTTTGGAGATCATTGTTCTCCAATTTCAGATACTACTATTTTATCCTCTATGGCTTCATCTTGTGATCACATTGCGCATGTTCGAACACAATTGCCTTATGCAATGGTAGTAGCGATTGTTTGTATGCTATTAGGTGATTTACCAACTGCTTTTGGTTTTAACCCTTTATTTTCAATACTTTTAATTTTCCTTACTCTTTTAATGATAATAAAATTTTTCGGTAAGTATGTTGATTAAGGATTATCAGAGTTGAGTTTGTTAAAATGTTGAATGATTAAATTTGCTTGTTTTGAACCTATAATTTCAGATAAAGATTCAAAAGATTGATTCATAATAGTGCTTAAACTTCCAAATTTTTTCAAAAGTTTTTCAGCAGTTTTTTCACCAATTCCTTTAATTGATATTAACTCAGAGGATATAATTCTTTTAGTTCTTCTTTGTCTATGAAATTCATTAGCAAATCTATGTGCTTCATCACGAATTTGTTGGAGAAGTTTTAAGCCAGAAGAAGTTTTTGGAATGAGTTCAGGTTCAGATTTACTAGGAAGATAAACCTCTTCCAATCTTTTTGCTAGCCCAATAATGTTGTAATTCTTTAGTCCGAGTTTATTTAGAATTTCTACAGCACTTGAAAGCTGACCTTTACCTCCATCAACCATAATAAGATCAGGTAATGTTTCATTATTTTCAAGGAGTTTAGAATATCGTCTTTCAAAAACTTCTTTCATACTTGCGAAATCGTCTGCCCCTTCAACAGTTTTGATTATAAATTTTCTGTACAAACTTTTTTTAGGTTTTCCATCTATGAAAACGACCATACTTGCAACATTATCTGACCCTTGAATATTTGATATATCAAAACACTCAATTTTCTTTGGTAAGTTTTTCAATCTCAAATCTCTTTGTAGCGCAGATAAAGTATATGGTACATTCCCAAGATTTTTCATTTTTTGAATTTGAATTTCTTTTAATTGAAGCAAAGCATTTTCTTTACACATATTTAATAAAGACTTTAAATCACCTCTTTTAGGAATAATTATTTCAACTTTTTTATTAGAATGATTTTCAAGCCACAATCTAATTGTCTCTTTATCTTCAGGTTCAATCTCTATTATTATTTCATTTGGAATTTCAACGAAATCCTGATAATAAAATTTAATTGCAGCTGAATAAACATTTTCAGGAGTTTCATCTTCTTCAATGCTTAATCGTAATTGTTTCTTTCCTACAAGTTTACCTGAACGAATATTGAAAATGGAACAACAACAATCTTTAGATTCATAAGCAACAGCAATTATATCTCTGTCTTCAAAATCATTACTTACAATTTTCTGTTTTGAAGAGATAGTTTGTAGCTGAGCAATTTTATCCCTTAACTCAGCAGCTTTTTCAAATTCAAGTTTTTCAACTGCGTCATTCATTTTTTCTTTCAGTGAATTAATCAATGAATCAGTTTTACCCTTCAATAATTGAATTACTTCTTTAACCATTTCATTATAAAAATCTGGAGATATTAAACCTTCACAAGGTCCGTCGCATTTCTTAATGTGATAATCAAGACAAACTTTAAATTTTCCTGCAGCAATTTTTTCTGATGTTAAATCAAGTTTACAACTTCTGATTTTAAAGATTTGATTAATTGTTCTTAGGGCAGATTTCATACTTCTAACATCAGTATAGGGTCCTAAATATTTTGAACCATCATTAATAACATTTCTTGTTGGATAGATTCTCGGAAAAAGTTCTTTTGTAATTTTTATGAATGGATAACTTTTATCATCTTTTAAGTTTACATTGTAACGAGGCTTAAGTTTTTTTATCAGATTATTTTCAAGTATTAAAGCTTCAATTTCATTATCAGTTACAATGACTTCGACATCCTTCGCTTTCTGGACAATTCGTTTTGTTTTTGGAGATATTAAGTTTGATTGAAAATAACTTTTAACTCGTTGCTTTAGATTGACAGCCTTTCCAACATAAATTACTTTATTATCTTTATCTAAAAACTGGTAAACTCCACATTTTTGAGGAAGGTTCTTAAGTTTTAGCAATAATGAAGATTTATTTTTCTTTGGTGATTCAGTCTCTTCCTTATTTTTATTTGTCATTTATAAATATTACAAATAATTATTTTAGAACAGTATTTTTGGGAATTACCACAATACCAGTTTCAGAGATAGTGAATTTTTTCTTATCCTCGTTTGGGTCAAATCCAATTTCATAATTTTCAGGGATAATGACATTTTTGTCAATAATAGCGCGTCTTATTCTTGCGTGCCTACCAACTATGACATTATCCATTAAAATGGAGTCAGTAACATAGGAGTACGAATTTATTCTAACATTATGTCCGAGAATTGAACGTTCAACTAATCCACCAGATACGATAGTTCCATCACAAACAAGAGAGTTTAATGTTCTACCTACTCTTTCACCTTCATGAGAAACAGTTTTTGCAGGTGGATACTGAGATTTAAAGCCCCGCATTGGCCAGGTCTCGTCGTATAAATTAAATTCAGGAAGAACGCTTATTAAATCCATATTTGCGGCATAATAACTATCAATTGTTCCAATATCTCTCCAGTAAGCACGTTCTTTTTTATTTTCATCTATGAATCTAAAAGCTGTTAATTTGAGTTTTGATTCAATCATATAAGGTATAACGTCCTGACCAAAGTCATAACTTCTAATTTTTTTTGTTTCCATTTCAATTAGAACATCCTTTAATACAGAGGCTTTAAAAACATAAATACCCATATTAACGAATGAAAATCCTTTTTTGTCTGGAATTTCAGGAGGAATTTTAGGTTTTTCAATAAATGAAGTAACTTCATAATTTTCATTAATCCCTACTATTCCAAATCGCGAAGCCTGTTCTTTAGGAACTTCAATGCAAGATAAAGTTAAATCTGCGTCCTTTTTTATATGATAATCAATTAGCTTTAAGTAGTCCATTTTGTAAATGTGGTCACCACTAAGAATTAAAACCCATTTTGCTTTTTTATCAGAAACGAGATTGAGGTTTTGATAAATTGCATTTGCTGTTCCTAAATACCATTCATTATTTAACTTTCTCTGCGGTGGTACTGAATATATGAACTCACCTAATTCTGGATTAAATATACTCCATGCTTCATATAAATGCATATTTAATGAGTCTGATTTATATTGAGTTAAGACATAAATTCTTCTTAAACCTGAATTCAAACAATTTGAAAGCGTGAAGTCTATAATTCTGTATTTACCTCCGAAAGGAACAGCAGGTTTACTTCTTAAATTGGTTAGAGGGGCTAATCTCTCTCCCTGTCCGCCTGCTAAAATTACTGTGATTGTATCTCTTAGAATAGATGATCCGGGAAGTAACATATAGACCTCAAATAATTAAACATTCAAAATATATTGAATAATTATTAAAATGACAATAAATTAAATGTGAATTTTAATCATTTACTATATTTTATGGCTTATAAGTCTTTTATCTTTATAATGTTTTTATTGTTCTATCAGAATTTTTTTGCTTCATTGAATCTATTGTCGCAAGATAAATCAGAAAAAATAGATGTATTGAAATATTACATTAGAATTTCTATCAATTTTGATTTGAGGAATATTGAATGTGATAATGACATTACAATTAAGATGAGTAATGCTTTTTTAGATACAATCGAATTAGATTTTTATAACAATTTAACAATTACTTCTATTAGTGTTGATTCTTTTTTATTACCCTATAAAAGAGGAAATAAAAAGATTTTTATTGATGTTTCATCAGTTAAATCAGATAGTTTTTCGATTAATATAAAATATAAAGGAAGACCAAAATCATTTGGTCTTGAAGGATTTGTCTTTGCAGAGTTTAATAATCAGAAAATTATTCAAACAGTTAATCAGCCAAACTATGCGCCAAGTTGGATTCCTTGTAACGATATTCCCTCTGATAAAGCATTACTTGAGATTGAAATAATAAATGATTCAGATTTTGTTTCTGTATCTAACGGAAAACTAATGTGTGAAAAAAAATTGAAAATAAAATTTTACATCATTATAAAACTTTTTATCCAATATCTACTAATTTAATTGGTATTTATTCAGCAAATTATAGAATTCATTATGATGAATATTTAAGCATAAATAACAATTACATCCCGATTGAGTTTTATTTCTTTCAACAAGATTCACAGAAAGTTTTAAATGATCTAAAGTCGATAAAAGATTATTTAATGACTTTTGAAAAATTGTTTGGTGAATATCCATTTATACAAGAAAAGTTTTCAATTAGCGAAATTTTATTAGGTAGAGGAGGAATAGAAAATCAAACTTTAATTGGAATTAGCAGAGACTTATTCTCAGGAAAAAATCTACACGAAAATATTTTTATACATGAAATTGCTCATAACTGGTGGGGAAATTCAGTTGGTATTCATAACTGGGAGGATATCTGGCTTAGTGAAGGATTTGCAACTTACTCTGAAGCATTATATTATGAACATAATTACGGAAAAGACGCATTAAAAGCTTTTATGGAAAAATTAAAGATCAATGAATACTCTGGAACATTAAATAATCCAAAAAATTTATTTGGTAATACTGTTTATAATAAAGGCGCATGGGTTTTACATATGATTAGAGGTGTTTTAACTGACAGTCTCTTTTTTCAATTTCTTAAAAATTATTATAATCAATTTAAGTATTCTTCTATATCAACAATTAATTTCAAAGAATATCTTGAAACTTTTACTAAAAAAGATTTTACAGAATTCTTTAATGATTGGGTTTATAACGATAATGGAATTATTGATTGTAAGTATCACTTTAATAATAATGTTTTAACTATTTATCAGAGTAAATATGTATTCAATTTTTCTGTGGAAATAGGAATTATATTTACCGATGGAACTTTCGAAACTTTAATTGAGAATGTTAACACAAAAGAGTATCAAAAAAAATTTAATTTCACCAAAGAAGTAAATAAAATTTTAATTGATCCTAACATAAAATTACTATCAAACTTTGAGGAAATAAATTAAAAGTTTCTTTTATTTAATCATCTCATTCACTAATTTTCTAAAAAAGATTTTTTAGTTGTGAACAAAACATTTTTTTTTATTTCAGATGTTCATTTAGGATTAAAGAATAAATCAATTGAAAACGCAAAGGAAAGGAAATTAATTGAGTTCTTAAAATTTAGTATTCACAATTGCGATGAGTTGTTTATACTTGGAGATTTATTTGATTATTGGTTTGAATATCGGAGAGTATATCAGAAGGGTTTTTTTAGAACTTTTACAGCTCTACAGGATGTAGTTGAAGCAGGGAAAAAAGTTCACTTCTTCATTGGTAATCATGATTTCTTTCATTTTGATTTTTTTGAGAAAGAATTAGGACTTTTAATGTATAACAACCCAAAAGAATTTAATCTCAATAATAAAATGTTTTTAATTGGACACGGTGATGGATTGGTTTCAAATGATTTTGGATACAATATTCTAAAAAAAATTTTAAGGAATAAATTTATTCAATTTCTCTATTCGCTAATTCATCCTGATTTTGGGGTCTGGTTAGCAAGTAAAACCAGTAAAAAGAGCAGAAACTACTCCTCTAATAAAAACTTCAACGAGACTGACGGTTTAATTGATTCAGCTAAGCTTTTCATAGATAAGGGATTTGATTATGTTTTGTTTGGACATTTGCATAAAAGACAATTTTATCAATACAAAAATGGTTACTACATAAATTTAGGCTCCTGGATAGATAATCCATGTTATGGAAAATTCAATGATAAATTTGAAATTATAAACTTATAGATTTATGAAAAAAAATAACAATTCATTAAAAAAACGGAATATTATAATTATTTCTATTATAGGAATATCACTAATATTTTTTATTTACATTATTTCTGGTCTGCCATCATTGGAGGAATTAGAGAATCCTCAACCTCCGCTTGCGAGTAAAGTTATGTCTGCTGATGGTGAACTTATAGGACAATTTTTTATTGAAAATAGAATTGAGACCAATATAGACTCACTTCCAAAACACTTAATTGATGCTTTAATTGCAACTGAAGATAGAAATTTTTACAACCATTGGGGGGTAGATTTAACCAGATTTGTAAAAGCAATGATAAAGAATATAATAACATTTTCTTTTGCAGGTGGTGAGGGTGCTAGTACTATAACTCAACAATGTGCAAAAAATCTTTATAAATTGAAAACTGGTAAAGAAAATGCCTTTGATAAAATAGTTCGTAAAGTTAGAGAATGGTTCTCTGCAATTCAAATTGAAAAAAATTTTACTAAGAAAGAAATTCTGGAGTTGTACTTAAATGTTTCATACTTTGGAAAAGGTGCTTATGGTATTGAATCGGCTGCTAAAGTATATTTCGATAAAAGAGCGAAAGATCTTAACATTACTGAATCAGCACTTCTAATAGCTTTATTAAAATCTTCAGAATATTATGATCCTATAAAAAACTATGATAATGCGTTAAGGAGAAGAAATGTCGTATTAAGGAATATGTTTGTTTGTGATTATTTAAGTGAAGAGGATTTTAATAAATTAAAGCAATTGCCAATAATTCTCACGAAAGAAAGAATAAGTCCAGTTAGAACAGACGCTCCACATTTTTTAGAGTATATTCGATTACAAATGCAGAAAATTGCAGATAAACATGGTTTTGATTTATATCGTGATGGATTAACTATTTACACTACACTTGATTTAAGAATGCAAAAAATAGCTAACAATTCGGTCTCTAAGCATTTGAACGAATATCAACAGCTTTTTAATAAAAATTGGGATTGGAACAAAAACAAGTCCTTATTAAGTGAAATTATTGATAATGCAATAAAAAACAACATTAGTTACATCAATGCTATTGGTGTAACTGAGAAAGCTTCGATTTATAATTCACTAAAAAATAATCAATCTTTTATTGATTCTATTAAAAATGCTGTTACTAAAATTGAAGCTGGTTTTGTTGTAATTGATCCTTCAAACGGACACATTAAAGCTATGGTTGGTGGAAGTAATTTAGAATTTGGAAGAGGGTTAAATCATGTTACTGGAATAAAAAGACAACCCGGTTCAGCCTTTAAACCAATTATTTATGCAACTGCTATTGAAAATGGTTATTTCCCTGCATATACTATCTTAAATCAAAAATTTAATTATAATGGTTGGTCTCCTTCTAATGCTGATAATAAATATTCCGGATATGAAACTCTTCGCTGGGCATTGGCTTTCTCAATTAATGTTATTGCTGGAAAAATGACTACTAGTGAAATTGCTCCACCTTCTCAAGTAATCAAATTATCCAATAAAATGGGTATAAAATCTAAACTCGATCCTTATCCATCTATAGCATTAGGAACTTTTGAATTATCACCTCTTGAATTAACTTCTGCTTATGGAGTTTTTGCTAACAAAGGAATTTTAGTTGAGCCAATATCAATTCTAAAGATTGAAGATAGAAATGGTATTTTGATTGAAGAATATGTTTCAGACATATCTCAAGCAATTTCACAGGAAACAGCCTTGATTATGTGTGATATGATGCAAGATGTAGTTAACTATGGAACAGGTGCAGGGGTAAGAAGATTTTTTAATTATCCTGCCGCTGGTAAAACTGGAACTACTCAAAAATTTTCAGATGCATGGTTTATTGGATTCACACCAAATCTTGTTGCAGGTGTTTGGGTTGGCTTTGATGACCATCGAATAAAATTTACAAGCTGGTATGGGCAGGGTGCAAAAGCTGCATTACCAATTTGGGCAATGTTTATGCAAGCAGCTTATAAAGAATTGAAAATTCCTGTCTCTTATTTTGAACTAAATGAAAATATTCAAAGAATGGATTTTTGTCGGGAATCAATGGAATTAGGAGATGCGAGGCTTGCAACTTCAAACTGTCCTTCAACTTACACAGATATTGTAAATAAAAACAAACTACCCTTAAGTTGCGACCTTCATTCAGGTGGTATTATCAGAGAAGGACGACAGGGAAGTAGTGGATGGTGATATTTTGGATTTTTAGATTTGTGGATTTGGGGATTTATTGATTTTTGGATGTTAAGATTAATTTTGGAACGAAGATTTTTTAAACTTTACTGCCCGAATGGCGAAATTGGCAGACGCGCTAGTTTCAGGAGCTAGTGAGAATTTTCTCGTAGGGGTTCGAGTCCCCTTTCGGGCACATAACTAATAATTAAATCAAATCAATCTTTCTTCAAAATTCAAACATAATTTTTATCTTAAACTATAAACAAAATCTTTTCTATTTCTTAATTATTATGAAACCGTATAAAATTTTCTATTAAATCGAATAAGTTTTAATAGTTAAAACTTAACTTTTCTATTTTATTTCTCATTTACTGATTGAAATGGAATATTAAAAGTATTTTTAATAAAAATCCTATTGTCTTTATATTTGAATCTGAATTATTAACTAATCGGATAAACAAAATATGACTAATCAATATCAAATTGCTGTTTTAGGAGGCGGGCCGGGCGGTTATGTTGCAGCAATAAGAGCAGGCCAATTAGGATTTAAAACTGTTATAATTGATAAAGACAACTTAGGTGGTATTTGTTTAAATTGGGGGTGCATCCCCACTAAATCACTCCTTAAAAATGCTGAAATCTATGATAACCTTAAAAATCATAGTAGGGATTTTGGTATCTACACAAAAGAATTATCTTTTAATTTCAATGAAATCGTAAAAAGGAGTCGAGATATTTCTGATAGAATTACTAAAAATGTAGAAATGTTAGTAAAAAAGAATAAAGTTGATAGAATCAGAGGTTTCGGTAAATTATCAGGAAAAAATTCAATTGAAATTTTTGATAATTCTGGAAAGAAAATTCAAACTATTACATCTGATAATATAATTATAGCTACTGGAGCTCGACCAAGAACAATTCCGCAAATACCAGTCGATAAAAAATACATTATAACAAGCACTGAAGCGATGATACTTTCCGAACTACCAAAAGAACTAATTGTTGTTGGTGCAGGAGCAATAGGAGTAGAGTTTGCATATTTTTATAACGCTCTCGGAACTAAAGTTACAATTATTGAAGTGATGGATAACATTCTACCAATTGAAGATTTTGAAGTATCTCAAACTTTGGAAAAGATTTTTAAGAAAAAGGGTATTGAAATATTTACTAAAACCACAGTTGAAAAAGCAGAAGTCAAAGGTGATAAAGTTAATGTTACTATAAATCAGAATAATAATAAAAAAGAATTAGTCGCTGATAAAGTATTAAATGCAATTGGAGTAGTAGGTAATGTTGAAGGGTTCGGATTGGAAGAGTTAGGTGTTGAAATAGTTAAAAATCATATTAAGGTAGATAAAAATACATTTCAGACTAACATCCCAGGCATATATGCCATTGGCGATGTTATAGGTCCACCTTGGTTAGCCCACGTTGCAAGTGCAGAAGCAATTCATTGTGTTGAGATGATTAAAGGAATTAAAAATCATCCTATTGATTACGAAAATATACCAGGTTGCACTTACTGCCAGCCACAGGTTGCAAGTGTTGGATTAACAGAACAAAAATGCAAAGAATTAGGGATTAAATACAAAGTTGGAAAATTTCCTTTTATGGCAAGTGGAAAAGCTTTTGCAATTGGCGAAAGAGATGGTTTTGTAAAACTTATATTTGATGAAAAATACGGCGAGTTAATTGGTGCTCATATTATCGGAAGTGAAGCAACTGAAATGGTTGCTGAATTAGTTCTTGCTAAAACTCACGGTGCAACAGCTCATTCTATTGTTAAAACTATTCACGCTCATCCAACTCTTTCTGAGTCAATTATGGAAGCTGCTGCAAATTCACTGGGTGAGTCGATTCATATTTGATGATTTTTTTTATTATAGTTAAGTTATTTACTTTCTCTTTTATTTTAATATATGACTGATAAATTTTATGAGAATTAGTAAAGAAGAAGTTGAACTATTGAGAAAAATCTTAGCTGATTTAGATTCTGAAGCTAAATTATACCTATTTGGTTCAAGGGTGAATGATGAAAAAAAAGGTGGTGATATTGATATTCTTATTGTTTCTAAAAAAATTACTAAAATGGATTTAAGAAAAATTAAACGAGAATTTTTTAACAAATTTGGTGAACAAAAAATTGACATTGTTATTGATGATGGAGAATATAATAATCCCTTTGTAGAAAAAATTATTAAAGACGCTGTTGAATTGTGAGTATTAAATTACTAAAACAGAACATCGAATCATTACAAAAGCAATTAAAGTGGCTTGTTCGTTCTTATGAACTTTGTAAATCAATTGGACTCAAAAGCGCTTTTTTAGAAAGTGAATTTGACAGTTTTGAAACTTTGTCAGGAAGATTTGCAAGAACATTAGATTTTCTTGTTAGAAAAGTGTTTCGTTCATTAGACGATTTAGAATTTGAGTCTCAAGGTACATTGGTTGATACTGTGAATAATGCATTAAAAAGAAACTTAATTACTGATATAAATCTTTTTAGAAATATGCGTGATTTAAGGAATGAAATTGCACACGAATATCTAGAAGAAGAACTAATCTCTACATTTAAAGACCTTTTAAACTTGACACCTTATTTAATCGAAATTGTTAATAATACTATTATTTACGCAAATAAAAATCACTTAAATGAATAGAAAAATTACATATTGGGATCTTGGTTTAATTAATTACAAAGAAGCTTGGGATTTACAATACAATCTTCATCAGTCAAGAGTTGAAAATAAAATTCCAGATGTAATTTTATTACTTGAACATCCTCATACATATACA
>Ga0308389_1001392_pt1 | contig 16521 bp, 10 predicted proteins | sample Hotspr2Sample148_FD_202362 | JGI IMG/M metagenome (GOLD analysis project Ga0308389, IMG submission 202362) | Hot spring phototrophic mat microbial communities from Mushroom Spring, Yellowstone National Park, Wyoming, United States - 20040719_148 ... | reverse complement strand
AAAAATGCGCTATAAGAGAAAAAAAGAAACATTTTCGCCGACGGAAGCCAATTGCCTCTGCCTACCGTGGGAGAGGCCGACCTGCGCAGCAGGCCGTTTCCCTGCTCCGGGAAGCAGCCGTCCCAGGCTGGGCCCCGCACAAACGGGAATCCACCAGTACCCGTCCCCCACGGTGGGGAGAGGCAGTTGCTTCCTTCGGCTAAAATGGTACAAAGAAAGAAACATGTTAGAGGCTGCCCGAAATAGGGAGCCAAGAGGCGGCCCCGAACCTTCCGCAACCCGTTCTGACTAACCAAGATGCCGTTTTCTTAGGGTTTTTGGCAGTCTGGGGGCCGCCGGTTGGTTGTGCATCCGGCGAAAAACGGAATCCCGGGACAGCCCTCTTAGCCGAAGGAAAAGACCCCTGCAGAGACCTGCTTCGGAGGCCCGATGATCGCCTCTGCCTGGGCCGTCCAGAGGCCGTCCAGGCGTCAGCCTGGGTGGGGCAGTGGGATGCCATCGGGTCTGCCAGGCATGGCTCTCCATTCGGCTCACATGGGACGTGTGTTCGTTATGCCAGCCTATCCAGTGGTGCGTGCTATGGGAAAGCTAGTGCGCTTCGGAAATCATAAAGACCCGAAATTCCCCGGTGATTGGCCACGTCGGGGTCCCTTGGTCTTGGGAAAACCCATAGGGGTTCGAGTGAGCCAACCATCTCTGGGCCTGCTGTGGGCAGCGATAGCAGGAGGAGTGATGTTGGCCGTTGGCCTGGGGCTATGGGGATGCCAATGGCGGGGATCAGACCGAGTGGTGGTTTATACGACGTTGGACAAGGCGTTGGTCGAGCCGCTTTTCCGAAAGTTCACTGAAAAGACAGCAGTGGAGGTCCTTTGTTTGGGGCCGGAAGACGTGGGTGGGCACCCCGGCGGCCGGACGGAGCTTCGGCAGGCGGTGGCGGACGAGCAGGGGCGAGCAATCTGCGATCTGGTTTGGCATGCTGAGCCGGTGCAGATGGCCCGGCTCCAGCAGGAAAATCTTTTGGCCGCCTACCACTGGCCGGACACCCAGCGGTTCAGCCAATGGGCCAAATCGCCGGACGGCCGATGGCACGGACTGGCCGCCCGGGCACGGGTGCTGCTGCTTTACAGTCCGGCCTTCCAAGACCAACCGTCGGACCAATTGCCCAGTTCCATCTTGGACTTAGCCAGTGCAAAGTATCGGGGCAAGGCAGCAATGGCAGGCCGTCAGAGCGACACCGCCGTAGCCCAACTGGCCTGTCTGTTTGCTCTGTGGGGACCGCAGCGAGGCCAGGAGTTCCTTCGGCAACTGCGGGAAAATGGGGTCCAGTTTTTGGCCAGCGAAGCGGACGTTGCTCGGCAGGTGGCGGAGGGCCATTGCCTGGTGGGCCTTACCGACTCCGATCAGGCCATCCGCCAGGTGGAACAGGGCAGCCCGGTCCTGTTGGTCTATCCGGATCAGCGGGAAGATCAGCCAGGTTGCCTGTTTCTGCCTACCACCATTGGCATTCTCCGCCGAGCCCAGCACCTAAGAGCCGCCCAGGAATTGGCCAACTACCTACTGACCCCGGAAGTAGAAACCCTGCTTACCCATGGACCGGCCGCCCATGTCCCATTAAACTATGAAGTGACCGCCTTCTCCCGCATCCGAGGACCCGATGACATAAAGGCCATGAAAGTCGATTTCCTCTCGGCGGCCGGTTATTGGGACGCAGTGGCTAGCTCCCTACCATAGATCGGTCTCCAGGGGGTGCCCTCTGCCTCTCCAATACCGATTGAGCGTCGCCAATGAAAGAGACACAAAAACCCCTGGTTTTCTCCTCCGTTTTTGTCCCTTGGTTTTTGCGAAGAGGAATAGGAGAACTGCCCAACGATGGACGTATGGACAGCATTGATGACCCGTCGGAGTGTACGAAAGTATCAACAGCAGCCGGTGCCGCCGGAACGGATCGAAAAGCTCCTCCGAGCGGCTATGCAGGCACCCAGCGCCCGAAACGCCCAACCTTGGGAATTCATCCTGCTGGAGGACCGGAACCTGCTGGCCGAGATTCCCAACATCTGTCCCAATGCCCCCATGGCGGCCCAGGCGCCGGTGGGGATTGTGGTGTGCGGTAATCTGGATCGGGAAAAGTCGGAGGGGTTCTGGGTGATCGATTGTTCGGCGGCCATTCAGAACATGCTTTTGGCTGCCCATGGCTTGGGTCTGGGGGCGGTCTGGTGCGGCATCTATCCCCGACAGCAGCGGGTCGAAGGCATCCGACGCTTACTGGGGCTGCCTGAACGCGTCATCCCCCATAGTCTGGTTTTGGTGGGTTATCCTGCTGAATCCCCGCAGCCGGAAGATCGGTACCAGCCTGAACGTATTTACAAAAATCGGTGGGGCCAACGACTGTAGCCCTGCTTCGGCATCATGGCCAGCTCCTTGGAAGTTCTCCCAGCGTGGCGGGAATGGCCAAAGGCTGCCGAGTCACATATTTTTTCTTTTAGTAACATTTTAGCCAAAGGAAGCAACCCGGCCGTCCGGCGGCCTAAAGCCAGTATGTCACTGCAGCGAAAGCGGCAGTCCAGAAAGTAGTTCCAGCTTTTCCCACATGCCCAACAGGAACACCGGAGCAGCCACACAGGAGCCTGGATTCCTACTTGTGCAGGTATGACACATGGCTCCCCTTCATTCGCCTAAAGTGGTACATAAAATGTCCACCTAGAGCAGGGCCGGTTGAGATACTGTGTTGGGAGTCAAGGGGAAATGGCCCGGAGCGTGGAAAGGAGGAGTTTGGGTAGGGAGTCGATGGCCTTCTTTCGTTGAACTTCTCCCCTGTCCCTGGGGAGTAGATGGGTCTCGACAACAGGAGTTTTACTTATGGAGCCGATCGTTGTGTGTGTTTATGTTCATGTGAAATCGGAATATCGGGAGGCTTTTTTGGCAGCCACGTTGGAAAACGCCCGCTCGACCATCCAGGAACCGGGAAACTTGCGGTTTGATGTGCTTCAGCAGGCCGATGATCCGGATCGGTTTATCCTTTACGAAGTCTGGCGGGATGAGGCGGGGATGAATGCCCACAAAGAGATGCCCCATTATGCTAAATGGAGGGATACGGTGGCCCCTTGGATGTCGGAACCCCGCCGGGGCGTCCGGCACATCGGCCGATTCCCTCCGGAACCACAGGCCTGGTTAGCCAGAAAATCGGCCTCTTGAGTCTCCCGGCACCCCGCCGTTTGGGGCATTGGACCCCGCACAGACACCCACTGGAAGGGGGGTAGGCGGAGGAAGTGCCTTCTAATGCTACTATCGGGGGGTTCTGGCACGCTAGGAAAAAAGGATTTTGGCTGGAATACCAGCGTTCGGTTCCCTTACCAGGAAGTGCTTTTAGTGGGGGATGCTCTACCTTTTGTGGGGGATTGTGTGGGCTGGGTATGTCGAATGTTTGACATTTCCGCCCGCTTCAATTAAGGTGGAAAATTATAATAGATGTTCTCCTGGTGCCGGTCAAGAAACCAGCAAGGATTTTGTCTTTGCCGGTTTCCAGAGGACCCAGGATTTGCCTTCCCACGGGCTTCCCAGGTGTAGGGGGAAAGAGATTCGGGCGGTTTGAGGTCCCGCCTTTGGGATATCTACTTTATCTCTGTGAGGGCTTCCTTTTTGCCCTGCAGAAACCGGATCGCTCCTAGCCCCTGGAGTTAGGGAAAGGGGGTGGTTGGATCGGCTTGATCGGGGGATGCTATTCCTCTTGTGAGGCGAAGAGAATAAGGGGTGTTCCATGACGTCCGATGCTCCTGAACTGCAGCCTGTTCCAAATGTTTCGGGCGCCCCGCCTGTGGATACGGAACAACCGCAGCGTATTTCTCCTCCGGCTATTTCTTCTCCAGGGGGGAGTAGTGGGGATGGTCAGCCGGTCTCGGCGGGGGCGGATAGGATGGGGACTCCGGCGGCCGCAGCGCCGTCGGAACCGGAAAAGGAGGGGCTGCTAAAGACGGTCCTGAAGGCGGCTTCGGCTCTTACGCCGAAGCGATTGCCGGAGGAGATGGCTCTGGAGGAGGCGGAAAAGCGGGCCGAGAGTTTTGCCAAGGAGGCCTTACGGGCGTCTCAGGCGGCGATAGCGGCTCGGGAGCGTGCCCGTCAGGCGGCTGAGGAGGCGGCGCAGGAAGCCCGGCGGGCGGTGGAAGCGGCTCAGGCAGCGCAGGCGGCGTTGAAGGAGGTCCATGCCGCCCGGTTGGCGGTGGCGGCACGGCGGGCTGCGGATCGGGCGGCAGCCCGGGCCGCAGAAGAGGCGGCCCGCGAAGCGGCTGAGACAGCAGCCCGGGAGGCGGCCGCTCGAGCGGCAGAATTGGCGGCTCAACAGGAGGCTGCCCGCGAAGCGGCCCAACGCGCGGCCGAACTGGCCGCCTTGGAAGCTGCCCAGCGCGCCGCACGCCAGCAAGCCGAACTGGCAGCCCAGGAGGCAGCCCTTCGGGCGGCCCAAGAGGCGGCTCAGGAAGCCAGCCGACAAGCCGCCTTGGAAGCTGCTCAACGGGCTGCCCGGGAGGCGGAAGCCGCTCGACGGGCCGAGGCCGATCGCATCGCTCGGGCGATTCGGGCGGCCAAAGCGGCCAAGGCAGCTCGAACGGCCAAGGCAGCCCGATTGGCCCAACGCGCGGCCGAACGCACTGGCCTGGAATATCGCCGGCCCAAACGGTTGAATCTCAAAGTGGCCATCGGTGTACCGGTTACCGTGGCCGTCCTGACCATCGCGGTGGTCGTCGTCCATGCCTTTCAAGTGACCCGAACGGCCGAACTGATGTTGGCCAAAGCCGAGCAGGCCGCCCAACAAGGGAACAAAGAAGAGGCGATCCGATTCTATACGCACTATGTCAATTATGCGCCGAAGGATTACCCGGCTTTTAGCAAGTTGGCGTTATTGGTGGCGGATCGGGTTCGGGCCACCAGCCCACCCCGGCAGTTGCTGGAAGCGTTTAACGTATTGGAAAGGGCGGCCCAGCAAGACCCGGAAAACATGGAGGTCTTGCGCCGGTTGGCCGACGTCTGTCAGCGCATTGGGCGTTGGCAACAGGCGGCCAACCACTGGCAACGGATTTTGGAGCGATTTCCCAAGGATTCCGAGGTAGGGCTTCGGTTGGGCCAGTGCCAGATTCAGATGGAGAAGTATCGGGAGGCGATAGCAACATTTGAGCATGTCATCGCCCGAGATCCGGAATTTTTGCCGGCTTATGTGGCGCTGGCGGACCTATTGCGCGAAAAGTTGCAAGACCAAGATCGGGCCGACTCCTGGATCAACCAGATGGTGGCCCGCAATCCGAAGTCGCTCAAGGCCCTGGTGGAGCGGGCGAAATATTTCCATCGGTCCAAACAACTCAATGCGGCCACGGAGGACATTCGCCGGGCTTTGGAAATGGCCGCTCAGAAGCCGGACATCCTCGTCGAAGTCCTGGTTACGGCGGCCGAGTTTGCCATCGACAACAAAGCCTACGAAGAAGCCAGCGAGTATCTGGATCGGGCCCAGGCCCTCTATCCGGACCACGAGGCGGTGCAACGGACCCGGATGGTGTTGAACCTTTCGCTGGGGAAAACGGCCGAGGTGCTCGAACCGCTGGAAAAGCGGATCCGGGAACAACAATCCTCCGACGCCATGGACTTGCTCACCGTGGCCGACCTGCACCTGAAAAACGGCGACCTGAAAAAAGCCCGCGAAACCATCAAAAAGATGAAGGAAGCGGGCTTCCGAGAAGAGATTCTGGAGTTCTTCGAAGCCCGTGCCGAAGTGGCCGAAGGCAATTGGCGAAAAGCCACCTTCATGTTAGAGCGGCTTCGGCCGAAAGTGGCCGGCTGGCCTGAATTCCTGACCCATGTCGATCTGTTCCTAGGGGCCTGCTATGAGCAATTGCGCTTGCCGGACCGGCAATTGATTCTCTATCGGGGCCTGCTGGACCGGAATCCGACGCTGCAACCGGCTCAAGCCGGCTATGCGGTGGCACTATTTCGCCTTGGCAAATTGGACGAGGCGGCCAAGGAGTTTGCCGCCCTCGAAAAATCCATGGGCGACGAATTCCTCCAGACGCCCGCTCTCCGAAACGCCCTGTTTCAGTTGATCGTAGCCCGTACACTCCAACAGCCGGAAAAGGCCCGCGACTGGTCCGAACTGGAAAAATATGTGGAGCGGCTCTCGAAGGTCGAAGGAGTGGATGCGGCCCAGCTGGCCCTGATGCAAGCGGAACTGCTGTCCAGAAAAGGCGATAACGCCAAAGCCCAGCAACTGGTTCAGGCCCAGTTGGAAAAGTACCCGAAGGATGTGGGCTTGTGGACGGCAGCGGTCAAATTGGCCGCCATGCTCCAGACTCCTCAGGAGGCCCTCCGCCTGGCCCAGCAGGCCCGATCCACCTGTGGGGATGATGTTACGCTGCGTCTGACGATGGCGGAACTAGCCCTGCAACTGCCCCCCGAAGAAGCCGCCAAACAACTGCAAACCCTGGCCGCTGGCGCCGAGCAGTTCTCAGAGTTTGAGAAGGTGCGGTTGTGGCGAGGGCTGGGTGCCTGCTGGTATCGGCTTGGGGACCGGCAGAAGGCCTACCAATACTGGCTCCAGGTGGCCCAGTCGCCCCTTCGGGATCCGCAGATATTTCTGGTGCTTTTTGAATTGGCCCGCGAAGGGGAAGATCAGGCCCGGATGACCGAAGCACTGAAGATGGTGCAAGAATATTTAGGCAGCCACTCCACCGAAGCCGCCTATTGCGAGGCCTCCCTGCTGGTCTGGCGGGCGCAGCGGGGGGAATTGGATAAAAAGGCTCTGATCGACGCCAAACAACGGCTTCGGGAAGCGGGGTTGGCCCGGCCCGGTTGGCATGAGATTCCCCGATTGGAAGCGGAGATCGCTCTGCTGGAAAATAAGCCGGACGACGCCATTACCCTGCTGCGCAAGGCAGCCGACCTGGGGCCATTAAGCCCGGTTCATGCAGGCCAACTGGTCCAACTCCTGTTTGGCCGGGGCCGCTATGAAGAGGCCCGCGAGGTAATCCAACGGCTTGGCCCTGCTGCCCAAAGCTTCCTGTTCCTCAAGCGGATCGAAGCGGAGATCAACCTGCGGTTGGGCGATTTTCCGCAGGCATTGGCCAAAGCCGCCGAAGCCGTCCAAAATTCCACCAACCCCGGCGATTTCCTCTGGTACGGGGAGTTGTTGGCCCGAAACCGTCGGTTTGAGGAAGCCCTCCAGCAATTCCGGAAAGCTGTCCAACTGGATCCGAAAATCCCCCAAGGTTGGATCGCCTTGGTGGCCGTCCTGATGGAAACCAACCAGAAAGAAGAAGCCCTCCGGACGATTCGGCAAGCGCAGGCCAGTTTGCCGGAAGACGAAGTGCCACTGGCCCTGGCCCAGTGCTACCATCTGGTGGGCGATCTGAGCCAGGCGGAACAGTATTATCTCAGCGCCTTGCAGCAGGCGCCGGAGAATCTGGGGGTGCTTCGGGCGGTGGCAAGGTTTTATATGTTCACCGGCCAAAGCGAAGAGGCCAAACGTTACTTGGTGCAGGTGCTGACGCTGGCAGGCCGGGACCCGGAAAAACATCGGCTGGAGCTGACCGAAGGCCGACGGTGGTTGGCCCGCGTCTTGGCCGCCGAGGGCGATTGGCGCCAAGTGCGCCAGGCCCTGGCCCTGTTGGACCGCAATGCCGAGGCCGGCACCTTGCCCGTCGAAGACCTGAAACTCACGGCGGCCATTTTGGCCTCCCGGTCGGATCGTGCCAGTCGGCTCAAAGCCATCGAACTGCTAGAGAAAATCCGTTCGGAGCATCAACAATCGTTCACTCCGCAAGATTCTTACACCCTGGCCCAACTCTACGAACAAACCAACCAATGGGTCCAGGCCCAGGGCATCATGCGGGAACTGGTGCTCAAGAATCCAAAAGAACCCCAGTTCCTGGCCGGCTATCTGCAGATGATGCTCAAACACGATACGCCTCTGAACGCCGTGGAGGTGAACTTAAGCAAACTGGAACAACTGGCTCCGGACGCTCCGATCACCAAAATCCTCCGTGCCCGCGTCCTGCTGAAAAAAGGGCAAACCAACGAGGCCGTCGGTTTGCTCCGATCGGTGCTACCTGCTCAACTTCGGCCCGAACACGCCCGGACTCTGGCGCAGTTGGCCGCCGTGCTGGAAGAAGGCGGTCAGATCGAGGCCGCCAAACAGCTCCTCCAGCAATACGCCGAGCAACAACCCAGCGTCCAGTTCGTATTGGCTAATTTCCTAGGCAAACACGGCACCTGGCAGGAGGCGATTGGCTGTGTGGAAAAGGTTTTGCCCCAGTCACCGCCGGCAGCCGTCTTGCCCGTGGTGATCAGCATTCTCACCGAGCAGCGTAAAAAAGGCCCCTTGCCGCCGGAAGTCTTCCAGAAGGTGCGGCCGTGGTTTGTGCAGGCAGCCGAAGAGGCCCCCGGCTCCAAGATCATCCAACTCCAACTGGCCTCCTTGGCCGACCTGCAAGAAGATTATGCGGAACAAATCCGCATCTACCGGGAATTCCTCCGGCGGGAAGATGTCCGGGATCGGGAAAAGGCCATCGTGTGGAACAACTTGGCCTTCCTCCTGGCCGCCGAGGGCAAACAGCCGGACGAAGCCCTCCGCCTCATTGACCAGGCGATCGAAATCATGGGTCCGGTGCCAGAACTTCTGGATACACGCGGTATAGCCCTGTTGGCGGCCGGCAAACCCCAGGAAGCACTAGATGCGTTGACCCAGGCCATCCAGGATGCTCCCTCCGGAGTCATGTATTTCCACCGTGCATTAGTTCACCAGGCGCTGAAAGACATGCGCTCTGCCGCCGCAGACCTCCAACGGGCGCACGAAAACTACCAACTCACCTACGACCAGGTACCCAAAATCGAACGCAACGCCTACAACAAACTCCTGGCCGCCCTGAAAAGCCCCTAACACTTTAGCCGAATGAAGCAACTGGCCTCTCCCCCAGCGGGCTAAACCCAGCGTGTCATTCCCACGAAAGTGGGAATCCAGAAAAAGGTGGAGTGCATGTTGGCTTGAAGCCGCTCGCCCATAGGAGCACGGAAGCCGGCATAAAGCAGCCTGGATTCCTGCTTCCGCCGGAATGACACATTTATGTATCCCTCCATTCGGCTAAAATGTTACAAAAGCCCCTAACCCACCTTGGCATAGGGGCCGTCCCATCTCCCAGAAACCCCTTCAGCCGGCCTGCTCCGAAAGCCCCCCTCTCCTGTCAGACCATAAGCGACAAGGTGGCCTCCCCCGGTTGTCGGCGGAGGACGCTTCGGGTACTCTAATTCCCCTAGACTCTATATCGAATCCTCCCTCTTTGAAACTGGGTTTTCCGTAGGGAAATCTCGGCCTGATCCGGGCGTTTGGATAGTCCCTATTGGAAGGATCGAAGAGGTCCGGCGGATTCGGAAACCCGGAGCACCCGGCCATGAACCCCCAGGAAACCGAAGGCTCCGTTTCCGGTCAGAGCAGGATGGTCCCACAGGAGTTAGCAGCTCCGGAAACATCGGCCGAAGCGGCCCCGCCGGCCCAGCTACTGGACGAATTGGCCTTGGCTCTGGTGCCGGGCGTTGGACCGCGCACTTATCAAAAATTATTGGAATACTTTGGCACAGCTGGAGCCGTGCTGGAGGCTTCGGCCTCCCAGTTACAACAAGTGCCCGATGTGGGGCCGAAATTGGCCTCGGCGATCCAGTCGGCTCGGGATCGGCAACAGGCCTGGCAGGTGTGGACCTTATGCCACCAGCACGGTGTGCAAGTGCTTCGGCAGACGGATCCCGGCTATCCGGAGCTTCTCCGCCAGATTGCCGATCCACCGGCGGTGCTTTTTGTTCGGGGGCAGTTGCTGCCGAGAGACCAACTGGCCATTGCTGTGGTGGGCACCCGCCATCCGAGTTTATACGGGCTTCGGCAGGCGGAGCGGTTGGCCGGTAGTTTGGCCCGAGCAGGCATTACGATCATTAGCGGATTGGCCCGGGGGATCGATGCGGCGGCCCATCGGGGCGCTTTGGCCGCCGGCGGACGTACGATAGCGGTGCTGGCCAATGGAGTGCTGGATATTTATCCCCCGGAACATAAGAATCTGGCCGATCAAATCCTCCAGCAGGGTGCCTTGGTGAGCGAAGCCCCGCCGGAAGCCGAACCCCTGGCAGGTATGTTCCCCCAACGCAATCGCCTGATCAGTGGACTGGCCCTGGGAGTGCTGGTGGTCGAAGCTCCCCACCGCTCCGGCGCCCTGATCACCGCTCGCCATGCCACGGAACAAAATCGGGAAGTCTTCGCCGTGCCCGGCCGGGTCGATGAACCCACCTCCCACGGCTGCCATCGCCTGATCCGAGACGGCGCCAAACTGGTCGAATCGGCCGACGACATCCTGGAGGAGTTAGGTCCTCTGGTGCAGCCTACTGCTCGGGAAGACGGCCGGACGATCCACCACCCGGCTGAACTGCTGCTCAATCCCACCGAACAGGCCGTGCTGGACGCCATCGGCACCGATCCAACCGAAATTGACCAGATCGTCCGGGCCACCGGCTTGCCGGTGCCCAGGGTCCTGGCCACCCTGAGTGTGCTGGAAATGCGGCATTTGATCCGGCGTCTAAGCGGTAGTACCGTCGTCCGAAAATAACCCGCCGGCAGCGCAGAGGTCTTTTCCGTCTTTCCGCCTCTTGCCTGGCCGTCGAGAGGAGGGGCGAGGCGAAGCCGAGGCCGGGTGTGGAAGGCCACCGGGAGGAAGGGATCGTTCGCCCATTTGGACGGTAGGATTCTCTTGATCCCGCTTCTTCCCGAACAGATGTCCACCCCTCCACTGATCTTTATAGGTGTACCGGCTGGGGAGGTGGTGGAATGGTGCCGGTTTGGTTCAGCCCACCAGCCAGCTTACTCCGTTTGTCTTTGCTGGCGGAGCTGGACCTGCAAGCTGGCATGGGCGGAGCGAACTTTTTCGGCCAAGTTCTGCTTGAAGCGGAGGAGTTTCTCCCGCAGGTCGGACCGGTGGAGGGCCAAAATCTGCACCGCCAATAGGCCGGCATTGCGCGGTCCGCCCGCATTGGTCCCCACCACCGCCACCGGCACATCGCCCGGCATCTGGACCATCGAAAGGAGCGAATCCAAACCGCCGGCTAGTTCGGTGGGCACCGGAATGCCGATGACCGGCAGGATGGTATGGGCGGCCAGGACCCCGGCCAAATGCGCCGCTCCGCCCGCTGCCGCAATTAGCACTTGTAAACCCCGCTCGGCAGCCCGGCTGGCATACTCGGCCACATCCCCCGGCGTCCGATGCGCACTTAGGACCGACACCTCATATCCCACGCCAAACTGCTCCAGCACTTCGGCCACCCCGTGTACCTTCGGCCAATCATTGGCACTGCCTACCACAATTCCCACAACCACCTGGGATTCTGCCATTGGGTTCGCCTCGCTTTTTATTTTTGGAGATGTTTACTTGAGTATTGCACAAGGGGCGGTTAGATTAAAAGTAATGTATGCCCATATCCGTTGGAAGGGAGACCGATTCAGAGAAAAGCCTGATCCCCAAAGAGGGGTATATGTTCCCCTAGTAAAGGGGATGTTTGGCCCTGATACTCCTGTGGTGGTCGCCCTTCGGTCGGCTTTTGCCGCCTAGATCCCCATCATCCGGCAGCAGTGCCTTCGGTTCCGGCAGTCTTTCCCGTCAGGGGAGAGGCGGGAAGTTGCGTTCGGCTATGATGGTCCGAACTTATATGGTTAATTGGCTCCCCCCGAAAGATGTAAAGCACAGCTTTTGGCATAACTCCAAATAGTTATTCAACCCCCTTTAATCTGAGCTATGGCGATTCTGAGACCTATCCATGGGGAAACTCAAACCGATTGGCATTGATTTAGGGACGACGAACTCTTCGGTGGCGTGGGTAGATCATGCGGGCCGAACCGCCATGGTCCCCAACAGTGAGGGGGATATTCTTACCCCGAGCGTGGTATTTTTTGATGATTACGAGGTGATCGTGGGCAAAGAGGCCCGGGCCGCCGCCATCCTCTACCCCGATCGGGTGGCCGAGTGCGTCAAACGCGACATGGGCCAACCCTACTACAGTAAACCCATTCGAGGCCAATACCTGCCGCCGGAAGTCATCCAGGCCTGCATCCTCCGAAAACTCAAGGCCGATATCTTACATACCCTGGGGCCGGACACCGCAGTGGTGATTACCGTGCCGGCCTATTTCGACGAACTCCGTCGGAAAGCCACCGCGGATGCCGGTGAAATGGCCGGTCTGCGGGTCCTGGACATCGTCAATGAGCCCACCGCCGCTGCCCTTTCCTTCGGTGAAGCGGTCGGTTTTCTCACGCCCACCGGCACGCCCAAAGAAGAGATGACGGTCATGGTCTATGATCTGGGCGGCGGCACGTTCGACGTAACGCTCCTGCACCTAGCCCCAGGTAGTATCCGGACCATCGCCACCGACGGCGACGTGCAGCTAGGCGGCCGAGATTGGGACCTCCGGCTGGTCGATTATGTGGCCGAACAATTCAAAGCGCTCCATGGGCTGGATCCTCGGCAAACGCCGGTCGGCTTGCAGCGGCTGCTGGACGCCTGTGTAGAAGCCAAACATACGCTCAGCGCTCGGACCAAAACCAAAGTTCGGGTCGTTCACGAAGGCCGAATTGCCGACATCGAAGTAACCCGGGAAAAGTTCGAAGAACTGACGGCCGACCTTTTGGAACGCACCGCCTATACGTGTCGGCAACTTTTGACCGCCGCCAAAATGGATTGGCCCCAGATCGACCGGATTCTCCTGGTCGGCGGATCGACCCGGATGCCCATGGTCAGCCGAATGCTCAAACAGCTCTCCGGCATGGATCCGGATCACACGGTCAATCCCGACGAGGCAGTAGCCCGGGGGGCAGCGCAGTACGCTGCCTATGTTTTGGCCAAACAAGGAGGCATCTACACCCGGCCCAGTTTTGAAGTGGTCAACGTGAACGCCCATAGCTTGGGCGTGGAAGGTATCGACCCGGATACGATGCGAAAAACCAATGTGATTCTGATTCCGCGAAATACGCCGCTGCCGGCCCGGTTTACAGAACGTTTTGCCACCAAAACAGATAATCAGCGGTCCATCGTTATCCAGATTCTGGAAGGGGAAAGCAGCCGACCGTCCGAATGCACGCCGATTGCCCGGACGGTGATCCGGGACTTGCCCGCCGGGCTGCCGAAGGGCTGGCCGGTGGAGGTAACGTTTGAATATGGTACTAATGGCCGACTCTCTGTCCGGGCTGTGGTCCCGGGCACCCAACGGGAAGTGCAATTGGAATTGGAGCGGGACCGGGGTTATACGTCGGAAGGAATTGCCCGCTGGCGGCAGGTGATGGCCGGTTCGCCTGGATTTGGAGATTTCGAGCGGCTTCTGCAAGAGCTGTTGCAGATGGGACCGGCGGCACCGTCAGGAGCAGCCGGCGGCGGGTGGACCACCGTCTCCGGTGGTGCGGAAGCGGCCCCCTGGGCTAGCCCCATTGGTCCTGCGCAGGGCTGGCCGCCAGGACTCCAGGCCGGCCCAGGCCCGGCGCCAGTTCCTGCCTCAGGCACCCCGGGTCCTCTGCCAGGTGCGCCGGTTTCTCTGCCAGGCACGCCGTCAGGGCCTGCCCCGGCGATGCCATCAGGAACTACCCCGGCAATGCCCTCAGGAACTACCCTGGCGATGTCGTTAGGAACTACCCTTGCTCCTCCGGCCGGAATGATCGCACCGATTCCCCCCGTGGGAACTTTGGGAACTCCTTCGGTATCCCCGGGGGCTGCTGGGGGAACAATTCCGTCGGGTGCCGGGGGGGTACAAACAGCAGGACTCTTGGGGACCGGTCTGTCCGGCAGTGGGGGTTCGGTTGGGGCGGCTCCGGGATCAGCTGGTGCCTCGGCTGCGATCCCCACAGCCCCGATGGCCCCTGTTTCCCAGAGGGCGGCGATCGGCCCGCCTCCACCGCCTTCGTCGGGCACAGCAATTGCCACTAAAACGGCGACCGAGCTATCCGAAGAAATGGCGGCCTCCACCGGTTCGCTTCGGACGGTGAACGTGCTCGGCCATGTGCTTTTTGCCTTGTTGGGATTGGCCTTGGGCTATTTGGTCTTGCACCTCTGGCATCCGGAACGATTTCCCTTGCCATGGTGAACAAAATATCCATTTTGGACCCAACGGATAGAGCATCCTATGACAAAGCAACCTCCTGCGATCGGAATTGATTTAGGGACGACCTTTTCCGTGGTGGCCATGCTCAACGAAGCAGGCCAGCCGGAAACCCTGGTCAATGCGGAGGGGGATCGGCTTACGCCCAGCCTGGTCCTTTTCGACAACGATCAGGTCATCGTCGGCAAAGAGGCTCTCAAAGCCCTGGCCTCCGAGGCCGAATGGGTGGCCGAGTGCTCCAAACGGGATATCGGCCATCGGGTGTTCCACAAGGCGATCGGCGGCAAGCAGTATCCGCCCGAAGTGATCGAGGCGTTCATTTTGAACAAACTGCGGGTGGATACGACAGCTCGGATCGGCGATTATGAAAAGGTCGTCATTACGGTGCCGGCCTATTTTGACGAGGTTCGCCGCAAAGCGACCCAGGACGCTGGCTACATGGCCGGTTTTGAGGTGATGGATATTATTAACGAGCCGACCGCAGCCGCCGTGGCCTTCGGCTACCAAAAGGGCATCCTCAGCCCTGAAGGCCGGGCGCATAAACCGGAAATTGTGTTGGTCTATGACCTGGGCGGGGGGACGTTCGACGTAACCGTCATGGAGATTCACGGCCGGGAGTTTCGTGCCTTGGCCATCGACGGCGATGTGCGTCTGGGCGGATTTGACTGGGATCAACGCCTGGTGGATTTGGTGGCGGAAGCCTTTGCCCGGCAACACTTCTTAGACCCCCGAGAAGACCCCCGGGCGGCCGGCAAACTTTGGCGAGAATGCGAAGAAGCCAAGCGAACCCTTTCCGTCCGGCCGAAAACCTTTGTGCCGGTCGATTTTATGGGACGAACCGCCCGAATCGAAGTAACCCGGCAACAATTTGAAGAAGCCACTCAGGACCTGCTGGACCGAACCCGTTTTACCACGGAACAGACCTTGCGAGCCGCCGGACTTACTTGGGAGAAAGTGGATCGAGTGCTTCTGGTGGGCGGATCCACCCGCATGCCCATGGTGCGGGAAATGCTCCGAAAACTTTCTGGCCGGGAACCGGACGCTTCGGTGGAAGCCGACGAGGCGGTGGCCCACGGAGCCGCCCTCCATGCCGGCTTGCTTTTGGCCAAAAGCCAGGGAAAACCTCGCATCTTCAAAATCAAAAACGTCAATTCCCATAGTCTGGGCGTGGTAGGGATCGATCCGCTGACCAAGCGTCGGCGAAACGGGATTGTCATTCCACGGAATACACCACTGCCGACCACGGCCCGCCGCATCTTCCGCACCCAAAAAGACAATCAACGGTCCATCCTGGTGGAGGTGGTCGAAGGGGAAAGCCCATCGGCGGACGACTGCACGCTGATCGGTCGATGTTCGGTGCGAAACTTGCCGCCGGGACTGCCCGCCAAAAGCCCTGTGCATGTCTATTTCCACTACCACCCGAACGGCCGACTGAAAGTCCGGGTGGAAGTGCCCAATACGAATACCCAAATTGAGACCGAATTCCAACGGGAAAACAGCCTGCCGAAAGAACACTTGGACGCCTGGCGGAAATACATTTGCGGCAAAGAACCGACCGACTATACGTAAAACATGCTTAAATGTTCCAAAAGCGTTCTTCAGGGGAAGCCCGCAGAGAATAATTTTTCATAGTAACATTTTCGCCGAAGGGAGAGGGCCGATGGTGTCATTCCTGCCTAAGCAGGAAGCCAGGCTGCTTTGTGTCTGCTCCTGGGTTCCTCCTGGGGAAGTGGGAACAATGGGATACCTTCTGGATTCTCGCTTGCGCGGGAATGACACGCTGGGTTTGGAGCGCCAGGGGATAGGCCAGGTGATACATTTGGCTAAAGTGTTCCCATAATTTTTGTCTAGTCCTTCTGGGGGCCCCTGCTGTTCTGGGGATGGGTTGGTATCAGGAGCGGGGAAGAAGGAGACGGGGGTTTTGAAAGAGACGCCACTCTCTGGGATTTCACCCCCCTTGTCGAAAGGAGGTTGTTCCATGAATGGCGGTTATGGCGGAGGCAGAAGAGAACCGGTGGGCAAGCAAGGTGGGGCAGTTTCCCGCCGAAATTTTCTGCGGGCTGTAACGGCGGCCGCTGGATGCACGATCGTACCCCGATATGTCTTGGGCGGTATAGGCTACGTGGCCCCCAGCGGAAAGATCACCCTGGCCGGCATCGGCACGGGGGGCCAGGGCATCCAGAATCTGGCCATTTTTGCCGAGTTTCCCGAAATCCAAATTACCGCCGTCTGTGATCCGGAACGGGAGCGGGAAGGGTATCTGTCGTGGAACTGGTCCCAGGGGAAAGAAACCCGAACCGCAGGCCGCGAACCCGCCCGCCGGATGGTCGAACAGCATTATGCGGCCCAAAAGCAATCCGGCCGTTGGAAAGGCTGCGC
>Ga0308389_1001386_pt1 | contig 16571 bp, 9 predicted proteins | sample Hotspr2Sample148_FD_202362 | JGI IMG/M metagenome (GOLD analysis project Ga0308389, IMG submission 202362) | Hot spring phototrophic mat microbial communities from Mushroom Spring, Yellowstone National Park, Wyoming, United States - 20040719_148 ... | reverse complement strand
TCGCCGCTGGAAGTGTTCATCAGCGATGCGGCCGCAGCCAGCATCACCGACACCGAATTGGCCCTAGAAAAGTTGCAGGCAAGCCGGGGGCTTTTGTGCGTCCAGCCGAATGAGGCAGATCTGTACGGATATACCGATGAACATCGGGACGCCTTGGCCGCCTTCCAACAGGGCCGATCCGCCCTGCTGGACTGGGAGTACGGCCTGGAGATCACCCGGCTGACAATGGCCGCCTATCTATCGGCCGAACGTGGGGCCAAGGTGGATCTAACCGACCCGGCCACCAACCAGCTGCTGGAAACCTATGTGCCGCTTATCCAACAAGGCCGAGGCCGGGAAGTCCTCCAGGTCCTGTAAAGCGGCCCCTCCCACGGGACGCTAAGATAGGGTGTAGAGTGGCGGAGAGCGTCGGCCCCCTGAGGCAAAGGCAGGGAGCTTTTTGCTTGCCTTGGCAAGCAGGATGGGATATAAAAAGGTTGTAACGTTTTGGCCGAATGAAGCAACTCGCCTCTCCCCTGGCGGGAGAGGCTGGCTTCAGGCGAAGCCGAAGCCGGGTGAGGGGGAGAAAAGAAGGCGACTGTCCACATTATTATTCCCCTTATGCCCCTTCACCCTAACCCCCTGGAAGGCCAGGGGAGAGGGGAAGCGGGCACGCCAAGCGTGCCCCTCCATCGGCTAAAATGTTACAAGAAGGTGTGGGTGCCATTGAACGGCCTTGGCGATTTTGCCCGCCGGATGCCGAGGCCGAGGTTGGCCGTTTTCCTTCCTTGACCGGAAGCCGATCCAGGATCGGCCCTGCCTATTGATCTTCGCAAATGGGTAGAGACACGAAACTCCCTGATTTTCAGGCCCTTTTATGTCTCTCGGTTTTGCGAAGAGGAATAAATCCGTCCTTCCCACCTTTTTCCAAGGAGCTCCTCCATGCCGAACCGAAGCCTGCCGATGCGAAAGTCTTTTGGGAAGAAATGGTGGTGGCTGGTGAGTCTATTGGCTGCCGGAAATGTCTGGGTTGGGTGGGTTTTGCCTGCTGCGGCTTGGGGGCCGCATCCGGAAATTACCCAGGCCGCTTTGGATGTCCTGCCGGAAATGGACAAATGGAAACAAATGCTCGGTGAACATAATATCCACATGCTCACCCAATACTGCTGGATGCCGGACCACCGGGGCCGCGACCTCGGGCCGTTTTACGCCGATGATTACCTTCTGATCCGCAAAATGCCCTATCATATCGGCCATACCATGCCGATGGTGCAATTGGCCTTTGAGCCGTACTTCCGCCGGGCGTTGCAGGCTTTTCGGACCGAGACGCCCACCAACGCCTGCCGACAGCTTGGGCCGATCCTGCATTTTGTCGAGGACGTCGGCGCCCCACCTCATGCCAAGCCGAACTGCCCCCATCACGGCGAACTGGAAAATTGGGTCAACCCCAAAGCCATCAAGATCGAAGGCTACCGGCCGCAACTTCTGGGCAAAACCGACGACGAAGCCTGGCAAGGGTTAAAACGCCGGATCGACGGCCTGGTGGCCTTTTCTGCCGAGCGGGCCGACCGGGCTTTGCCGCTGGTGGCAGCCCCCAAACCCGACCGGTCCAAGGTGGAACCAATTATCCTGGAGTCCGCCCTGGAAACCGCCCGTGTAACCGCGGACATGCTTTACACGCTGTTCAAGCTCGGCCTGGAGTGGCAAGCGCCTGCGGACGCCGCCGGGCTGCAAGGCCTCATCTCCGCCCCGCCCCTACCGGCCAACGAAGATCAAGAGGCCCAGGTCGTCCTGGCCGATACCGATTACTCCACCCTGGCCGAAACCCTGCCGAAAACCGATAAACAACAATGGAAAGGCCGATTTTCCTTCCGAAATCTCCCGCCGGGCGAATACACGGTGGTGGTCTATCGGGTCGGCTCTCAGCCTGCCAGTGCCAAGGTGAAACTCCAGCCGGGCAAAACCGCTCAGGTGGAAATCTCCCTGCAAAGCGCCGAACCGGCCGGCAACCTGGTGTACAACCCGGACGGCCGGCTGAAACTTCTGCCTGGTCCTACCCCCGACCGCTGGACCCATCAGGGCAACACCTACACCAGCGCGCCGATCACCCTAAAACGCCGGATGACCTACCTGTGCGGGGCGATCCGCAAAGACCCCCAGGCGAAAATCTTCTTCCATATGCCGGGCGTTCCACGAGGCGGACAGCCCACCCCACCGCCCATCCGCAAAGAACTTCCACCCGATGGCAACCCACTGGAACTGGCCTCCGATCCGGATCATATGACCATCATCGTTCAGGTCCAGTCCCAGAAACCGCTCCCCGAAGCGATCGAAAAGGTGTGGGTCTGCGCCGTGCCCGGCAAAGCAGCCTCTGAAAAAACCAAACCCGAAAAAACCAAGTAACATTTTAGCCGAATGAAGCAACTCGCCTTTCCCATGGCGGCAATACCCAGGGTGTCATTCCCGCGCAAGCGGCAGTCCAGAAAGGAGGAAAAGCCCTTGGTTCCTGGGTTCTCGCTTGCGCGGGAATGACACCTACTGGATTCCTGCTTACGCAGGAACAAGCCTGGACTGCTGCTTACGCAGGAATGACACATCATGTATCCTTCATTCGGCTCAAATGGTACAAAATCAAAAAGCCAGCAAAACAACCGGCCTTGCAAAATAGCGCCAGTTAACCAAACGGAAAAATTTAACCGACCGGAGAGATTTAACCGAACGGAGGGCGTCCTTATGGGTCGCAACGTCTGGTTTCTGGGTATTGTGTTTGGAATAGGGCTAGGAATTGGGCATTCTGTCTGGGGAGTAGGGAATGCGGTTCTATGGGAAGGGGCCTCAGTTTGGGCGGCCCAGCCAGCGGCCGTAGGAGAACCGGCCCCTGCCCTGACCGCAACGATACGGGAATCGGCCTCTGCGCCGACGGCGGCAATACGGGAGTGGGCCTCTGCCCAGACGGCGGCCGTGCGGGAATCGGCTCCCGCCCCGCCAGCGGTAGCCGTGCGAGAGTCGGCTCCCGCCCCGACGGCGGCGGCCGGAGGGGAGTCCACCTCTGCTCCGACGGCAGCCGTAGGAGAGTTGGCATCTCCCCAGAGGGCGGCGGTAGGAGAATCGGCCTCCATCCAGCCAGCAGCGGTGCGGGAGTCCGCCCGGCAGGTGCCGATTGCCTATGAGGTGGATGTCGTGATCGTAGGCGGTAGCACCGGTGCGGTGGCAGCGGCTGTGGCGGCTGCCCAGGAAGGCGCCAAGGTCTTCCTGGCCGCTCCACATCCGTACCTGGGGGAAGACATGACCGCCACCTTACGTCTATGGCTGGAAGAAAGCGAACAGCCCAGCACGGAGCTTGCCCGCCGGATTTTCCTCCAGGACCCCCATGCGCCGGAGGAAGTGGGCCGACCGAGGCTACGGTTCCGCTATCAGACCGATCGGCCCGCGGCCAAGCTGCATCCGGATACGGATCCGCCCAGTCGGTTGACCGACGGCCAATGGAGCGACGTAGTCAAACAGAGCGTCCAATACGACGGCGATGTAACCATTACGGCCGATCTGGGCCAGCCAACCCAGATCGATTCTATTCGGGTGATCGCCTTTCTGCGAAAGAGTGCCTCAGATGCCCAAAACTTTGCGGTCCGCCAGATCGGTTTGGCCACTAGCGACGACGGCCAAACCTGGACCGAAGCGGGGCTGCTTACCCCACCTCCGGTAACCGGTGAGGGTGACCTGCCGGTTCCTTTTACCGGCCGGATTGGCCGTCAAGCGCGGTATGTGCGTCTGAAGGTAAAAAAAGACCCCCATGCCGGCCGAATCTTGCTTGGGGAAGTGGAACTGTTTGGACCTCCGGAACCCCAGACGCTGGGCCAGGCCAAGGTGGTTCGGATTGCCCGGCCCATGCACGTGAAAAAGAGCCTGGACGAAGCGCTTCTTTCGGCCAAAGTGCCGTTTTTGTACAGTTGCTATCCGACCGATGTGTTGGTGGACGGGCAAGGGCGGCTTTGCGGCATCGTGATGGCCAATCGAGCCGGTAGGCAGGCGGTGGTGGCCCGGACGGTCATCGACGCTACCCCTCGGGCTACGGTGGCCCGGATGGCCGGGGCCAAGTTTGCCCCGTACCCGGCTGGGCTGCATACCTTCTGCCGGGTGGTCATTGGCGGCCAGCCGGTTACAGGCCAGAACATGTCGCATCGGCTCATTGGCCAGGGCGTCTGGGACATGCTGCCCAACCCGGCAGAAGGATCGGGCGGCCGCTGGCCGGTGATCGAATATACACTTTCCCTCCCTATGCCGGACGACTCCTTCGCCTCTTGGGCGCAGGCCGAGCAACAGGCCCGCAGCATGACCTATCACCCGGATCAGCAACTGACCGCCGATCTGCTTTTCGAAGTGCCGCCCGATCCGGTGGAAAGCGAGGCCGCCGAGGCTACAGCGGCACCCAGTGGGAGCACCTCGGACGGCTTGGCCGCCTTCCGCCCCAAAGGAAAACCCAATCTCTGGATTCTGGGCGGTTGTGCGGGGGTAAGCCGGCAGGAGGCGGCCCGATTGCTCCGACCGGTTCGCCTGATGGAGCTAGGGGAGCAAATAGGCCGGGCAGCCGCCCAACAGGCACGGACCTCCCCACCGCCGGAAAAGGTGCAGGTTTCCGGGAGCTGTTGGGCCGCCGGTGTTCCGGTGGGCGGGGCGTCGGCCCCGGAACCGGCTGCGCCGGGCGATGTGCGGGAAGAACTACGGGGACTTCGGCCCGGTTTGGCCGACCCGAAGGAACTTCGGACGCTCCCGCAGCCGGACAGGCTCCTGCCCGTCTTGGGCCGGTATGATGTGGTGGTCATCGGCGGCGGGACGGCCGGGGCGCCGGCGGCCATTGCCGCCGCACGTGCCGGCGCAAAAACCGTCGTCTGTGAACAACTACACATGCTCGGCGGCGTCGGCACAGCCGGTTATATCACCGGCTACTACTGGGGCAACCGCGTCGGCTTTACCGCCACGGTGCCCACCGAATCCCAAGGCGGCCGCTGGCTCCCGGAACGAAAGGCCGAGTGGTGGCGCAGCGAACTGCTCAAGGCGGGCGGTCATATCTGGATGGGCGTGATCGGATGCGGCGCATTTGGTCAAGATAACCGGGTCTGCGGCGCCGTGGTGGCCACGCCGGAAGGCCGAGGCGTGCTTTTGGCCAAGGTGGTCATCGACGCTACGGGCAATAGCGACCTGGCCGCTGCCGCAGGCACCGAATGCCTCTACACGGATAGCTCCGAACTGGCCATGCAGGGCACAGGCCTGCCGCCCCGACGCCTGGGTGCCGCCTACACGAACACCGATTTTACCATCACCGACGAAACGGATATGATGGACATTTGGCACCTATTCGTGTATGCCAAGGAGAAATACGCCCATGCCTTCGACCAAGGCCAACTGATCGACACCCGCGAGCGCCGACGCATCCGGGGCGAGTTCGTCTTAACCCTGCTGGATGAAGTCCTGGAGCGGACCTATCCGGATACCATCTGCATCGCCTACAGCAATTACGATACGCATGGATATACCGTGGATCCTTATCTGGAATTGGAACATCCGGAGCACAAAGGCTTTCGGGTACGGATTCCGTATCGGTGCATGTTGCCCAAGGGCTGGGAGGGGATTTTGGTCGTCGGCCTGGGCCTCAGCGCCCATCGGGACGCCGTGCCGCTGATTCGGATGCAGGCCGATCTTCAAAACGTCGGCTATGCGGCGGGTCGGGCGGCGGCCATGGCCGCCCAGGCCAATCTGCCCCTCCGGCAAATCGATATCCGGGCCTTGCAAAAACACCTGGTGGAAATCGGCAATTTGCCGGAAAGTGTCCTCCAAGAAAAGGACGATTTCCCCTTGCCGCCGGAGCGAATCGCCCAGGCCGTCGAAAGCGTCAAGGACAACTTTCGAGGCGTGGCCGTGCTCTTGGTCCATCCCCAGCAGTCGCTGCCCCTGCTCCGAAAGGCCTACCAGCAGGCCGAAAAACATGAAGAAAAACTGATCTACGCCCGCATCCTGGCCGTGCTGGGCGACAATACCGGCCTGGACACGCTGATCGCCGAAGTCCGCAAATACCCGAAATGGGACCAAGGATGGGACTACCGGGGCATGGGCCAGTTTGGATCAGCTCTAAGCCCGTTGGATCAGTTGATCATCGCTCTGGGCCGAACCCGGGACCAGCGGGCCGTACCGGCGATTTTGGAAAAGGCGAAGTTGCTATCGGCCAAAGACGCCTTTTCGCACCACCGGGCTGTGGCGTTGGCTTTGGAACTGATCGGCGATCGGCAGGCCGCTCCGGTTTTGGCCGGGCTGCTTACCCAGCCGGATATGTCCGGCTACGTCCATGAAACCGTGGAAGACGCCCGCCGATTCGACCAGAAAAGTCCGGGCGGGACCAATGCGGTGCAAACTCGGCGGGATTCGCTCCGGGAACTCCACTTGGCCCGGGCCTTGTACCGATGCGGCGATTACGGCGGCGTGGGCCGGGCTATTTTGGAGCGCTATACGCGGGACCTCCGCGGCCATTTGGCCCGACACGCCAAGGCGGTGCTTGCCGAAGGCCCCGGCCCCCAACATGCCGCTCCGTCCGAAAAACCGCGGCCGTAACACGCCGCCGAATGAAAGGCCCGATGTGTCCTTCCTGCGTAAGCAGGAATCCAGATGCTCTGAAGGACGGGAATAGGGAAACGGGGCCCAGACGAACCGATGTGTCATTCCTGCGCAAGCAGGAATCCAGCCGCCTTGTAGCGCCGAAATCCCCTCACCCGGCTTCGGCTTTGCCTCAACCGGCCTCTCCCGCCGGGGGAGAGGCGAGATGCGTCATTCGGCTAAAGTGTTACGTAGAGGCTAAAACTGAGTGGAACTCCACAGATCGGGGCAGTCGCTCCCGGTGAATATAGTCAAGATTTTTGTTACAGTCGGCCAAATAGTTACGCTCTGGAATGGGGGGCTCTACGCCCTGGGATGGAATCGCTTGTGGACGGCTTTCAGCCGGTTCAAATCGACATGGGTATAAATCTGAGTGGTGGCGATATTGGCGTGGCCGAGCATCTCCTGCACCACCCGGAGATCCGCTCCACCGGCTAACATATGGGTGGCAAAACTATGCCGAAGCGTATGGGGGCTGATGTCGGCTGGTGCGCCGACCCGCAGGGCATACCGTTTGACCAACTCCCAAATCCGCTCTCGGCGTAATCGCCGGCCCCGGTAGGACAATAGCAACCAGGGCGGCCCCTCCGGCGGAGAAGATGGCCCTGGGATTGGCTGAGCCGGCGATAGGCTGTCGGCCGGGGCCGATTCCCTCGGGCCCAGCGCCCTGCGTACCAGTCGAGGCCGTTCCTCTGCCACATACGCCTCCACGGCGGCCCTGGCCCGTGCCCCCAACGGCACCATCCGCTCTTTATTCCCTTTGCCCCGGCATAGGCAGTAGCCTTCGGGCAGATGGAGGTCTTGCAGGCGGAGATGGGCCAATTCGGAGACCCGGCACCCGGTGGCATAGAGCAATTCCAGCATCGCTCGATCCCGCCGCCAAAGGGGGTCGTGCGGGCCGGGAGCCTCCAGCAACTTTTCCACCTGCTGGGGGGTTAGCACCTTGGGAATCCGCTCCCAAAGTTTTTGGCTGCCCAGCAGTTCGGCCAGGTTTTCCTGCAAGACCCCCTCCAGTTGCAGATAGCGGAAGAAGACCCGCAGAGAGACCAGATGGCGGGCAATACTGGCCGGGGCTAACTGCTGCTGGGCCAACCAGCCCGCATAATCGCCCAGATCGGCAATTTTGAGCCCCTGTATGGACCGATCGCCCAGCCACTGGAAAAACCGTTGTAAATCCCGCCGATAAGCGGCCACCGTGTTGGAGGACAGATGACATTCACTGGCCGCATAGGCGGCAAATGCGTCGGCCCAGCTTGTGGGGCGATGTTGGGCTTTTAGGGAAGTGGGTCGAACCGGTCGGCGGAAAACCATTTTCGTCCCCCGGATGGAAAATAGCCCCTTTGGATGCCGTATTCCCCATCTTAAGAGGAGTCTATGGCCCCCCTCTTAAAAGGTGGGAGAGAAACATCACGCCCCTGGGAAGTTCCATCGGCCTGGGGAACCGGGCATCCTTCAGTCGAAGCCCCGCATTTCCCATGGGGAAAACGGAAAATAGGCAAAATAATCAAAATAGGCAAACTGAAGGAAATGCAAGCGACAAACCCTGGTGTGCCGAGTTAGCCCTCCCCCCGAATTAGCCTCTGTCCACTCCAATAAAGTAGGGGGCCAAAGCTCCATAAGTGGGGACATAATTGCCCCCGAGGGGGTAGAAGAAATCCGATCTCCGGGCACACCCGTTTCGGAGGAAATCGAAAATCGGGGAAATATATTTCGGAGGAAATCAGACCACAGCCCCCGAAGAAAACTTCCCCCTCCACTCCCAGCGATTGGCCCCAACGCGCAAAAAAGAAGGAAGAAGAGCGGACCTGTAAGCCGGGTTCTGTCTCCTCGCCTAGAGATGCGAGCTCGTGCCGTCCCTCAACGGGCGTATGGCAGGCTCATAGGCGTGGTGATGGCCATTCATCTAGGAGGCCGATTGCTCGACCCCTCAAGCGGTCCACCCGGGAGTCGATAACGGGCCGGACCAACCCGTGGGAAACCCAGGCGGGGCTGGATTTCCACTGCTCCCTGCTTGACCTTGCTCCTGGTGGGGTTTGCCCTGCCAGGTCGGTCACCCGACCTGCGGTGCGCTCTTACCGCACCATTTCACCCTTACCATGCGGGCTTACGCCCGCTTTGGCGGTGTAGTTTCTGTGGCACTTTCCCGAGCCTTGGGGCGGATACGCCCCTTGGCCGGTGGGTGTTACCCACCACCATGTCCTGCGGAGCCCGGACTTTCCTCCCGCTGCCGGGGACTTCAGGAAAGCCCTTCACCCCAGGCAGCCGGCGGCCATCCGGTCCACTCCTCTTCCAGCTTTTTATTATACGCAAAAGGCAGAGGGGCCGAAAACACCCCCCTCCCCTTTTTTCGCATTTTCGAGCCGAAGTCCCCTTTCTGCTTGGACGGTATCCACCGGGCCCGCCCCCTACAACTTGTAGGGGGAAGAATCCGCTCGAACCCCACAGATTGTGGGAATCCCTTCCGGGGGACAGCGTCAAAATGAGAGAGTTCTTCCGAAACGGTTCTCCTTAGCCACGCCGAATGAGGGGGGGACTCTGGGAAAGACCTTTTTGGGAAAAGAGAGGTTTCCAGGGGATGGCAATTGGCACCAAGAGAAGCTGAGCAGGCTAAAGCCAGGAGGTTTTATCGGCCCAGGAGGCGATCGACCGCAGCGCCGATGTCCGGTTGGGTCATGAAGGCCTCGCCGACTAGCATGGCCTGGATGCCGGCGGCTTGGAGCCGGAGCACATCCTGTCGGGTCCGGATGCCGCTTTCGGCCACCACCAGACATTCTGGGGGTATCTTTGGCCGAAGCCGAATCGCTTGCTCCAGATCCACCTGAAAGGTATGGAGATTCCGGTTGTTAATGCCGATCAGGCGGGGCTGGAGGTGAAGGACTCGGGGAAGGTTTTCCGGCTGGTGTAGTTCCACCAGCGGTGTCATCCCCCAGGCAACCACTTCCTGATACAGACGGGTTAAGGTGTCCTGGTCCAGACATTCGGCAATCAGCAGCACGGCATCCGCCCCGGCAGAGCGTGCCTCCAGAACCTGATAGGAGTCCAAGATGAAATCTTTCCGGAGAATGGGTAGATTCACAGCGGCCCGCACCCGCTGGAGGTCGTTCAGAGACCCCTGGAAAAATTCCGTATCGGTGAGCACACTGAGGCAGGCGGCCCCATGCTGTTGATAAATTTGGGCGATGGTTTCGGGCTGGTAATCGGTCCGAAGGAGTCCTTTGGAGGGGCTGGCTTTTTTTAGCTCGGCAATAAGCCGGATCGGCGGCCCGCCCTGCAAAGCAGCCAAAAAATCCCGGGGCGGCGGAGCAGCCGCTGCCTGAGCACGCAGAACCTGTTCCGGCACCCGCGCTTTGGCCTGGGCAATTTCCGCCGTTTTACGAGCCACAATCCGTTGAAGGAACTCAGCCGTCATGCCAACTTGCCATCCTTCTGCACTTCGCAACCGGTAACATGGTAGCCGAAGGAAGCGGCGATGTTTTCCCCTTTCCCTTGGCCGTCGAGAGGGTAGGGTGAGGGGGCGAGCAGAAGGGCACGGGCGGCTTCTTTTTTGCCCCCTCACCAGGCCAACCTGTCGGTTGGCCGGGCTCTCCCACCAGGGGAGAGGCGGGTAGTTTCATTCGGCTAAGTAGTTACCTCAACTGGAATTCCTGTTGCCAATAGGTGTCCCGAAAGAATGCCGCAACGCTTAAGCTTGGCTTACCATCTTGCTCAACTGGAATTCCTCCTGCCAGAGCGGCGGAAGCGTTCCGACTCCTTCATTGGGAGAACCGTCAGAAATCCGTTGGTCCCGAGCACCGGCTCCCCAAAGAGAGACAACCGGCGGTGGTTAGGGATTTGGGGAGGGATTGCCGCGTCCAAATGGGGCAGCACCCCTGGGACCAAGGGCGGTTACATTGGCGAAGGCTTTTCGGCCTCTTTAGGTTTTTCTTTAGGAGCGGCTTCTTCCTTAGGGGAAGGTTGTTCAAAAGGCGAGGCCTTTTCTTTAGGGAGTTCTTCTTTTGCAGGAGGTTGTTCAAAAGGGGAGGGTTTTTCTTCGGCCTGCATGGGCTTCTGGGGGTTCTCTTTAGGAGCGGCTTCTTCCTTAGGGGGAAGGTTGTTCAAAAGGCGAAGGCGGCGCTTCCGGTTTTTCTTTGGGTTTTTCTGCATGGGGTTGCGGTTGTTCTTTTTCGGTGGAGAGTGCCTCTTGCTGGATGACGGCAGGAGGAGTAGTAGGTTTTGCGGAGCGAGCGGTGCTGTGAAAGACCGGTTCGGTCAACTCCGCTTCCCGGAGGCATTGGATCGTGCCGTTCGGACTGGCCATATAAATGCGATCATTTTCTGTGTTGGTAAACATCAACTGGCCGGGGACCGGAACCGTGGCCAATGGGGTGCCTGTCTTTCGCTCGAGCACCTGAAGCCGGCCGATCCTGTCGGTGGCATAAATGCATTGTTTGCTGGCGGCCACAAACTGGACGAGGTCCGGGACATGCCACTGTGGTTGGCCGGTCAATGCATCCACACAGTACATGCCGGTGTCCAAAGTGGTTACCAAAAGCTGCTTGTCGATCAGGACGGGTGCGGATTCGATGGTCCGCCCGGTGGCGAATCTCCAGAGCATCTGGCCGCTTTTTTCCCGCAATGCCCAGACATATCCATCATGGTTGGCCACGAAAAAGGTTCCACCGTCGGCAACCTTTTGGGGATGCGGGGGTAAATAGGCGGCGGGAGCGGAGATAGTCCGGCCCGTCCGCAGCCGATGACGAACCGTCATTTTCCTTTCCTGAGCATTCAACACCCCAATGAATAGATCACCCAAATGGGAAGGCCAGGCCACAAACTCGGAAAATCCCTCCCGAAGCCCTACCCGGAGCGGGACCATGGTATGGCCGATGGATTGACAAGCGATCGGCCGCACCTTTTCTTGGTTCAAGCGGAGTTCGGCCATCCGTGCCCGCCGTTCCTCGGGAGTCTCTTCTTGCTTCTTGGGCCGAGGCGAGCGAAGTTCCCCGAGGGCTTCCCGGGGATCCTTGGCAGGCTCCAATGGATAGGCATACACCAGCCCTTGGAGCATCGGCACATAGACCCGTCCGTCTCCTAAGGTGGGGCCAGCGCCCGGAAACCCCTCCAAAGGCGTCTTCCATAAGATTTTGCCGTCGATCCGATTCAGCACAAAGAGCGTCGAGCCGTTGACCACCGCCACAAACTGCGCATTCATGTCCGGAGTGAGGGAAGGCCAATCGGGTCGGCCCACCATCAGCGCCCACTGGGTCCGGCCGGTTTCCGCGTCAAAGGCATGGAGCATGGCCCGATCGGTTTGTACCAGCAGGGTGTCTTCATACAAGCACAGATGTTGCACGCGACTTCGGGCCGAGTCCATCTGCACCTGGCCGGTCCAAGCCCGGACCAAGCCCGGAGGTTGGCTTGGACCCGCGGCCGGTTGCCCCCCCAATGCATCGGAGTTCTGCCCCAAAAGCCATACCCCAAACAATCCCATGACCCCCAACACCCATGGACGCTCCCACCGCTTCGTGTCGCCATAGACTCTCATAAGATTTCCCTTACCTCAAAAAAACCACCCATCCAGATGACCTGGAATTTGAATTCCACTTCCAACCCCGATTCACCCCGCCTCGGCTGGCCTCTCCCGCCTCAGGGGAGAGGCGGATTAGTCCATTCGGCTAACAGGTTACCTTTTTTATGATACCATCCAGACTTCAAAAAATCATCCCAAAACTCTCCGGCACTCCGGCCAGCCCGGAGGCACCTCGGTATGGGGTTTTGGACTAAAAGGTCGGCTCCGGCAGTACCCCACCGGGGAAAAATGTTTCCGAATGTTTTTCCTAAGTTATTACGAAATAAAAAGTTAGGAATTTTTCTCCAAAACGCCAGGAGGAATGCCAGTGGGGACTTTTTACGGCGAACAACAGGAGGGAAAATGTCCCCCCAGGGACCGGTTCCGGATCTATTTTGAAGGCCGATTCGATATAAGTCCCTATAATTCAAAGAGTTATGGCTTTTCGTTTCACGAGGAGGCAGGAAAGAGGTTTTTTCCAAAAGGGATGATTTTTTGTTTTTGGCCCTCCCGGCTCTTGGTACGCCCGGAGAAGGGAGGGTATGATAAAAATCGAGGGATTGGACTCCATTCACCCGGCTAGGCCCTATCGGTGGGGTAAAACTCGTTCGGACTTCCCCCTAGGTGGCAATCGGTCTGGGTGGATACGGTCATTGGAATGGAGCTGGCCTGCAGAGGCCCCGGCGTCCTGGAAGCATTTCGGGAAACATTCCGGGTAGCTTGAGTGTATCTACCGGAAGTAATTACCATAATCTGTTGAGTTTGAGCCGATGCTTACCCCCCTACAAGTTGGGGGGCTTGGCCGGGTAGATACAGTCAAAGGAGGAAGATTTTTTGTTGACCCTGGCCGGAAGAAATTCCAGCGAAGCAAAGTTTCCCGAAGCCGGCCCCTTACCCCGGGAATAAGACGGGAATCAGATGGTGGCAGTTCCATGGCGGAACCTGCCGGATGGTTTGACGGTAGGGTTCCTAGTGATTTTAGGGTTCTTGTTTCTGAGGAGACGCAGTGATGAAGTACCTGAGCACAGTGGCAGTGGCGGTAGCGGTTTTGCTCTGGGGAAATCTGTGGGGCGGGCAGTGTTTGGCCCCGGCTTCGGCGGCAGATGAAGTCACAGCCGCTGCTGGCAAAATCCGGGTCCTGGTAACCTACGGCGGCCACGGATTCGACGAGAAAGAGTTCTGGGCCATGTTCGATGCCATGCCGGATGTTGTCTGGCAGAAAGCCGAGTTGCCCAAGCAGGCCGACCTGCTCCAACCCGGCCTGGAGAAAAAGTACGATGTGCTCGTCATGTACGACATGTGCCAGAAGCTGACGCCCGAACAGCGCCAGGCGTTCGTCCAACTCTTAAAGCAAGGAATTGGCGTGGTTTCGCTCCATCACAATTTGGCCGCCTATTTCGATTGGGATGAATTCTGCAAAATCATCGGCGGTCGCTTCATTTTGCGCCCTTGCCAGATCGAGGGGAAAGCGTATCAGCAGTCCCCGGTCTCCCACGGCGAAACCATTCGGGTCCTGGTGGCCGACAAAAATCACCCCATCACCCAAGGCGTGGAAGACTTCGACATTAAAGACGAGACGTATGGCCCGTTCTATGTGGCCGAGGGGGTCCATGTATTGCTTCGGACGGAACACCCGAAGAATAATCCGGTCTTAGGCTGGACGTGGCGGTATGAAAACAGTCCGGTGTTTTACCTGATGCTGGGCCATGACCGGTTTGCCTACGAGAATCCGGCCTATCGGAAGCTGGTGGCCCAGGGCATCCGATGGGCCGCCGCCGAACGGACTCCGAAAAAGTAGCATAAAACCCCTCATGATGGGACTATATCCATCCGGCCTGGTCCCTACCACTTGGAGGCGGTAAAAATCAGTGCGAACCCCACCGAAGTGTCGTACTTTCTTCGGTGGAGCCAGTCACCATAATACTTTAGCTGAGCAGAGCAGCCTTCTGTCTCCACCTCTGCGTAAGCAGTAGTGCAGCAGTTACGCCTCTCCCCAAGGGCATTGGTATCTACACATTTTGCCAAAGAGATACGGAAAAGACATACCACCTTGGTATAGGTTTGTCCTCCCACTCAATAGGGTTGGGAAAGACCTACCTTTATCCTGCAAAAAGCTTGTAGTTGTACTGCTTATTTTGACTGTATCCCCCAGGCTGGCTCCTCCCACCGGAGGGGGCCTGAGCTGGGGAGAGAGTTTAAGCATGGAATCCAGTCGGGTCGGTTTTTATTCGAGCCAGCATGGATATAGATTTTTCAAATTGCCTAAACTCACATTGAGTGCGTCTATTCCACGGCGAAAAGGGGAAAAAAGGCACCTCGGTATTCCTTAATGTGCCTGTATCCCCCGGGAACTAGGAGCACCCTCTGGGATATTCGATCCGATGAGCCCTTCCCTCTGGTGGGGGCCGGAGGGGGAGATATAGTCAAATTATTTAACATGAACTGATGACGTTTCCTGGAAACCACCGTTCTCCAGCAGGGGATTATCCCCTCCTAGAAAACCCCCTGAGGTTTCCAGTCCAAGGTTCTTTCGGGCTTCTGAAAACCCGTTAGCCGTATCTTGATGTTTTGCAATGGGTTACCAGATGTGTAGATACCAATGCCTCCTTGGCACCTTCCGCCACATACGTACAAAACATCCTCACCATCTGCGCCGCCACCTTGTCGTCCAATAACCACTGGCTGGCCACCACCCGACGACTCCCCGCCACCAAAAAAACCCCGTGAGAACGTCCACACCTCTCCCCACGCTGCTCCGGACCTACGTTGGTCTGGCACGCAGTCAATATCACCAACTCCCACCCCCCAGACGCAACTGGTAAATCTTCCCCAACGTCAAAAATCCATCATCCGACGCCTCCTCCCCATTCCCACCCAGCGTCAACGCCAACGGCCCAAACAGGTTCCCCCATGCCCCATCTACCAGCCCATGACAAGCAAGGGCACTATCCGACGCCCCGGCACGTTGTATCGTACCGCCGCATCCGGAGCCAACTCCCCAGGCAACCACGCCACCTTCGTCCCCCCCGCCAAAATACCTCCGCCACCCACCGGATCTCCTGCCCCGCATACACCAACGGGCTCAGCTTCCCCCCAAGGCTCCGGTACCGCCCCGCCACCGTCCAGTCCGCCAATGCCTCCTTCCCTCTCCCCTCCGCCGCTTTCCCATACCGACAATCCCCCACCGTCAAGACCGGCTCCTTCCCCTTTACACCAGTCCACTCGGGCCGCTCCGCCAAGGTCAGTACCACCGTCCCCGACGGTCCATACACCCCCGGCGGCCCAATCCCCTAGGTTCGGGGAGCCGGGCCGGTCGATGTTCCGCCGGTTTTCTCTGGGTGAGACGGTTTCGTTTACAGTGTGAGTTGCGAACTTTTTCGGGACAGTGCAGCTTTACCAAGGGCGAGGGATTTGCCCCGAGGCTGCGGCCCCAGGGCAAAAGTCGTGCTACGATCCTAAAAGGTTTTTGCCCACAAATTGAGCAAGGTGTTGTCTTAGCCGGGTGTGGAAGGATGTATCAGGAAGCTCCAGGCAAACACAATACGTGGTCTTCTGTGTGGAGATCCATATATTATCTTTTGTCACCGTAGCATAGGACGGTAAATGCTTCTGGAGTTTCTTATAAATATATTCTTGGCATGTTTGGCCGCGAGCAAAAGAAGGGATGCGACCTCGAATCCAAACGCGGCCGTCGATTTCGTAGGCGGTCCAATCTTGGCCTAATTGTTGCATCAGCTGCTCCAAGTCGTTACTCACGGGCAAAACCGTCTGTAGAGGCTCTTCCGAAGGCATCGGACGGGAGAAAACCGCAGAAACTGCTAGAGCTTCTAAGCTACCGGCGGCTTTGGCACGGTCAAGTTCTTCCTGGGCTTTTTGCAGTTGATCGGGCAAGGGGCCTTGGAGGTTGCAAAACGCGGCCAACTTTCGGAAAAATTCTAGAGTATCACCACGATCTAGGATTTGCAGGCCGAGGGTTTTTGCCAGTTGCGTTTCCTCCTCCGAAAAAGCTCGGCCGGGACGCACAAGAAGCAGTTGAGCGCCCAATCCTCCCAGTTGCCGGGCCGTAGTGTATGCTTGGCGAATTTGAGAAGTCAAAGTTTCGACCCGCCTGTTTTCTTCTGCTCGCGTGCGGAGTTTGCAATCGATGATCAGCAGCCGCCCCCGATGATTGGCCGCTATGTCAATCTCTTGCAATACTTGATGAGGCCTCTGAAGGATCAAATTCATGGCGATCTGCCGGATTCCCAGTTCTAAAAGACAGGCGGCCACGAATCGTTCAAACAGAAAACCGCTCTGCACGGAACTATCCAAGCCACATGCGGCAAACATTGCTTTCCAATTCCAGCGGTTCTGTATTCCTTGTCGGACCAATTCCAGGATGGGGAACGGCTGGGGAGTTTCC
>Ga0308389_1001385_pt1 | contig 16571 bp, 15 predicted proteins | sample Hotspr2Sample148_FD_202362 | JGI IMG/M metagenome (GOLD analysis project Ga0308389, IMG submission 202362) | Hot spring phototrophic mat microbial communities from Mushroom Spring, Yellowstone National Park, Wyoming, United States - 20040719_148 ... | reverse complement strand
TTAGCCATTGGTTGTGGCAATCCGCCTTGCGGATGGGTAGCCTGTTCGACAACGACAACGAATGGGACCAGGCCTCGTTAGCCATTGGTTGTGGCAATCCGCCTTGCGGATGCGTGGCCTTTTCAACACCCGCACGCGCAGAGCCCCTGCGCGCGCGCGTGACGTTTCAATCCGCCTTGCGGATGCGTGGCCTTTTCAACGGCTGCAGCCCAGGCACACGGTGACACACGTGTGCCGTTTCAATCCGCCTTGCGGATGCGTGGCCTTTTCAACCGCCACGGGTTTCGCGGCGTTATCGCCAATTTCCCGTTTCAATCCGCCTTGCGGATGCGTGGCCTTTTCAACGCGGCGGCGCGTCGCCGAAGTGCCAGACGGGGTAGGTTTCAATCCGCCTTGCGGATGCGTGGCCTTTTCAACTGGTTGCACCCGCGATGGTTGCCGCCGCGATGGTTGGTTTCAATCCGCCTTGCGGATGCGTGGCCTTTTCAACTCGGTTGCGCATCTACAACAAATCCGCAGATCTCGGTTTCAATCCGCCTTGCGGATGCGTGGCCTTTTCAACCGCGGGGGCGATCCCCGTGTATGTCCGCCTAGGGTGGGTTTCAATCCGCCTTGCGGATGCGTGGCCTTTTCAACGCCGGGCGCATCGCGTGGAACAAGGACCGCGACGGCGTTTCAATCCGCCTTGCGGATGCGTGGCCTTTTCAACGCGGTCTATCTGGCCCGTGGTCAAGGCACCACGTAGGGTTTCAATCCGCCTTGCGGATGCGTGGCCTTTTCAACGCGATTTCTGTTTCTTCTTCATCCGCATCTGCCGCGCTGTTTCAATCCGCCTTGCGGATGCGTGGCCTTTTCAACTTAGAGCTTCTGGTGGGTAGGAACCGCGCCTGGTTGCGGTTTCAATCCGCCTTGCGGATGCGTGGCCTTTTCAACGCGATGGTTGCCCGCGCAACTGTCAGCGGTGGGGATAGTTTCAATCCGCCTTGCGGATGCGTGGCCTTTTCAACCGGGCGCCGAGACTACCAGGTAGTCGCACAGCAAGGTTTCAATCCGCCTTGCGGATGCGTGGCCTTTTCAACTCGTCAAGCAGCGCCCAGCTAAAAGCTGCGTCAGCCGTTTCAATCCGCCTTGCGGATGCGTGGCCTTTTCAACCGGCAGAGCGAAGCTCACGCAAGTCATACCTGACGTAGGTTTCAATCCGCCTTGCGGATGCGTGGCCTTTTCAACGCCCGCCGCGAGCATCTCTGTGGGCTGGTCGTGGAGGCGTTTCAATCCGCCTTGCGGATGCGTGGCCTTTTCAACGCTCAAGGTTGCGCGAGAGCGCGAATACCTTGAGATGTTTCAATCCGCCTTGCGGATGCGTGGCCTTTTCAACGCGGGGGCGCGCGGCGCCTCCGCCGCACACGAAAGGAGGTTTCAATCCGCCTTGCGGATGCGTGGCCTTTTCAACTCCCCGCATCCACGACGAGCAGAACGTGATGTTCTTGTTTCAATCCGCCTTGCGGATGCGTGGCCTTTTCAACGCGGTGACGGCAAAGGGCCGCCCGGTGGCCCGCCGCCGGGTTTCAATCCGCCTTGCGGATGCGTGGCCTTTTCAACATGGGCAAGAGAACGGCCAGCACACGCATCCAGGAGTTTCAATCCGCCTTGCGGATGCGTGGCCTTTTCAACGACGGGTGGCGGTGGACGCTCAGCGGCGAGCTCCGCGGTTTCAATCCGCCTTGCGGATGCGTGGCCTTTTCAACCGGCGGCACCATCGAGAACGGCGTGGTGACGAAGGAAAGTTTCAATCCGCCTTGCGGATGCGTGGCCTTTTCAACTAGCGGTGGACGAGGTGCGCCTGGCGCACCTCCTCGTTTCAATCCGCCTTGCGGATGCGTGGCCTTTTCAACGGTGACCGCGACGGAGGACCCCATGCCCTGTAATTTGTTTCAATCCGCCTTGCGGATGCGTGGCCTTTTCAACTCCGGGCACCCTGTGGCAGACGTGCGCAAGCCACATGTGTTTCAATCCGCCTTGCGGATGCGTGGCCTTTTCAACGCGAACGTCGCGGATCTGTTCCGCTAGGCTCCGTCAGTTTCAATCCGCCTTGCGGATGCGTGGCCTTTTCAACACGGGAGAGCCAGGCACCAGCCAACCCCAGATGCCCCGTTTCAATCCGCCTTGCGGATGCGTGGCCTTTTCAACACCACAGAGGGAACGCCCCAGCCGTTGTAGAGCGCGTTTCAATCCGCCTTGCGGATGCGTGGCCTTTTCAACACTGCGCTCTCGCGCGGCGGCTCCACGCCTCCTAACGTTTCAATCCGCCTTGCGGATGCGTGGCCTTTTCAACAGGGCGATGCCGACCAGGACCGTGAGGCCCCAGCCGATGTTTCAATCCGCCTTGCGGATGCGTGGCCTTTTCAACTGGCTGAGAAGTTCTTCGTGGTTAAGGATCGATAGTTTCAATCCGCCTTGCGGATGCGTGGCCTTTTCAACATTGAGCGCAAGCGTCAGGCCGGGCGGAGAGCTCGCGTTTCAATCCGCCTTGCGGATGCGTGGCCTTTTCAACCCGCTGCGGCTGGGGCCAAACAGACCCGCAAACTCGGTGTTTCAATCCGCCTTGCGGATGCGTGGCCTTTTCAACCACCCAGATGCGCAGGGTGCCCCGCGCGTACGGGTTGGTTTCAATCCGCCTTGCGGATGCGTGGCCTTTTCAACGCAGTGCTGAGCTTGACGCCGCTCTAAGGTCCCTCGGCGTTTCAATCCGCCTTGCGGATGCGTGGCCTTTTCAACCCTTCGCCGCGCCGCGCGTCGCCGGCGCCCAGGCCGGGTTTCAATCCGCCTTGCGGATGCGTGGCCTTTTCAACCGCCGACCAGGTCAAAGACCCACTCGCCCGCCCAGGCCGTTTCAATCCGCCTTGCGGATGCGTGGCCTTTTCAACTAGATACCCCGGTACTGATACCAGTTTCGCATAAGGTTTCAATCCGCCTTGCGGATGCGTGGCCTTTTCAACCTTTCCAGGTGTAGATCGCTGTCGCTATCACCATCGCGTTTCAATCCGCCTTGCGGATGCGTGGCCTTTTCAACTGCGATGCGCCGCGCAGGGTGATCCCCACGCGGCGCGTTTCAATCCGCCTTGCGGATGCGTGGCCTTTTCAACTAATCCCGCGATGTGCATCGTGCCGGGCGAGCCGGCGTTTCAATCCGCCTTGCGGATGCGTGGCCTTTTCAACCGGGCCCGTTGCCGCTCTTCCCATGCAGTGATCCGATCGTTTCAATCCGCCTTGCGGATGCGTGGCCTTTTCAACGGTGACGATGAGGATGTCGGCGGCCCGACGCCCGAAGTTTCAATCCGCCTTGCGGATGCGTGGCCTTTTCAACCGGTGCCGCCGCGATGATCTCCTCCATCGCGGCGCGGAGTTTCAATCCGCCTTGCGGATGCGTGGCCTTTTCAACGAGCGCCAGTGTCGGTTCGGCGCGTGGATTTTCAAGCGTTTCAATCCGCCTTGCGGATGCGTGGCCTTTTCAACTGGCAACTGGCGATGCCCGGGATGCGGGCAGAGACTGGGTTTCAATCCGCCTTGCGGATGCGTGGCCTTTTCAACTGGCATATTCGACCGCGTCGCTCACCGCCAGAAACGTTTCAATCCGCCTTGCGGATGCGTGGCCTTTTCAACTGCTGCAGGGTTTTGGCGTTGACAGGATTGTGATCTCGTTTCAATCCGCCTTGCGGATGCGTGGCCTTTTCAACCCGATACGGGCATTAGGGTTGTCGAGCAGGTCAAAGGTTTCAATCCGCCTTGCGGATGCGTGGCCTTTTCAACTCTGTCCAACCATAGCGCGCCAGCAGGTTGCGGAGGTTTCAATCCGCCTTGCGGATGCGTGGCCTTTTCAACCACTGCCCCCTCCCCCCCTCCCTCCCTCCACCCAAGTTTCAATCCGCCTTGCGGATGCGTGGCCTTTTCAACTACTGCGGGGGAGGCAGCAGGGGAGGCAAATCTGTCGTTTCAATCCGCCTTGCGGATGCGTGGCCTTTTCAACGACTCGCCGATGCGCAGGTCGCGGGCGACCGAAAAGGTTTCAATCCGCCTTGCGGATGCGTGGCCTTTTCAACCCAGGTCGCCACTGGTGGGTGAGTGATGGCGGTGTCACGTTTCAATCCGCCTTGCGGATGCGTGGCCTTTTCAACCGAGGATCAGACGGCGGGAGAAAGGAGTAGATGGGTTTCAATCCGCCTTGCGGATGCGTGGCCTTTTCAACCCAGGCGCGGCCGCCCAGTCTGGAGGGTCTATGATGTTTCAATCCGCCTTGCGGATGCGTGGCCTTTTCAACCCTGGCCTCGCTCACCCTCTCGCACGATCAGGCTGACGTTTCAATCCGCCTTGCGGATGCGTGGCCTTTTCAACCGTGGGTGCTCATCTCGTATGCACCCACGACGTGAAAGTTTCAATCCGCCTTGCGGATGCGTGGCCTTTTCAACGCATCATACAGCGGCCCATCTTTCCGAACGCGCCGGTTTCAATCCGCCTTGCGGATGCGTGGCCTTTTCAACGCCTCTGGCTCCGGGCGGCGCCCAGTGGCTGGGCCCTGTTTCAATCCGCCTTGCGGATGCGTGGCCTTTTCAACGGCGCGGGCGGCCGCGCGCGCGCGGAGGGAAGCGGAACGTTTCAATCCGCCTTGCGGATGCGTGGCCTTTTCAACCTCTACCGCGGGTTACGTTGCGCCTGACGAACAGGGCGGTTTCAATCCGCCTTGCGGATGCGTGGCCTTTTCAACGAACAGGTTTGGGCGGACACCGACGTTGACGTTCTGGTGTTTCAATCCGCCTTGCGGATGCGTGGCCTTTTCAACCAGCCCCACGCCATCAGCAGCTTGCCCTCATTCGTCGTTTCAATCCGCCTTGCGGATGCGTGGCCTTTTCAACTCGCGGTGCCTACGCCGACCCCGACGCTGGAGCCATGTTTCAATCCGCCTTGCGGATGCGTGGCCTTTTCAACCGTGGACATCCCGTAAGCGCCCAGCACGTCAAACGCCGTTTCAATCCGCCTTGCGGATGCGTGGCCTTTTCAACGGGGATATGGTCGAAGTCGCGGGCCGTTTGGGCTGGGTTTCAATCCGCCTTGCGGATGCGTGGCCTTTTCAACACCAACGTCACTCCCACCTGGAGCGACGCGGTCAAGTTTCAATCCGCCTTGCGGATGCGTGGCCTTTTCAACGCCACAGATGCGCATCCCTCATCTCCTGCGTCCACGTTTCAATCCGCCTTGCGGATGCGTGGCCTTTTCAACGTGAGGACGAGGAAGCTGAGGAAGAGGAAGTCTGAGGTTTCAATCCGCCTTGCGGATGCGTGGCCTTTTCAACCAGTCTGGAGGTTATCATGATGATCACCGTCTCCTATGTTTCAATCCGCCTTGCGGATGCGTGGCCTTTTCAACCCCCGAATCCACAGGATTCGGTAGGCGAGTAGGTTGGTTTCAATCCGCCTTGCGGATGCGTGGCCTTTTCAACTGCGGAGCAGGGCCCCGACGCCCCGATCATTGCTCATAGTTTCAATCCGCCTTGCGGATGCGTGGCCTTTTCAACGGTGCGGCGCCGCGGCGATAATCTCCTCCATCGCGGGTTTCAATCCGCCTTGCGGATGCGTGGCCTTTTCAACCTCGCGACGGTTGCGAGCGCAACGGTCGCGCGCGCAATGTTTCAATCCGCCTTGCGGATGCGTGGCCTTTTCAACGCCCCGACGATCCGAGGGGGCGAGGAAGGAGCAGATGTTTCAATCCGCCTTGCGGATGCGTGGCCTTTTCAACTCCTCACCGCCAAGGACCGCGATCACCGCGTCGGATGTTTCAATCCGCCTTGCGGATGCGTGGCCTTTTCAACCCCGTCGCCCAAGTTTGTGCCGCCGAACGCGGCGCTGTTTCAATCCGCCTTGCGGATGCGTGGCCTTTTCAACGTGTATGAGACCATTGCTACGTTGCCGCTCGACAGTTGGTTTCAATCCGCCTTGCGGATGCGTGGCCTTTTCAACTCGCGGGCGAGACGGGAAAATGTTCTTACGCGGTGTCTTGTTTCAATCCGCCTTGCGGATGCGTGGCCTTTTCAACTTGACGTGCTGGTCTACCGCTCGTCGGGCGGCTTGGTGTTTCAATCCGCCTTGCGGATGCGTGGCCTTTTCAACCGCCAAAATCGGGGGATAGTTGCACGCGCAACTATCCCGTTTCAATCCGCCTTGCGGATGCGTGGCCTTTTCAACCGGATGATGATGAGATAGGCATTGCTATCTGTGACTGTTTCAATCCGCCTTGCGGATGCGTGGCCTTTTCAACATGCCGATGCGGCTGACTGGCTTGCTAATCAAGCCGGCGTTTCAATCCGCCTTGCGGATGCGTGGCCTTTTCAACTCCTATTACCCGTGGCAGGTCGCTCATTTTTACTCCCGCGTTTCAATCCGCCTTGCGGATGCGTGGCCTTTTCAACCTGCGGAGCGCGGCCAGGCCGCGCACCCGCGTCGTGTTTCAATCCGCCTTGCGGATGCGTGGCCTTTTCAACCAGGGTCTGGGCCGCTCTGGTCTGAGGCCATAACAGGTTTCAATCCGCCTTGCGGATGCGTGGCCTTTTCAACCGCGACGGTGCGCCAGCCCAGGACCAGGCCGACGCTGTTTCAATCCGCCTTGCGGATGCGTGGCCTTTTCAACCGGTGATGGCCGCGTCGGCGCCGGCCCCCGGCGCAAGTTTCAATCCGCCTTGCGGATGCGTGGCCTTTTCAACCATCAGTCAGCCACCAGTGGCGGCCGGGAGTTTCCAGTTTCAATCCGCCTTGCGGATGCGTGGCCTTTTCAACCCAGTTCCGGGCACGCCGCAAGAGTAGCATCGCCCGGGTTTCAATCCGCCTTGCGGATGCGTGGCCTTTTCAACCGCGCGCGTCCCACTCGCGGAGCGCGCGCAGTAGACTGGTTTCAATCCGCCTTGCGGATGCGTGGCCTTTTCAACGTAGTGGAGATACCCAAAGGTACTGTCGTAGTCATAGGTTTCAATCCGCCTTGCGGATGCGTGGCCTTTTCAACCGAACAGGGCACCGAGCTCCTCGAGGGAGTCGAGGAGTTTCAATCCGCCTTGCGGATGCGTGGCCTTTTCAACGCGGTCATTGGTCATGAACGACCGCCGATCCAGAAAGTTTCAATCCGCCTTGCGGATGCGTGGCCTTTTCAACCCGACGCCGACACCCTACGGCGCTCCTGAGAGAGCGTTTCAATCCGCCTTGCGGATGCGTGGCCTTTTCAACAGGGGTGCGCGGGGAGGCAGGTCGGAAAATTAGATATGTTTCAATCCGCCTTGCGGATGCGTGGCCTTTTCAACCCGCCGCGCGCCGAGGATCGGCGGTCCGAACAGACCGGCGGTTTCAATCCGCCTTGCGGATGCGTGGCCTTTTCAACGCTCCGCGAGGTCCGCTGCCCCCGCGACGCTCAGGGTTTCAATCCGCCTTGCGGATGCGTGGCCTTTTCAACCACACGATGAGCAAGAGACGGACATCCCCGATATGTTTCAATCCGCCTTGCGGATGCGTGGCCTTTTCAACCATCGCGGGCGAGTGGGGTAGGCGGTATTTCGACCGTTTCAATCCGCCTTGCGGATGCGTGGCCTTTTCAACCCCCCAGTTCGACCGGGGGCGGACCGGGATCAATGCGTGTTTCAATCCGCCTTGCGGATGCGTGGCCTTTTCAACCGGTCCAGGCGTTCGTGCTCCGTGTCCCGCAGCGGGGGTTTCAATCCGCCTTGCGGATGCGTGGCCTTTTCAACCCCTGGTGCGCCAATTTGTGTGCAAGCACGGGTACCGAAGTTTCAATCCGCCTTGCGGATGCGTGGCCTTTTCAACTCGGCGGCAGTTCTAGCCGCTCCCACGTCCGTTCGATGTTTCAATCCGCCTTGCGGATGCGTGGCCTTTTCAACCGAGCGAATTGCGATTCCGCTCCAGCACCGCCTGAGTGTTTCAATCCGCCTTGCGGATGCGTGGCCTTTTCAACGGGTGAAGCAAGCCGCGTGGGGATGCGGCTACGAGGTTTCAATCCGCCTTGCGGATGCGTGGCCTTTTCAACGCGCTACGACAGACGCGCCACGACGGATGCGCGAGTTTCAATCCGCCTTGCGGATGCGTGGCCTTTTCAACTACCCGACTCCAATCCGTTGGTCGGATCGTTGGACAGTTTCAATCCGCCTTGCGGATGCGTGGCCTTTTCAACGAGGGCTGGGACATCATGAGCCAGATCGACGTAACCGTTTCAATCCGCCTTGCGGATGCGTGGCCTTTTCAACCGCGCGCGGCTGCCCGTGCTTCCCGCTTTGCCTGCTTGTTTCAATCCGCCTTGCGGATGCGTGGCCTTTTCAACCGTCGCTCGGCTGGTTTGTGCTCAGGTTTCAGCCGAGTTTCAATCCGCCTTGCGGATGCGTGGCCTTTTCAACCATTGCGCCAGATTCGCATTGGCCACGACGCCAAAGGTTTCAATCCGCCTTGCGGATGCGTGGCCTTTTCAACTCGAACTGCTGCGGCAGCTACTGGCACGCTATGGGTGGTTTCAATCCGCCTTGCGGATGCGTGGCCTTTTCAACCCGGTCTCCCTGGAAGTGCCGGGCAATCGCCGGCAGGTTTCAATCCGCCTTGCGGATGCGTGGCCTTTTCAACTGGGCTGCGGTCCTGGCCGTGGCCCTGGTTGTGTGGGTGTTTCAATCCGCCTTGCGGATGCGTGGCCTTTTCAACCGGGGCGATGCCACTCGATGCGCGGGTATCTCCGGTGGTTTCAATCCGCCTTGCGGATGCGTGGCCTTTTCAACGGGTGGCAGGGAGATAGTTGCAGCCGCAATCGTTGCGTTTCAATCCGCCTTGCGGATGCGTGGCCTTTTCAACTCGGGCGAACCGGCGCGTGGTGGGTGTGCGATGTCAGTTTCAATCCGCCTTGCGGATGCGTGGCCTTTTCAACCTCAATGTCGATCACCTCATCCCGGCACTTCTCGATTGTTTCAATCCGCCTTGCGGATGCGTGGCCTTTTCAACCGCGACCGCCTGCGCTGCTTGTCGATACCCATTGGTGTTTCAATCCGCCTTGCGGATGCGTGGCCTTTTCAACCGCAACGATGACTGAACTCGAACGGCTTATCGCTGAGTTTCAATCCGCCTTGCGGATGCGTGGCCTTTTCAACCTCCACGCATCTCTTCAACGCATGGAACATCGTCAGGTTTCAATCCGCCTTGCGGATGCGTGGCCTTTTCAACAAGCGTTCGGCAATCACCTTCGCTAGCTTGTCACCGGTTTCAATCCGCCTTGCGGATGCGTGGCCTTTTCAACTTCGCGCATGAACACCAGGTCGCGTTCGCCACGCTGTTTCAATCCGCCTTGCGGATGCGTGGCCTTTTCAACACGTTAGTTGTCCTGGTACACGCACTCGATCCGCATCGTTTCAATCCGCCTTGCGGATGCGTGGCCTTTTCAACGAAGCATGCGCGGTCATAGTCTTCCGGCGCGCCGTGTTTCAATCCGCCTTGCGGATGCGTGGCCTTTTCAACCCATGGCGAGGCCAACCGTTGCGCGCGAAATCGTTGGTTTCAATCCGCCTTGCGGATGCGTGGCCTTTTCAACCCCAGGAGGCGCGACAGTACGCGCCGCCCTGGGCATGTTTCAATCCGCCTTGCGGATGCGTGGCCTTTTCAACCCAGCGCCGCTCGCCGCCTCTGCCGCCTCCCCCACGTTTCAATCCGCCTTGCGGATGCGTGGCCTTTTCAACGCCGCGTGCGCAACGTCTACAGCAACACGTCGCTGGTTTCAATCCGCCTTGCGGATGCGTGGCCTTTTCAACGCGGAGCAAAGCTCCCACGCCGCGGTCGTTGGTCATAGTTTCAATCCGCCTTGCGGATGCGTGGCCTTTTCAACTCGGCGTGGACGAAAGGAGGAAACGCATGGAATACATGTTTCAATCCGCCTTGCGGATGCGTGGCCTTTTCAACTTCGTGGTGAGGGAAAAGTACGGCCAGGATCAGCGCCGTTTCAATCCGCCTTGCGGATGCGTGGCCTTTTCAACCCTCGCCGTGGGGTTGCCGTCGAGATTGATGGAGGGTTTCAATCCGCCTTGCGGATGCGTGGCCTTTTCAACAACAACATTGTACCACTCACTAGCTCTCTTGCTAACGTTTCAATCCGCCTTGCGGATGCGTGGCCTTTTCAACAACAACATTGTACCACTCACTAGCTCTCTTGCTAACGTTTCAATCCGCCTTGCGGATGCGTGGCCTTTTCAACTCGCGTGTGCGAGCGTGAGCGGGTACCGCAGTGGGAGTTTCAATCCGCCTTGCGGATGCGTGGCCTTTTCAACCGCGTGGGGATGCGGCTACGAGCACCTGATGCCGTAGTTTCAATCCGCCTTGCGGATGCGTGGCCTTTTCAACTCGGGAAAAGATAGCCGCCCTCACGTGGGCAGATGTTTCAATCCGCCTTGCGGATGCGTGGCCTTTTCAACTCGAGTCGGGCGACTCGAGGAGCACATCGAACGACTGTTTCAATCCGCCTTGCGGATGCGTGGCCTTTTCAACCAAAGTGCTCGAAGCGATGTTCTCCGAGGGTGATGCGTTTCAATCCGCCTTGCGGATGCGTGGCCTTTTCAACGAAATCAGCAACAATGACGAGGTTATCCGCGCAAGTTTCAATCCGCCTTGCGGATGCGTGGCCTTTTCAACTTATCGCCATCCAGACGGCAAATAAAACGTATCTATAGTTTCAATCCGCCTTGCGGATGCGTGGCCTTTTCAACGATGCCATCCGCATCAATGCGCCGGCCATTATTCTGGGTTTCAATCCGCCTTGCGGATGCGTGGCCTTTTCAACCAGTCGTCATTGTGGCCTCCCCTCCATGTGCAGATGTTTCAATCCGCCTTGCGGATGCGTGGCCTTTTCAACCGAGCTCATCCAAGCAAAGCTTGTCCTGGCGCGCGTTTCAATCCGCCTTGCGGATGCGTGGCCTTTTCAACCGATCAGCCCGAGGTTGTAACTCGCCTCGTCTCGCGCGTTTCAATCCGCCTTGCGGATGCGTGGCCTTTTCAACCCGGGATCAATGCGTCACCGTTCGGCCGAGAACGTGTTTCAATCCGCCTTGCGGATGCGTGGCCTTTTCAACCTCGCGCAAGGCACACTCTACCCCGCAATGACATTGGTTTCAATCCGCCTTGCGGATGCGTGGCCTTTTCAACGCGAGGCACACTACCTCACAACAACATTGTAACACATGTTTCAATCCGCCTTGCGGATGCGTGGCCTTTTCAACGCCAGTGCCAGCCGGGAGGCTCAGGAAGCAACCTACGGTTTCAATCCGCCTTGCGGATGCGTGGCCTTTTCAACAAGATAAAAAGGCCATTGATGAGCGTATCAAGCAAGGTTTCAATCCGCCTTGCGGATGCGTGGCCTTTTCAACCTGGGCCGCTGCCTCCTGGAACCTTGTCCAGGACCTGGTTTCAATCCGCCTTGCGGATGCGTGGCCTTTTCAACTTGCGTGCGTGCAACCGCGGGCAAAGGAGGTCAGAATGTTTCAATCCGCCTTGCGGATGCGTGGCCTTTTCAACCGGCTCAGGAGCCATCGCGCTGATTCGAACGCTGGGTGTTTCAATCCGCCTTGCGGATGCGTGGCCTTTTCAACACGATCAAACTGGTGACGGAATTTTTGAAAAAAGGGTTTCAATCCGCCTTGCGGATGCGTGGCCTTTTCAACTCGCCTGGTTCATTTCTCTCCTCCTTTCATTCGACTCGTTTCAATCCGCCTTGCGGATGCGTGGCCTTTTCAACGCGCGAAACAATTTGTCGAAAGCGTCAATGATGGGAGTTTCAATCCGCCTTGCGGATGCGTGGCCTTTTCAACCGCTCAGAAGTGGCATGAACGGTGTTGGAGTCGCGTCGTTTCAATCCGCCTTGCGGATGCGTGGCCTTTTCAACTCGCGCAAGACGCACTGTGCCTCACACAACAACATTGGTTTCAATCCGCCTTGCGGATGCGTGGCCTTTTCAACGGGGGTAGTTGCACGCGCAACTATCCCCATATCAACGTTTCAATCCGCCTTGCGGATGCGTGGCCTTTTCAACACGGAGGCTACATGGAGTTGTGGCGCGCCACGCTCACGTTTCAATCCGCCTTGCGGATGCGTGGCCTTTTCAACGGGCTGGGCTACGCCGCGGCGGGAGCGGCGGTGATCGTTTCAATCCGCCTTGCGGATGCGTGGCCTTTTCAACTCGGTTAATGCGCGACGCCCTCTGGGGTATCGCGTCGTTTCAATCCGCCTTGCGGATGCGTGGCCTTTTCAACAGCACCGGCCCGAAGAGGCCCGCGAACTCCTCCACCACGTTTCAATCCGCCTTGCGGATGCGTGGCCTTTTCAACGGTCGGGGATCTCTGTCTCGTCTTGCTCTTGCTCATGGTTTCAATCCGCCTTGCGGATGCGTGGCCTTTTCAACTGCGATGCCGACGAGGACCGTGAGGCCCCAGCCGACGTTTCAATCCGCCTTGCGGATGCGTGGCCTTTTCAACGGGAGCGCGGTCGGAAAATTAGATATGACGCCCCGAGTTTCAATCCGCCTTGCGGATGCGTGGCCTTTTCAACCGCCGCCCCCGCGACGCTGAGATACCGCCCCCTCCAGGTTTCAATCCGCCTTGCGGATGCGTGGCCTTTTCAACCCACCACGACATCCGCGAGCACGGACGGCACGATGTGTTTCAATCCGCCTTGCGGATGCGTGGCCTTTTCAACGCCCCGACGATCGGACGGCGGCAGAAAGGAGCAGATGTTTCAATCCGCCTTGCGGATGCGTGGCCTTTTCAACATCCTCGGCATCGCCGTTGGTGATGAGGATGGTCGCGTTTCAATCCGCCTTGCGGATGCGTGGCCTTTTCAACGGCCCTCCTGCGCTCCTACCATCGATAATTGCTATCGTTTCAATCCGCCTTGCGGATGCGTGGCCTTTTCAACTTGATATAGGTGAGCAGCGCCGGAATGCCGCCGGTCGTTTCAATCCGCCTTGCGGATGCGTGGCCTTTTCAACTTGGCTGGTTCTTCACCAGCCTGGTTCCGGCTGTTCTGGTTTCAATCCGCCTTGCGGATGCGTGGCCTTTTCAACTTTCGTGGTCAAGGATCGCTACGGGCAGGATCCGCGTTTCAATCCGCCTTGCGGATGCGTGGCCTTTTCAACCGTTGCTTAAGATCGAGAGGAAGAGGCAGGCCGGCCGTTTCAATCCGCCTTGCGGATGCGTGGCCTTTTCAACATGATCGTGTTATCCATCGGTGGACGCATCCTGTGGGTTTCAATCCGCCTTGCGGATGCGTGGCCTTTTCAACTGCGGTCGTGTTGAGTGTCGCCGCGCTCACGCGGCGTTTCAATCCGCCTTGCGGATGCGTGGCCTTTTCAACCCATCCAGGCGTGGGCACATATGCGCCCGCATCCAGGTTTCAATCCGCCTTGCGGATGCGTGGCCTTTTCAACACGGCGGCCGCGTGCTGCCGGCTACGGCGCCCACGCGGTTTCAATCCGCCTTGCGGATGCGTGGCCTTTTCAACCGGTTCGGGCAGACTTTCGAGTTAGGATAGATAGTGTATGTTTCAATCCGCCTTGCGGATGCGTGGCCTTTTCAACGGTACGGCCAGGATCAGCGGCTGCTCGAACTGGCCGTTTCAATCCGCCTTGCGGATGCGTGGCCTTTTCAACGCGGCGGTGATCTACCTCGTCCCCCGCATCCCCGGTTTCAATCCGCCTTGCGGATGCGTGGCCTTTTCAACAATAATGCAATGCCGGCGAGATCGCGTCGAGAATCGTTTCAATCCGCCTTGCGGATGCGTGGCCTTTTCAACCCCGTGGAGCAATGAAGATAGGTGCGCGCGCGTGGGGTTTCAATCCGCCTTGCGGATGCGTGGCCTTTTCAACACGGATGCGCAGCGGGATGCCGCGCAAGCCGCCGAAGTTTCAATCCGCCTTGCGGATGCGTGGCCTTTTCAACGCGTGCAACAGGAAATTTCCGAACGCGCGGCACTGGTTTCAATCCGCCTTGCGGATGCGTGGCCTTTTCAACGAGGAAGACAACATCCGGCTGGCCACCCGAATCGGCTGGTTTCAATCCGCCTTGCGGATGCGTGGCCTTTTCAACAAGGAGGAGAAAGATGAAAGAGGCAAAGCGGATCGGTTTCAATCCGCCTTGCGGATGCGTGGCCTTTTCAACTATGCCTGCGCGGCGATTCCCGTGTCGCTCTCCGGGTTTCAATCCGCCTTGCGGATGCGTGGCCTTTTCAACCATGTGCCGACGATTACCCCGTCGCCGGTGCAGTCTCCGTTTCAATCCGCCTTGCGGATGCGTGGCCTTTTCAACTCAAAAGCAAATATCATCGAGGCGATGGCTGCTGGTTTCAATCCGCCTTGCGGATGCGTGGCCTTTTCAACGCTTGCCTGCGCAGTATGAGCTCTACGCGCAACAGTTGTTTCAATCCGCCTTGCGGATGCGTGGCCTTTTCAACGCGCGTGAGCGTCGGAGGGGGCTGGCCTGACGGCGCGGTTTCAATCCGCCTTGCGGATGCGTGGCCTTTTCAACAGGCCTGGCGCGCGGTGACTATAAACGAGCACTCGAGTTTCAATCCGCCTTGCGGATGCGTGGCCTTTTCAACTTGAACGGCTGCGAACCATGATGGTTGATGGACAATATCCGTGTTTCAATCCGCCTTGCGGATGCGTGGCCTTTTCAACGGGGTTGAAGAGGGCCTGGGCCGCGCCCAGGATATGTTTCAATCCGCCTTGCGGATGCGTGGCCTTTTCAACACCGGCCCGGGGGTAGGGAAATACCACGCGAAGGGGGTTTCAATCCGCCTTGCGGATGCGTGGCCTTTTCAACACGCGCGGCACTGCACATGCAAGATCTTATCAATCAGTTTCAATCCGCCTTGCGGATGCGTGGCCTTTTCAACGAGGCCGACGCTGAGCGTTGGTGGTAGCTAGCAGCAAGTTTCAATCCGCCTTGCGGATGCGTGGCCTTTTCAACCGGGTCGTTGGACGAGGCATCGAGATCGATGCCCAATGGTTTCAATCCGCCTTGCGGATGCGTGGCCTTTTCAACATACGGTGCGTAGCGACGACGATTTGCTGGCCATCGGTTTCAATCCGCCTTGCGGATGCGTGGCCTTTTCAACCAACAACATTCTAGCGCGCAGTAGCTCTTCTGTGAACGTTTCAATCCGCCTTGCGGATGCGTGGCCTTTTCAACCGAGCGAATCGGCGCTCTTTGTGGATCGACTCGACCGAGTTTCAATCCGCCTTGCGGATGCGTGGCCTTTTCAACCGTGAGCAAGGGATGTTCTCCGATCCCTTGCAAAGTTTCAATCCGCCTTGCGGATGCGTGGCCTTTTCAACCTTCCACGCAAAATTGCCGAAGCGGAAGCGCTGAAACGTTTCAATCCGCCTTGCGGATGCGTGGCCTTTTCAACAACGGCGCGTCACGGAAACGATTGTGGGATCGCTTGAGTTTCAATCCGCCTTGCGGATGCGTGGCCTTTTCAACGCGCGACAGCGAGAGATTGCACGGATCGATGCGGCAATGTTTCAATCCGCCTTGCGGATGCGTGGCCTTTTCAACCGGGTTCAATCTCGGCATCCTGTTTGGCCGGCTGATGTTTCAATCCGCCTTGCGGATGCGTGGCCTTTTCAACTCTGGTCGGATCCCGTCGTGGACGTGGTGATCGTTTTCGTTTCAATCCGCCTTGCGGATGCGTGGCCTTTTCAACTTCGGCCCAGGTACGGCCGAACGGGAGCAGCACCACTGTTTCAATCCGCCTTGCGGATGCGTGGCCTTTTCAACTCGGGCTGGTCGGCAAGAAGGCCGAGCACATCGCGCGTTTCAATCCGCCTTGCGGATGCGTGGCCTTTTCAACCTGAGTGGTAGAACAGAAAGCTCCCGTTCGGCCCAGGGTTTCAATCCGCCTTGCGGATGCGTGGCCTTTTCAACCGCGCCCAGACACCCGCGATGGGCGCCACCGATGGCGGTTTCAATCCGCCTTGCGGATGCGTGGCCTTTTCAACCAGCGGTCAGGTGACCGAAGTCTTTCAGAAGTTGCTGGTTTCAATCCGCCTTGCGGATGCGTGGCCTTTTCAACAAGCCCTCGGCTTGAGTGAAGTTGGACTCAAAATCGGTTTCAATCCGCCTTGCGGATGCGTGGCCTTTTCAACCGCCGGCCGCCGGCGAACGCGGCCTCGAACGCTATCGTTTCAATCCGCCTTGCGGATGCGTGGCCTTTTCAACGTGCCTCCCTTCCATGTGCAGATGACCGCGCAGATGTTTCAATCCGCCTTGCGGATGCGTGGCCTTTTCAACCACTCTCGCCCGTGACGAGGCTCGCCGCGCGTGGATGTTTCAATCCGCCTTGCGGATGCGTGGCCTTTTCAACGCGCGAGGCACACTCTGCCCCGCAACAACATTCTAGGTTTCAATCCGCCTTGCGGATGCGTGGCCTTTTCAACGATGTTCCGCAACCCGATCCTGGGGTGGCCGACGAAGTTTCAATCCGCCTTGCGGATGCGTGGCCTTTTCAACC
>Ga0308389_1001382_pt1 | contig 16591 bp, 12 predicted proteins | sample Hotspr2Sample148_FD_202362 | JGI IMG/M metagenome (GOLD analysis project Ga0308389, IMG submission 202362) | Hot spring phototrophic mat microbial communities from Mushroom Spring, Yellowstone National Park, Wyoming, United States - 20040719_148 ... | reverse complement strand
GGTTTCTGCCACGGGCAGGGGTTCAGAAATCCCGGTGGACTCGATGAGCAGGTAATCAAACCGCCCTTCCCGCGCCAGCTTTCCGACTTCCACGAGCAGGTCTTCCCGCAGCGTACAGCAGATGCAGCCGTTCGACATTTCGACGAGCTTTTCCTCGACCCGGTTGAGCGCGGCTCCACCCTGGGCGACGAGTTGTGCGTCTATGTTGACCTCGCTCATGTCATTGACGATGACAGCCACGCGCTTTCCTTCGCGATTTTGCAGGATGTGGTTGAGCAGGGTGGTTTTTCCGGCTCCAAGGAAACCGGACAACACGGTAACGGGCAAACGCTGGGATATGGACATTGACGCCGAAGCTCCTTTCCTGAGTAAAGCGTTTCCTGGGAGCGCGCGCGTCTCGCGCGCCTGATTTTCAACCTCATCGTGCGGGCAGGATGCCCGCACTCCCAGCCCGCGTGCCTGCCACCCAGAGCAGGACGCCCCCCAGACCCAACCACAAACCACCAGCCAGGGCCAGGTGCGGATACAATGCCGAAAGAGGCGGTTCGTGCAGGGTGAAGCGCGGCCAGGTTGGCACTTCTTCAGCGCGAATGAGGTCGTTGGGCAGGACGCGCCGCGCAAACCGTTCACGCCACGTCTTCTGGAAAGCCAACACCTGGTCGTAAAACGCCAGCCAGCGGTCGGCATCCACGCCGGAAAGCCCATCCAGAAGCGACTGCATCAGGGCTGTTGGTGAAAGCCACGCCAGGCGCGAACGCCATTGGTGACGACGGCGGCGCGCCTGTTCCTCGGATTCCCACAACGGACGCATGTCGGACTCTATGGCAGCCAATCGCGCCAGCGCCTGCAGGGAGAAGTCTTCTGGCGGAAGCGCCGTCGGTGCACCTTGAGCGGCAAGGTAGCGGACTGTCAGTTCCTTTTCGTTGGCCTCAAAGGCGCGGTCAGCCGAACGCCGTGCATTGACGAGTTCGATGGGGGACGGCCCGGGAGCCAACCCGTTGGCGACTCCCGCACCAGCCGCCGGAATGAGAAGGCCCCACACCAACCACACCACTGACAACACCACGGCGTTCGTTGCCGAAGCCCACCCGCCAGCCGCCACAACGGCCACCACCGCCAGCCACAGCCAGACATACACCGCGACCAGCCCCATCCAGAGGACAAGCCGCAGCAGGGCCGCTCCCGACGGCCGTTCGGTCAGCAAAAAGGCCAGCAGGCCTGCCCCCCACATGGTTCCCACCAGCCAGACGCCCCGGGCCGCAAGCTTTGTCACCAGCAACGCAAAGGGGGTGATGGGCTGCGCCAACACCAGCGCCAGCGTTCCCCGCTCACGTTCGCCCGACAGCACATCGTAACCAAAAGCAAAAACCATGAGCGGCAGCAGGAAGGTGACCACAAAGGCGATGTCAAACCACCCGGTTGCCGCATGGAGCGGGTTTTCCGGGTCGGGTTGTACGGCTGCCTCGCGCATGGTGATGCGAAAGGCGTAGGGACGCAGATCGCGGTCGCCAATGGCAAAGGTCGCCAAGGGCGCAGGCGGCAGCACAGCCGGTTGAAAGACCCGGAACATACCGGCAATCAACGGGCGGCGGGGATCAAACTCACGGTCGGGGGCCTGCTTCTGTTCCAGCCCCACCACAGTTTCACGGTAGGCAGCCAGGCGCTCATCGGCGGACTTCTGGAACGCGGCGCTGGCCGTTTGCTGGAAGGTTGTCCAGCGCAGGCCGTTGTAAGCCCCGAAGACACACAGGCCGGGCAAAACCAGCCCAGCCAGCCACAGACTCTTTTCCCGCAGAAGGTGCCGCCACTCGTGCCGGAAGACGGACAGCCAAAGTTTTGCGTGCATCATGGAAACAAGGTTGCCGGTTCAGGTTGTCGCTGTCAGACCGCGTGCTGCGCTGGAGAGCGCCAGAAGGGAGAAACCCAACCAACCACCGAGCCAGGCCAGCGCCAACCACTGCCGTTTCAGCGCCAGCGTCAGCGGCGGCGGGGTGTAGGTAAAAGGCTGGACACTCGTCCAAAGCCGGGTATCGGCAACGTAGGTTTCATCCGTCGCCAGCGTTGAGTTGTAGGCCCAGTCTTCGTTGAGGGTTTTGATGAGCGGTTGGCGGTAGCGCTCGGCGGCGTCGGCAAAGTCCAGGTGGTGGAAGACATCCGTTCCGGCCAGGGCCATCGAGAGGCTGCGGACGGCCAGCACCGGCGCGACGACGGCGGCGGCGTTGTGCAGCGCCACCTGCTGCTCGAACGCTAACCACAGGCGGGCATAGTGATGGGCATAGACCTGGTTGCTGTGCTCTTCGCTTTCCTGCATCAGCAAGCCAGCCGGATTGATGGGCAAGTCTTCCAGGCGCTTGGCGTTGTACTGGGCCAGCAACCTGGACTCGAAGGCTTTGAGTCGCTCTTCCTGGGGATTGTGACCATCAATCCCCTGCCTGATGTCGTGTGCGACGGCGGCATCAAAAGCTGCGCGGGCGGGCGTCGGATACCAGCGGGCCGCCAGGTCAGTCACCATCCGCGGCACGACAAAACTACTCACCGCCCAGAATGTCAACATACCCAACAGTGTCATCCGCGCTGACCAACGGGACGACACCGCCAGGGTCAGCGCCAGAAAGATGAAACCGTAGAGCAGATAACTGACCGCCATCATGGCCAGGCGGACGAAATCCCACGGGGCATCCTCCAGCCACCACAGAAGCAGGAAACTACTGACCGCAGCCGGCAGCAACGCCACACCCAAGGCGGCTCCGATGCCGGCCAGCTTGCCCGCGAGCAGTGTCCGGGGGCGAACGCCAAGGCTGAGGAGATAGCGCAGCGTGCCGTGTTCGCGTTCGCCGGCAAGGGCGTCGAAGGCCAGGACGATGATGAGCAGCGGGAGCAGGTACTGCAACACCCCGGCGGCGGTGAGCGCGAGCAGGCGTTGGGTACGTCCATCCTGGGCGGCAGCGCCGGTGAGATCATGGCGTTTGTGAGCTTCGAGAAAAGCCACGACGCCGGCGTGCTCATCCACGCCAATATCAACGAACGCCAGCGCCGTCTGGGGCTTGAAGGCATAGACGCCGTAGTGGGCCGCCGCATGGGGATTCTTCGGCGGCTGTGTCACCCAGTGCTCGCGGGCGACAGCGTTCGCGGCAGTGCGCTGGGCGCGAACCGTCTGCGTCTGTTGCCAACCGACGATGAGGACGGCCAGAAGGCAGAGTCCAACGGCGCTGCACAGCCAGTGAAAGCGGCGGTCGCGGAGCAGGCCTCGGAACTCCTGCCGGGCAATGGTCAACCATCCAGCCATATTGTTCGGTTCTCCCCGGTGGCGGGGTTCAGTTCCGCATGTAGTCGAGATAAAGCTGTTCAAGCGCCTGGGGTGTCATGTCTGCGCCGGTCAGGGTCGTCAACAGTTTTCCCTGGCGCATGATGCCGATGTGCGTACCGATTTCTCTGGCGCGGAACAGATCGTGGGTCGCCATCAGGACGGCCATGCCCTGGGTGGCCAGCCGGGTCAGCAGTTGTGAAAACTCATTGGCAGCCTGTGGGTCCAGTCCCGAAGTTGGCTCGTCCAGCAGAAGGGCTTTGGCTTCTTTGGCCAGGGCAATGGCGATGCCGACCTTCTGGCGCATCCCTTTGGAGTACGTGGCTACGCGCCGCTCGGCAGCCTCGGCAGACAAACCAACGCTGGCCAGCCAGTCGAGAAGTTCGCGCCTGGTGTAGTGTTTTCCGGCCAGCTCGCTGAAGTAGTCGAGGTTTTCAAGTCCTGTAAAATTTCGATACAGCATGACCTGCTCCGGGATGTAGGCAAGCCACTGCTTGGTTTCGATGGGATGTTCGGCAACGACATAGCCGTTGATGCGGGCTTCGCCCCTGGTCGGCGTAATGAAGTTCAGGAACAGGTTGATGGTGGTTGTTTTGCCAGCGCCGTTGGCACCCAGCAGGCAGAAAATCTCGCCGGGGGCAACCTGCAGGTTGAGGTCATCCAGGACGATGCGCTCACCATAGGCTTTGGTGAGGTGGACGGCTTCGAGCATGGGCGGCACAGGGGCATCCTACCGGCACACAGGAATCAGCAAATAAGAATAATCTGAATACCAGAGAGCCGCCCCCGATGCAAGAACCGGGCGCGCGGGCGTCTCGCCCGCACGAGCTTGGGAGCGCGGGCATCCTGCCCGCATGACGAAAGGAAATGAGGCGTGTGGGTATCCAGAGAATTACCGACCGGGTTCCGTGAACTCCACGACTTCCACGGCCGGCTCCGCCGGCGGTGCGAAGTCGTCCCAGCCGGCCACCACCACCCCTAGGCCACCGTCGGGGAAACGTTCCATCATCCGGGCAACGTCGGGCAGTGGTTCCTGTGCCGACTCGGTAACGGCGCTGGCCAGCAGCGTACCGGCGGTTTCCATCCAGACGTGAACTTCACGGCCGCCAACCGGCATCCGGCCAAGGTAGGCGTAAGGCGACCGGACGGTGTAGGCGTGGCTGTACCAGAGCTTGATGGTGGCCCCGTCGGCTGTGGCGGAGTACCCGGCGAACTCGTAGGTCACACTTTCGGCAACGGCCACACTTTCGGCAACCTGGATGCCATCACCCACAGCAGGCGGAACCGCTAACGCAACGTCAACGGCGGCCGGTTTCCGGGTCGTGCGGGAGACAACGGCCGTCGGTGCCGCTTTCTTTGCCGCAACCGTCAACTTGACTGGACTCTTAGCCTTCCGGGCCGCCAGGGCGCGCTCCCCGACACGGGTTCTGCCCAACCACATCTGGCGCGCGGCCCGGTTGCTGGTGGTCTTACCTGTCCGGCGCACATGCGCCCGGCAGGAAACCCGGCAGGATTTGCGCCGGACAAACCGCCGACCGGACTTCACACTGGCTGGCGCAATCGTTTTCATGCCAAGCGCCGGCTGCCGGGAAGCTCCGGCTGAAGACGAGGCATGGGCACGGTCACCTGCCACTTCGCCGGCGAGCGTCGCCGTGCCACAGAACAGAAAGGTGAGGCAAACCAGGATGACAGTGCGTGTCAGACCGTGAAAGAATCGCGCCATCGTGTTACGCTCCAGAACCGAACCCGAACTCAGCCGCCGTGTTTGTCGCGGTGCCTGCGGCTCAACCGAGTCCTGGTGCAACTTCCGCGCCACACGCTTCCTTCATTCGATGTCGCCCTCCGCCGACGCCGGGACAAACCGCAAAGTCTTTGCAAGAAAAGCCTTAGATAAAAGTGTCAACAAAATTTCCACGGCGGCGATAACTGTCTCACAGAGAATCTCATGGGTTTCATGCGTCAATGTCCCGGACAGATGACTGTCGAATGAACACGTTTCACCACATCAGGCTTGCCTGACCACAACCTGGCACCATGCGTTACTTTGACCTGCAACCGGCTGATGACCTTTCCGCCATAGGGCGCATCACTCAGAACATTGGGGACGTTTCGGGACGCGACCCGCTGGCTGCCCTCAAGGAACTCGAAGACCTGCTTTCAATTTCCCTACCCCCACTCGACTCGCTGCGCCGCTGTCAAATTGCTGAACAGTGGGAAGTGCTGGGCAACTACAGTGCGGCGGAGCAGCAATTGTCCCAAATCAGCATGGAAGGGCTGCCGGATGACATTGCAGCCCAGGTGCTGCTGCGGCGGGCCAGCCTCTGCCGCTGGACGAACGATGCGCCGCAGGCCATTCACCTCGCCAAGCAGGCGCAGGAACTTGCCCAAAAGGTCAATGATGACGAATGCGCCGGCGAAGCCGCAGCGGTCATCGGCTACGCTTACTGGCTGCTGGATGAATACGAAATGGCCTACGACGCCCTGCGGCAGGCCGTTGAAGTGCTCGGGCGGACCAAAAACCTGCGCGCCTTTGCACAAGCCTGCTGGGCGCTGACCTACGTCTGCAATCTGCTGGGACGTACCTCTGAAGCCCAGGAGGTTTCGGAGCGTGGCATTGTGGCGCTGACCAACTCCCCCAAGGCCGACACGCCCTTCGGACAGACCATTCTCGGACACCTGCGGGCCAGCCAGGCGGTCATCGCCTTTGAGTGCGGCAATGTTGAGATTGCCCTCATGATCCACGAGCGGGCGCTTGATCACTGGATGTCCACGAATGACCCGCGCCTGCTGGCCAATGGCTACCGCAATGTCGCCGAAATTCACTTTGCCACCGGCAACTGGGACCAGGCCGAGGCCCTGCTCGAACAGGCGGACTACCTGATTAGCGAAAGCGATCCCTCCATCCGCTGTTCAACACTTATTACCATGAGCCGCCTGTCGGCCCGGCGTGGCAAGTTTTCCGACGCCCGCCTGGCGCTGGCCGACGCCAACATGCTGGCGTCACAATCCGGCAGCCGCAGCCTGTTGGCCGAATACCACGATGCCCTTGGTGAAACCGACCTGCTGGAGCAAAACTACGCCGACGCCGAAAACAACTTTGCGGCGGCGCGCGACCTGTTCATCAAGATGAACCAACCCAGCCGGGTGGCTTACGCCAACCTGCGGCTGGCCGAAACCCGTCTCGCGCAGGGGGACCTTGCCGGGGCCCAAGGCTTTTTTGAAGTTGCCCGCGAGTTGGCGGCCCGTACGACCAATCCGCTGCTTGAAGCCCACGTAGAGCGGATCAGCGGCAAACTTGCGCTGGCGCAGGGAGACACGGCGACCGGACTCTCCGCGCTGCTGCGCAGTATTCACGGCTTCGAATCGCTCAACTTCGCCTGGCAGGTGGCCCTGGGTTACTTCGATGTGGGGACGGCCGTAGGCGACAACATTCCTCTCATGCAGCAGCGGGAATGGCTCGAAACGGCCATCAGCATCTTCCGCCATCTTGGGACGGCTCCCCACCTGATGGCCGCGGAAGCGGCGCTGGTCGAACTCAGCCGGCGCACGCCCGTGACCCTGCAGGACCTGCCCGGTCTCAACACCACCCAGGTTGAGCGTCTGACAACGGCGATGGCTTCGACCGAATCCGTCGCCCGTGAACTCGCCGCCATCATTGACAGCTACAAGATCGCCGTCGCCGTCTTTGCCGAAAATGTCGAAGGCGATGTCCTGGTCATCACCTCCCGTGGGCTGGAAAATGAAACCGTTCAGGATTTGCGCACCCTTCTGAGACGACGCCTCCAGCACCCGGACACGGCCCACAGCGACTCCATCCGCTTCGAGTGTCTCTGGCAGACCGAAACCCATCTTTCGCCGCATCGTCCGCGCAGCCTGTGGGTTCATCTGGGACGGCTCAAACCGGACATCGAGCCACTCGTTCATTCCCTGCTGCGTCTGGCCGGAACGGCCCTGGAGCTATGTCATCTCCGGGCTGTGGTGGAGGAACTCTCCACCGCCCAGAAAGTCAGCGAAGTGCGCGTGGATGATGCTACTCTGTCTGAACTGGGACTCATTGGCGTCTCGCCAGCGATGCGCGAGATTGCCGCAAGGATTCTGCGCATCCGGGATGCTTCCGTGACGGTGCTCATCACCGGCGAGTCCGGCACTGGCAAGGAAGTCGTGGCGCGCGCCATTCACCGCGCCTCGGCGCGGCGTCACAAACCCTTTGTCGCCTTCAACTGCGCGGCTGTTCCGTCCGAACTGCTCGAAAGCCAGCTCTTTGGTCACAAGAAGGGGGCCTTTACCGGGGCGGACAAAGATGCCCTGGGGGTCATCCGGGCCGCCGACGGCGGAACACTCTTCCTCGATGAAATTGGTGAGCTGCCACTGCACCTTCAACCCAAACTCCTGCGCTTTCTTCAGGAACGGGAAGTCCACCCGGTCGGCGCTGACCGGGCGATTGCCGTGGATGTACGGGTCATTGCCGCCACCAACCGCGATCTGGCACGGGAAGTCGCCGCCCGCAACTTTCGGGAGGACCTGTTTCACCGGCTCAATGTCCTCAACATCGCCCTGCCGCCGCTGCGCGAACGGCGGGCTGACATCCCTGTGTTGGCCCAGGCATTCCTTCAGGAAGCCGCAGCGCGCAACCAAAAGACAGTGACGCTGTCCGAAGCAGCCCTGACGGCGCTGACCCTTTATGACTGGCCGGGCAACGTCCGGCAGTTGCAGAATGAAATCGAGCGTGTCGTCGCACTGGCCGATGACCGGGAGCTGCTTACCCCGTCGTCGTTTAACTTTACCGTGCCGTCCACCAGCCCGCCGACCGAAGCTGGACTGGAAACCATTTTCCCGGAAGGGCACATCCCGCCAAAACTCGCCGACGCCGTCGCGCTGCTCGAACGCCACCTGATCACCGAAAGCCTCAAACGCCACGGCGGCAATGTCACCCGGACGGCGCAGGAACTTGGCATCAGCCGTCCCAGCCTCTATGCCAAGTGCAAAACCTATGGCATTACCATCAGCAAAGCTGTGGGCGGCTGACCCGGCACTGACCACACCCGGCGACGCCCCGTACTAAGCCAAGGAACGCTCTGTCATGAAAGTTGCCATTCTCTGTGGCGGACGAGGGACACGCCTGCGGGAGGTGAGCGAAACCATCCCGAAGCCAATGGTGCCGATTGGCGAGCATCCGATTCTGTGGCATGTCATGAAACTTTACGCCTCGCACGGCCTGACCGAGTTTGTCCTGCTGCTGGGCTACAAAGGGACGGTCATCCGGGAGTATTTTCTCAACTTCGCCGCCTATGAATGTGACGTGACGGTGGACCTGTCCGCAACCGGCGACCGCCGCCTCACCTTTCACGGGACGCCAGCCGAGCCGTGGCAGGTGACGCTGCTCAACACCGGGGAGGACACCCTGACCGGCGGGCGGGTCCGCCGGGCGCGCCGCTATCTGGAAACGGACGAGCTGTTCTGCCTGACCTACGGGGATGGCGTCGGCAACGTGGACATCACCGCCCTGCTCGCCTTCCACCGGCAGCACGGGCGGCTGGCAACGGTCACGGCCGTCCGCCCGCCGGGACGTTTCGGTGAACTTGTGCTGGATGACCACCGCCACGTGCGGGTTTTCAACGAAAAGCCCCAGGTGAGCGGTGGCTACATCAACGGCGGTTTTTTTGTCTTTCACCGGGATGTCCTGGAGCGGTATTTTCCCGACCGCGATGACCTCATGCTCGAAAAGGAACCTCTCGAAGCCCTGGCGCGGGATGGCGAACTCATGGCCTTCCGGCACGATGGCTTCTGGCAACCCATGGACACACCGCGCGAGTTTCAACTTCTGAATGACCTGTGGAGGAGCGGCGAGGCCCCGTGGAAAATCTGGTGAACTTCTGGCGTGACCGGCGGGTGTTTGTTACCGGGGCCACAGGTCTGGTCGGGTCGTGGCTGGTCAAGGCGTTGCTCGCCCAAGGCGCGCAGGTCATTGCCCTCATCCGGGATGCCGATCCGCAATCCGAACTGCTGCGCTCCGGCGACCTCCGGCGCGTCGCCGTCGTCAACGGCCGGCTGGAAGACTTTGCAACGCTCGAACGCGCCCTCCACGACCACGAACCCGACACCGTGTTTCATCTGGCGGCGCAGACCATCGTTGGAGCGGCGCACCGCAATCCGCTGGAGAACTTCGAGTCGAATGTCCGTGGCACGTATCACCTGCTCGAAGCCTGCCGGCGGGCGCAGCCCTTCGTTCAGCGCATCGTGGTGGCTTCAAGCGACAAGGCCTACGGCACGGCTGAAACCTTGCCTTATGTCGAGACCATGCCGCTGCGCGGCCAGCATCCCTACGAAGTGGCCAAAAGCTGTGCTGACCTCATCGCGGCGGCCTACCACCACACTTACGGACTGCCGGTGGCCATTGCCCGGTGCGGCAACATCTACGGCGGCGGCGACCTGAACTGGAGCCGCATCGTACCAGGCACGATCCGCGCCTTCTGGCGGGGTGAACGCCCTGTCATCCGCAGTGACGGCACGTACGTCCGTGACTACCTCTATGTCGAGGACGTGGTTGACGCTTACCTGCGGCTGGCCGTTTACCTTGACCGGCCCGGCGTTGCAGGGGAAGGGTTCAACTTCAGTCCCGAACGGCCTCTGACGGTGCTGGAACTCGTGGAGCGGATTCAGGACCTGATGGACTGCCGGCATATTCCGCTCGACATCCGCAATACGGCCGTGGGCGAAATTCACTCGCAGTACCTGGATGCCTCCAAGGCGCGGGAGCGTCTCCACTGGACGCCCCGGCGTCCGCTGGAGGACGGCCTGCGCGCCACCATTGCGTGGTATCGTGCCTTCCTCGATGAGCAGGACCGCCTCTGGAAAGACCGAAATCTGACGGGAGCTTGACTTTGAACCATGATTGACGGCGTGGCCGTGCGCCCCCTGCGGCAGATTCCTGACGAACGCGGCAAGATCATGCACATGCTGCGGGCTGATGCGCCGCACTTCGAGCGGTTCGGCGAGATTTACTTTTCCTGTGTCTATCCGGGAGCCATCAAGGCCTGGCACATCCACAAGGCAATGACGCTCAACTACGCCGTCATCGTCGGGCGCATCAAGCTCGTGCTCTACGACGACCGTGAGCACTCGCCGACCCGTGGCGAACTCATGGAGCTGTTCATCGGGGACGGCAACTACGCCCTCGTGACCATCCCACCCCGGATTTGGAACGGCTTCAAAGGCATTGGCACGGAAACGGCCATCGTGGCCAACTGTGCCACCCTGCCCCATGACCCGGAGGAAATCGAACGGATGGACCCGTTCACCGACCGCATTCCCTACCGCTGGGACATCCGCCACGGATGAGTTCCGGCATCCTGTCCAGGCATGGCTGAACCGGTGTATCTCCTCATTGGCGGAGCCGGCTACTTTGGCGCGCGGCTGGCGGAAGACCTTGCCCAACGCGGGCGGGTTGTCATCACCGGCCGCCGCCGCTCCCCCGCGCGTGACCGGTGGCTGGCGCGCCAGGCCGGACGCATCACCTGGCAGTTCTATGACGCGGCCGAAACCTCCCGGCTGCTGGCGGAAACCGACTATGCCGCCGTGTTCAATCTGGCGACACCGGGCGCAGCCGAAGCTGCCGCACAGCCGGAAACCGCCCGGCAGCAGGCCTTGACCACGGTGGAACAGGCACTGCACCTCGTCACCACCGGGCGCGCGCGTCGGCTGATACATTTTTCGACCTTCCACGTCTATGGCGCGCCGTCGCCTGAAACGCCGCGCACCTGGTACGGGGAGGACGACCCGCCAACGCCGACGCACCCCTACGGACATATCCATGCCGCCTGCGAGGCCCGTCTGGCCGAGGCAGCCCTGCCCTCCGTCCTGGTTGTGCGACCGACGAACCTTGTGGGGCGGCCAGCGCACGCTGACTTGGGTCCGCAGCAACGACTCATCTTTCTTGATCTCTGTCGGCAGGCTGTCACCCAACGCGCCCTGACGCTGCTGACCGACGGTTTGGCCTACCGGGACTTCTTGCCGATCCCGGCGGCGCTGGCTGCCATTCACTGCCTGCTCGATGCCCCTTCCTGGCCCCGGCAGTGTCACCTGGCTGCCGGCCGTGCGATGACACTGCGGGCGCTGGCCGAACGCATCCAACAGGTTGCCGCCCGGCAGTACCACTGGAAGGTGGTGCTGACGACGGGCGACCGGGCAGATGCTTTCCGGGCTTCCTTTCAAGTGGACACAGGTACCCTGCGCCGGCTGGGATGGTCGCCGCCCGAAGAAGCGGTGCTCGATGCTGAAATTGCCGCCACCCTGGCCGGCTTTCAGACGGTCACGGAATGATGCGCCAGCCGCCGGTTGTTCTTTTTGTCACCAGCTATGTGTCGCCGTTTATGACCGAGCTGACGGCGGCCGTCAATGACCTGGGACAGGTGACGTTCCACGCCGCCTATCTCGAAACCTCCCAGTTTGCCAACCACGGGGCGCACTGGAACACAGCGGCCGAGCGCCCGGATACGCATCGCCGCCCGGCCGACGTGCCGGTGCGGGACTTCCTGCGGGAGTGGTTTGACCGCTACCGTCCACAAGTTGTGATTTGTGGTTACGGGCGGGGGCCGGCGTACGAAGCCACCTTTGCCCACTGCCGGCGTACCGGTGCGGTCTTTGGCGTCTTTGCCGAACAGCCCATGCGCGATGGCCGGCTCAAGCATCTGGTGCGCCGGGCCTACTACGCCCAACTCTGGCGGCGGATGCCTCCGACCTTTGTTCTGGCTGTTGGCGACCGCGCCGTACAGTTTTACCGGCGTCTGTTGCGCGACCCCGAAGCAGCCGTGTTTTTCCCGTACTATCAGGATTTACGCCCGGTGCTCGCCATTCCCGACCGGCCGGCGCGGGAAACTCTCCACTTTCTCTTTTCCGGCCGGCTGGCAGCGCAGCATGGCATCCGTGGTCTGGCGGCGGCCTTTGAAAAGCTGGCGCAGACGCATCCCGGCCGCTTTCACTGGTGTGTTTCAGGCACTGGAGACGAAGAACGCTGGATTCGGCAGGCCATGGCGCGTTGCCCGGCGCTGGCGCAGGCGGTGAGCTTCGACCGGGAGTTTGCGACCTGGAACGACCGTCTGCGGCCGTTTGCCGCTTCGGACGTGCTGGTACTGCCGAGTTTTCATGCGGGTTGGGGACTGGTGATCCCGGAAGCGTTGGGCGCGGGGATGCCGGTCATCACCACGCGCGGCGTCGAAGCAGCGCGTTATTATGTCGAGGCTGGCGTCAACGGCCTGTTCGTTGAGCCGCACCCGAAAGACATCCACCGGGCGCTGGCCTTTTGTCTCGATCACCCGCAGGCCGTCGAGGCCATGCGTCGGCATACCCGCGCCTCTGTGGCGCGGGGCGACGTCCGGGTGGGCGCTGCCCGGCTGGTGGATGTGCTGTCCCGGTGGCTGTGAGGCGGTCAAACCGCCGCGGCCGCCTCGCTGGCAAGGGCTTGAACTCGCGCGGATGGCGGGCGTATGATTTCGCACGCTTCGCGCATCTTTCGACCAACGGAGCTATGCTTCCGTGGACGCTGCTTCCTCCCCCTCCTTACCCAGCCACACTGCTGCCGATAAAGAACAGGCTCTCCGGGCGTGGTTGCGCCAGGCGCAACGCCTGATTGTGGCGCTTTCGGGTGGTGTGGACAGTGGCTATCTGGCCTTTGTGGCCCATCAGGAATTGGGCACGCAAGCCCTTATGGTCACTGGTGACAGCCCCAGTCTGGCCCGTGCGGAGCGGGAAGCCATAACGCAATTTGTGACGCGCTATGGAATGCGTCATGTGTTTGTGGAAACCCGTGAACTCGACCATCCGGCCTATCGTGCCAACCCGGTTGAACGCTGCTACTTCTGCAAGCAGGAACTCTTTGGCCAACTCTGGTCTCTGGCCCGGCAGGAAGGCATGGGTGTCGTCTGCGACGGCACCAACGCCGATGATGCCAGCGACTTCCGTCCCGGACGGCGCGCAGCAGCCGAACAGTCCGTCAGCAGCCCGCTGGCACAGTTTGAGTTCACCAAGGCGGACATCCGGGAGCGCGCGCGGCACTGGGCATTGCCCATGGCTGACAAGCCGGCTTCGCCCTGCCTGGCATCGCGGATTCCGCACGGGCAGCCGGTGACCATTGGCAAGCTCACAGCCGTTGAGCGCGGCGAGCAAGCGCTGCGGGCGCTGGGGTTTCGTGAGGTACGCCTTCGGCACCACGCGGAGGTGGCCCGGATTGAAGTAGCTCCTGCCGAGTTGCCCCGCGCCCTCGATCCGGCGATGGCCGCCCGCCTGGTGGCGGCGCTCAAACCCCTTGGCTTTCGCTTCATCACCCTCGACCTCGAAGGCTTTCGCAGCGGCTCGCTCAACCCTGCTGCGGTCAGCCATGCCGCGGTCTGTCATACCGAACGTCATACCGAATCGCCGTCCGCACTTTCGAGGACACTCTGACCGCCATCATTTCGTGAGGAACGTCCCATGCCAAACGCTTTTGTTGATGACGCCCGTAATTTCAAGGAAGACAACCCGTTCGAGTCCATGATGTCGCGCTTCGACAATGCGGCAAAACTGCTCGACCTTGACCCGAACATCTATCGCATCCTGCGCTGCCCCACACGCGAAATGACCGTGTACATCCCGACCATGATGGATGACGGTCACTATGAAGTCTTTGTGGGCTATCGCGTCCAACACAACTTTGCCCGTGGGCCGGCCAAAGGCGGCATCCGCTATGCGCCCGACGTGACGCTGGATGAGGTCCGCGCCCTGGCAGCCTGGATGACCTGGAAGTGCGCTGTGGTCAACATTCCCTACGGCGGCGGCAAGGGGGGCATTGTGTGTGACCCGCACAAGATGTCCCTGACGGAACTCGAACGCCTTACCCGGCGCTACACGGCTGAAATTCTTGACATCATTGGACCCGAACGGGACGTTCCGGCGCCGGACATGAACACCAACGAGCAGGTCATGGCGTGGGTGATGGACACCTACTCGATGCATGCCCGCCACACCGTCAATGCCGTCGTCACCGGCAAGCCCGTTGAACTCGGCGGCTCGCGGGGCCGGCGGGAAGCCACCGGACGGGGACTGCTGTTCGTCATCCAGGAAGCCTGCAAGAAATTTGACCTCAAGCCGGAGGAAACCCGGATCGTCGTCCAGGGCGCAGGCAATGTCGGCGGCATCGGCGCCACCCTGTTGCACGAGGCCGGGTTCAAGGTCATCGGCATCTCGGAAATTCGCCACGGACTCTACAACCCGAACGGGCTGGACATTCCGGCGGCGCTTGCTCACCTGCGCAAACACAAGACCTTCGAGGGTTTTGAGGGCGGCGAACTCATCACCAATGCGGAGTTGCTCGAACTCGACTGCGAAGTACTCCTGCCGGCGGCGACGGAAAACCAGATCACGACCCAGAATGTCGAACGGATCAAGTGCCGCATCCTGTGCGAAGGGGCCAACGGGCCGACGACGGCAGCCGCCGACGAAGTGCTTGAAAGAAAGGGCGTTTTCGTCATCCCGGACATCCTCGCCAACGCCGGCGGCGTGACGGTTTCCTACTTCGAGTGGGTGCAGAACCGCATGGGCTTCTTCTGGAAGGAAGACTTTGTCAACGAGCGCCTGCAGGACACGATGGTGTCCAGCTTCAACGATGTCCTCAGCTATGCCGAAAAGCATAAGGTGAACATGCGCACGGCGGCGTACATGCTGGCCATTGACCGTGTAGCCTACGAAACCAAGATGCGGGGCATCTACGCCTGATACCCGCACGACTCCGGGAGCTTTTGCGCCTTCTGGAAAGCGACTCCAGGGCGGTCCTGCCTGAAGTGCCCGAGACCCGGAAGCGATAAAACTTGGTTTCCGGGAGTTGGCTGTGTTAGCTTCGCCCAAGTTTTGTCACCAAAAGCGTTGCACGAGGCAGCCCACTGGTTGATGGGCCTGAAAATGATGAAGGTCTTTTTTGCTTTTTTGTATCGTGCGGACGTGACAAGGTTGGAACAACATCAACTGGTCATGTGACCAGGAGGAGATATAAGGATGAAACACCGTACTTGGCTTGCGCTGTTCGCCTGCATGTTTTTGGGCAGTGCGACGGTCATGGCGCAATCGGCGCGCGAGCAGGACCGCCCGCTCAACCCGACCGTCACCGGCGGCACCGGTCTGTTTACGGTCTATGATGCCTCAACGCTGAAGCGGGGCGAGTTTAATATCGCGGCCTACTACAACAACTTCGACCGTGAACCGGGCAACGTGGACATCAGTCAGCAAATTGTGAGCGGCGCTGTCGGCCTCACAGATCGGTTGGAATTCTTTGCCGCTTCGGTCTTCCGGCAGCAGCTTGTCGCTGACCAGCGCCGTGAGATCAGCGGCTTCCTCCTGCCAAACGTACGTTTTCCGGGAACGCTGGCCGGGCCGGTGCCTCTGGGACCCGGCTCCTCGGCCGGCGCGCCTTTCGTCGGCCTCATCGGGCCAAGCACAACCAACATCTCCAACGCCGGCGCCGCCGTTGGCGGGGTGCTGCCGGGGCTGGTGCAAAGCGGAACGCGCATTGTCGGTACCGGCATCAATGCCCGCCTGGTAGGCAATCTGCCTGGCTATCTGAACGACTTTCCCTTCCTGGCCAGCAGTGAATACACCAGCGGTAACACAACACTCGGCGCCAAGTTTCGTTTCACCAATCCAGAAAATCCACTTGGGTTGGCGATTGTCGGCTTCGTGAACATCCCGACCTCTTTTGCCAACGGCATCTTTCGTGGTGCGGGCAACGGCGTGGTGCGTGGCAGCGGACCGGGCGCGGTGGACTACGGTGTGATCCTCGTCCCGGCCGTGCGTGCCGGGCGTTTCACCTTTACCGGCAACCTTGGTGCGGTCAAAGCTGGTGATCCATCCGCCAACAACATCCGCTACCTCGACCGGCGCAACATCTTCATCGCCTCCGGCGCGGTGGATGTGGCCGTCAACAAATACTTCCAGGCCATCGGTGAAATCACCTCCAACATCTACTACGGGAGTGGCACGCCGAATCTCAACCCGGTCAATCCACTCGACCTGACCGTTGGCGCCCGCTTCACGCCAACCGGCAATGACAAGTCGGTTCACTTCAGCTTCGGCGGCGGCTACCGGCGGCTGCTGAACAATGCCAACTCGGAACGCGGCTCGAACCGGGGTGATGTCAACGGTTTCGTCGTGAACGCCGTGATTGGCTACCGGCGGCGGGTGCAGACGGTCGAAGCACCCGACCCTTGCGCCAACAACCGGCCGCCAACGGTTACACTGTCCTCTGACCGGACGCGCCTCAAGACC
>Ga0308389_1001381_pt1 | contig 16596 bp, 15 predicted proteins | sample Hotspr2Sample148_FD_202362 | JGI IMG/M metagenome (GOLD analysis project Ga0308389, IMG submission 202362) | Hot spring phototrophic mat microbial communities from Mushroom Spring, Yellowstone National Park, Wyoming, United States - 20040719_148 ... | reverse complement strand
TTAAATTCATTTGAAAGATGCTCTATTTCATCTCGCGTTGAAATTTTTATCCTAAACCTTAAATTTCCTGACCCAATTATATTTATACCTTCTTCTAATTTCTTTATTGGACTAACTATTAAATGTGAAACAAAAATTGTGCTTAATATACTAAAAAGAAAAACCCCAAAAAATATTAAAAATATTTTCAATTTTAAAATATTCAAATTTTTGTAAATACTTTTAGTTGTCATTTCAATATATGCTGTTCCAAAGTTCTCATAGTATGCTTCTTTTTTATAATAAATCTTTTTTATCGGATAAAAAAATTGGTATATATCTTCATTTGGAGTTTTTATAACATTATAAGTTGAGCCATAAAAAATTTTATAATCTTTTGGAATTTGATACTTTTTACCAAGCAACTTTCTGTCATTGTGAAGATAATATGTTAAATCTTTATTTAAAATAACATAGACCTGCAAGACATCTTTTTCTTTTAAAGTTACATCAACTAATTCCTCTAAAGCGAGTTCATCTGAAGTTACCAACAAATTTTCACAGGATAATGCAAAACTTGTTACAAGTCCCCTACCCCTGTTTATTAAATTATTAAATAAAATCTTTTTTGTATTTGAAATTACTATTGGTAAAAGTATTACAAAAATCGTAAATAACAATATTAAAATAAGAAAAAGAATTTTATATTTAAGTTTAAATTTCATCTTAAAGATTTTAAAAGATGTTTATAAATTTTCAATTTTTCATTTACAAGAACTTCCCAATTATATTTTGAAATAATTTTATCTTTTTTTGATTTAATTTTTTCTTTAAACTTCTCATTTTCTGATAAAACTTTTAAAATTGCTTTTGAAAGAAATTCAGCCCTCTTTGTAGGGTCATCATAAAATACAACTGCTCCAAAATCTGTTTCAGTAAAAGGTATCTTAACTCTTTCTATATTAAAAATATCTTTAGGTCCTTCTACACCAGAAATTACAACCGGAACATTTTTGGATAACGCTTCAATAATTGTATTCCCAAAAGGCTCAATAATTGAAGACAAAACAAAAACATCTGCAACATTAAAAAGTTTAATTTTATCTTCTTCTGTAATTTCAAGTTTAATCTTAACATAATTTTCAAGTTCTTTATGCTTTATATATTTCTTTAACCTATCAAGATACCATTCATTTTTCTTCTCAAAAACACCTGCAATTAGCATTGAAACATTTTCAATTTTTTTTCTGTTTATCTCATTAAAAGCCTCTAAAGCATATTCTATGCCTTTAGATGGTTCAAGTTTGTTCAACATAAAAATAAACTTGCCTTTTATTTTATATTCTCTTTTAACTTCTTCAATCTCTTCTCTTGATAAATGAGGAGAATGAATAAAAACCGAAGATACACCAGAAGGTATTATTTTTATATTCTGTTTATTTACAAGTTCAGGAAATATATAAGAAATTTCATCATAAACTGGTTTACTCCGCACAATTACTGTGTGGGAATATTCTAAAGCCTGTTTTTCTTTTTCTTTTAAATATTCAATTATATACGGACCTGCCCCATCTTCTGCTTTTTTAGCCTCTGCTATTGAATCAAATGTATGAATTGAACTTACTATAATTAAATTTTCATTTTTCCTTAAGTCTTTAGCAAACGAAGGAATAATTGAATGACCATGTAAATGAACTATAACTTTCTCTTTTATTTTCTTACTTAATAAAAATTTAACTGCTTTATTGCCAAATTCCTCAATTCTTTTAATCTCTTCTAATTTTGTTCCTTCAAACGGCGATTTTATTTTATTAGAATCGCGAACAAAAAATCTATAAACTTTAACAGAACATTTTCTTTTTTTAACATCAGTATTAAATGGGTCTTCAAGAGTTATAATTTCTTCTTCAGACAAATCATCAAATCCCATTGTTAAAACAATTACTTCATTTCCAAGTTTTGCAAGCTCTCTTGTAAGTTCTATTACATGAGAGCTTAATTGAGTTCGTGGTGATGCTATATATGCCGCTGATACAATGTAGATTTTCAAAATTTTACCCCTTATTCAATTTATAAATAATATTCAAACCTTTAAGTGTTAAATCCGGGTCAAATATTACATCATAATCTATATCATCTTTAAATAAATTAGCAAGCCCACCTGTTAAAATTATTTTTGAACTCTTTTCATAATTTTTTAAAATCAAATCTATAATATAATTTATACCACCAACTGTTTGATAATAAATACCATTTTGAATAGCACCAACTGTATTATCAGCAATTATTGAATCAGGCTTAATAACTGAAACCTTTGGTAATTTAGCTGTCCACCTATGTAAAGTATCCCTTAAAATGTTTATACCCGGCAAAATTAAACCACCATAATAATTGTAATCTTTATCAACAAAACATACAGTGTTTGCAGTTCCAAAATCAATAATTATTAAAGGCGGTTTATAAATCTCTGATGCTGCAACCGCATTAACTATCCTATCAGCCCCAATTTCAGCAGGATTTCTATATCTCAATTTTATGTTTAATTTCAAATTATAATTCACTATAATCGGTTTTAAATTAAATTTTTTTAAAAATATATCATTAAAAACAAAATCAAGTTCAGGCACAACAGATGAAAAAATAGCAGAATCAATTTTCTCCAACAAATCTTTTAATAAATTTTCAAAAATAATAAAATATTCATCCGCTGTCTTCCTTAAATCAGTCGCAATCCGCCACTTCTTTAATATATTATCTCCTTTGAATAAACCTAAAACAATATTCGTATTCCCAATATCAATTGCAAATAACATTCTTATATTCCTTTTATAAATTCAATAGCATAATTTAATTTTTCAATAGTTCTTTCTTTACCAAGTATTAACATAATATCTATTAAATCAGGTGAAATTGTCTTCCCTGTAAGTGCTACACGAATTAATTGATAATATGCCTTCCTGTTTAAATCAAAATTTTTTAAACTCTCCTCTAACTTCTCAATTATAATATCTTTTTTCCAATCCGAACATAATTTTAAATTCTCAATTATCTTTTGATAAACTCCAGATGCATCATATTTTTTTAAAAAATTCTCAATAACTTCATTTGAAAAATTAATTTTATCAATAAAAAAGAAGTCAGCATAAAAAGAGATATCTTTTAAAGTTTTTAGCCTCGGACCAACAATATTAACAATTTCTTTTATTAAATCAAAATTTTTATCTGCAAAATCTTTTGTAATAAGATTATCTTTTATTAAAAAAGGGATAACCATTTCCGCTTTCTTATCAAGCGGAAGTTCTTTTATGTATAAACTATTTATCCATTCAAGTTTATGGTAACTAAATACAGCTGCACTCTTGTTAACATCTTTAAGTGAAAAACTTTTAATAATTTCTTCTCTTGTAAATATTTCTTTTGTATCATCCAAGCCCCAGCCTAACCTAACCAAATAATTCACCATAGCATCAGGTAAAAACCCTAATTCACGAAATTGTTCAACAGCAGTGGCGCCATGCCTTTTACTTAACCTCGTCTTGTCTTCACCTAATATCATTGGTAAATGCGCAAAATTAGGAATTTTAAAACCTAAAATCTTATATAAAATAATCTGTTTGGGCGTATTTGAAATGTGGTCATCTCCTCTTATTATGTAATTTATCTTCATTAACGCATCATCAACTACTACAGAAAAATTATAAACAGGAAATCCATCACTCCTTAATATAATAAAATCATCAAAATTTTTTGAATGAAATTTTATCTCACCACGAACAATATCATTAAAAATTATCTCTTCATCTAAATCATTCTTTATTCTTATTGCAAATGCTTTTCCATCTTTTAAAAAAGAATTTATCTGCTCCTCAGTAAGATTTCTGCATTTACCATCATATTTAAAAGGAATTTTCTTTTTTATTGCTTCATCTCTTTTTTGAGCAATCTCTTCAGGTGAACAAAAACATCTATATGCTTTTCCTTCGTTTAATAATTTATAAGCTAAATCTTTATAAATATTCAACCTTTGTGATTGCTTATATGGACCAAAATCGCCACCAATGTCAGGTCCCTCATCCCAGTTAAGTCCAAGCCATTTCAAACTTTCTAAAATATTATTTGTAAACTCATCAGAAGAACGCTGAACATCAGTATCTTCAATTCTCAATATAAATTTTCCATTATTTTGTTTTGCAAAAATCCAATTATATAACGCAGTTCTTGCTCCACCAATGTGAAGATAACCAGTTGGCGAGGGTGCAAATCTTACTCTAACTTCTTCCATCTAAATATATAATTGCCTTAAAAGTAAAAATTCTTCCTTATAAAATTTAAAAAGATTTAGTAATAGATTCAAAAAGAGATAAGAAATCTCTTTTCTCAAATTTTTATAAAATAGCTTTTTCTGTTACAGGGTCAAATAGATGAATCTTACTCATATCAAAAACAACTTCAATGTCTTCGTTAATATTAACTTTTGTTCGCGTATCCATTCTTGCTGTAAATTGACTCTTTCCAGAAGAAAGATAAACAAAAATTTCTGAACCAAGCGGCTCTATAATTTCAACTGTTAGCTTAACCGTGCTCTCAGGCGCTGATTCTTTATATAATATTTTATCATAAATATTCTCAGGCCTTATTCCAAGAATCAATTTCTTTCCAATATAATCCTTAACAATATCCTCATAATCAGTTGGCAATTTTACTCTGAAAGTTCCCTCATCAAGCCAGACCCCAGTCTTTTCTTTAACAACATCTGTTTCAACAAAATTCATAGGAGGCGAACCAATAAAACCTGCAACAAATTTATTAGCTGGATTAGAATAAAGTTCTAAAGGCGATGCAATCTGCTGAACTACTCCATCTTTCATAACTACAATCTTTTCACCCATTGTCATAGCTTCAACCTGGTCGTGTGTTACATAAATCATAGTTGCCTGTAATCTTGTATGTAATTTACTAAGCTCAGCCCTCATTTGAACTCTTAATTTAGCATCAAGATTAGATAAAGGCTCATCAAATAAAAATACTTGAGGCTTCCTAACTATAGCCCTGCCTACTGCAACCCTCTGCTTCTGCCCACCAGAAAGCTCTTTCGGCTTATTATATAAAAATTTTTCTAAACCTAATATTGCCGCTGCTTCTTCTACCCTCTCTTTTATAACATTCGCAGGATACTTCCTTAACTTTAAACCAAATGCTATGTTCTCATAAACTGTCATATGCGGATACAAAGCATAATTCTGAAATACCATCGCAATATCCCTGTCCTTAGGTGGAACATCATTTACTAATTTATCACCAATATATATCTCCCCTTCTGTAATATCCTCTAAACCTGCTATCATCCTTAATGTAGTTGTTTTACCGCATCCTGAAGGTCCTACCAGAACTACAAACTCTTTGTCCTTTACCTCAAATGAAACATCTGATACCGCTTTAACCCCAGTAGAATAAACTTTACTTACATTGTTTAATACAACCCGTGCCATATTTATTCCTCCTAAAACTTAAATTGATTAATATAATCTTATTTATTTTAATTTAAATGTCAAGCTTAAATAAAAATTTATACTATTCTTTTTAAACTTTTTATAAATTCTGAAACTATTAAAGGGTCAAGCTGCGTCCCCTTAACTTCTTCAAGTATATTAATCGCTTCATCAATTTTTAAAGCTTTCCTATAAGGTCTATCTGATGTTAAAGCATCAAAAGTATCAGCTACAGCAATTATCCTCGCAAGAAATGGAATATTATCTCCTCTTAAACCATTTGGATAACCTTTACCATCTAAACGCTCATGATGATGATAAATATATGGCAATAACTTAACAAAATGATGAAAATGACTTAAAATTTCAATACCTATTATTGGATGCCTTTTTATCATTTCGTATTCTTCCCTGGTTAAAGATGCCGGCTTATTTAAAATTGATTCCGGAATACCTATCTTCCCTATATCATGAACTAAACACGCTTGCATCAAAATTTCTTTCTCAGAATTTGATAATTTCAAACTATCCGCAATCATTAAAGCATACTCTGTAACTCTCTTTGAATGCCCAGCTGTGTAATTGTCCCGTGCCTCAATCGTTGATATTATTAAATCTAAAAGGTCCAATGTCTCTATACGCGCCTTATCTAAAAGTTTTTTTACTTCCTTGTTCTTTTCTAACAACTCCCTTAAAATATCATCATATCTTATTAAAAAAACTAAAGCTAAAATAAATGAAGTTATAAAAAATCCATAAGTAGTAAAACTTGGAATTTTAAAAATTTCAATTCTTAAATAATAAAATATAAAATCAATTGCTCCTGAAAAAACCCCCAATATAGTCCCTCCTAAAAGTAAAATCCAATATTTAAAATATTTCTTGTTTTTTATACAATACCTTAAAGTATTAAAATACTCATAAAAAGCAATTAATGGAACCCCAAAAGCAAAAATAAAATACAAATGTCCTGGAACACTCTTTACTATATTGCACCATACAGTAATTTTATTAGAAAGTATGTAATTTGTTTTAAAAAGTAAAAAAATTCCTATAGCAGTAAATAAAGAGATAAAAACAAAATAAATTTTATTAATTTTTAAACTAAAAAAATTTCTATAAGTTAAAGGAAAAGCCAAAGCAAGCAGAATGGCTCCAGTTAATCTTATTTTATGAAAAAGTATAATTAGTTTAATATCTAACGGATTTGTTTCAAGCAAATATTCACCTAAAACAACAAGGGCACAGGAAAAGAAAAAAAATGAATAAAATAAAAATTTTAAATCTTTTGAAATTATAGAATTGATAAAGAAAAGCAAAAAAAGTAAAAAAATAGAAGTAAATGAAAAAAAACTTATTAAACTAATATTCACTATTTTAATATAACATTTTTAATCAAAAAGGTCAACTTAATTTTTAAGCTTGACAAAAAAATAATATTTATTAAGTTTAGCCATTATGAATAAAATAAATTTTAAAAGAGAAGGTGGTGTATACTATGGAAATTTTAAAGTATATGCTTCCTTCTCTAATTGGTGGTATAGGAATTGGGTATGTTTTAAGATTGATAATAGGGAGGGCAAAATTAAGAAGTGCGGAAGTAATTGCTAATAGAATATTAGAAGATGCAAAAAAAGAAGCGGAGAAAGAAAAAAATGAATTATTATTTAAAGGAAGAGAAGAATTACATCGCGAGAGAATGGAATTTGAGAAAGAGTATAAAGAACGAAGAGCAGAGTTATCCAATTTAGAATTAAAAATCAGACAGAGAGAAGAAAATTTAGAAAAAAGATTTGAAATTCTTGAAAAAAGAGAATCCTATATTGACCAATTAGAGAAGGGATTACAAGAAAAAACAAAACAATTAGAAGAAGAGCGAAACAAAATTCAATTACAACTTGAAAAAATAGCAAATTTATCCCCTGAAGAAGCAAAAAAAATCTTTCTTGAAAATGTTGAAAAATCAGCAAAACTTGAAGCTTTAAAAATTGCAAATTCAATTGAATCTGAGGTTAAAAGAAATGCCCTCGCAAAAGCAAGAGAAATTATATGTAGCGCCATACAAAGAAATGCCTCTGAATTGGCTTCTGAATTGTGCGTAACTACTGTTCACCTGCCAAATGATGAAATAAAAGGTAAAATAATCGGAAGAGAAGGAAGAAACATAAGAACTCTTGAAAATTTAACAGGAGTTGATATAATAATAGACGACACACCCGACACTGTTATAATCTCCGGCTATGATTTATTACGAAGAGAAATTGCCAAAATTTCACTTGAAAAATTAATATTCGATGGCAGAATCCACCCAACACGAATAGAAGAAATAGTTGAAAATGTTAAAAAAAATATTGATGAAATCATTGCCTCTGAAGGTGAAAAAGTTGTATTTGACTTAGGCTTACAAGGAATCCATCCTGAAATTATTAAAATGATAGGAAAATTAAAATATCGTTTGAGTTATGGACAAAATGCTTTGTCACATAGCATAGAAGTAGCAAATTTATGTGATGCAATAGCATCAGAATTAGATTTAGATGGAGTTTTAGCGCGAAGGATAGGACTTTTTCACGATATAGGGAAATGTATAACAATAGAAGAAGGTGGCGGTGCCCACGCACTCGTAGGTGCTGAATTCCTACAAAAATATAACGAAGACCAAATTGTTATAAATGCTATAATTTCTCATCACGGCGATAGAGAATGTGAAACAATTTACGGCTCAATCTTACAGGCTGCAGATGCAATCTCAGCTGCAAGACCGGGTGCAAGAAAAGAAAATATTGACGAATATTTAAAAAGATTGGAAAACCTTGAAAAAATTGCTTCCTCTTTCAAAGGAGTTGAAAAATCTTACGCAATTCAAGCAGGTAGAGAATTAAGAGTATTCGTTTCAAATGAAATAATCTCTGACGATGACGCAAAAATTTTAGCAATTGATATAGCTAAAAAAATTGAAAATGAACTCAAATATCCAGGACAAATAAAGGTTATTGTTATAAGAGAAACAAGAGTAACTGAATATGCAAGATGATTTTAATATCCTTTTCATTGGCGATATCGTTGGACGAAGTGGAAGAGAAAGTTTAAAAATTGGTTTGCCCATTTTAAAAGAAAAATATAATATTGACTTCATAATCGCTAATGCAGAAAATTCAGCAGGCGGCTTCGGTATAAGCTCTAAAATAGCTTACCAACTCTTTGACTTAAATATTGATGTTATAACAACCGGAAACCATATATGGAAAAATAAAGATATACTAAAAATTATTGATACCGAACCAAAAATTTTAAGACCATTAAATTATCCTGATGGCGTGCCTGGAAAAGGATTTAATATTTTTAAAAAAAATAATGTCTCAATTTTAGTTGCTAACCTGCTTGGCAGAATAAATCTTTATGAAGTTGATTGCCCTTTTCAGAAAATCTCTAAAACCCTAAATTCTATTAGTGAAAAATATGATATATCAATAATAGATTTCCATTCTGAAACTACTGCAGAAAAAATTGCTATGGGTTATTTCCTTGACGGAAAAGTTACTGCTGTTTTGGGAACCCATACCCATGTCCAAACTGCAGATGAAAAAATTCTACCAAACGGAACAGCCTATATAACTGATGTGGGAATGACAGGAGCTTTTAATTCAGTTATTGGTATGGAAAAAGAAAATGTTATAAAACACTTCCTTACAAGAATGCCATTTAAATTTGAAGTTGCAACCGAAGACCTTGGCATAAACTGTGTAGTTGTTTCAATTGACAAAAAAAATTTTAAACCATATAAAATTGAAAGAATAAATTATAAAATTTAGCAAAAATGATATTAGAAAAAATTAATTCACCAGCGGATTTAAAAAAATTAAATTTATATGAACTTGAAAAACTTTCTTCTGAAATAAGAGAATTTCTAATTAATAATATTTCAAAAACTGGTGGACATCTTGCATCAAATTTAGGTGTCGTTGAACTTACTATTGCTTTACATTATGTCTTTGATACCCCAAAAGATAAAATTATCTGGGATGTTGGACATCAATGCTATGTCCATAAAATTTTAACAGGCAGAAAAGATAAATTCCATACATTAAGACAATTCAATGGTCTTAGCGGTTTCCCTAAACCTTCAGAAAGCGAATATGATACCTATATAGTAGGCCATGCAAGCACTGCTTTGTCTTTAGCAACAGGTGAGGCTGTATCAAGAGATTTAAGTAATAAAAATTATCATATAATTGCTGTAATAGGAGATGGCTCATTAACAGGCGGACTCGCTTTTGAAGCACTTAATAACCTCGGACACCTTAAAAAAAATGTCCTGATAATACTTAACTCAAATGAAATGTCTATATCACCTACAACAGGCGCTATAGCAAAATATATTAATCGCATTATTACAGCTAATTTCTATTATAAGGCAAAAGATATAATTGATAAATTTATACTATCAATTCCAAAAATTGGAAAATTCCTCTATAACATTAAAAATAAATTAACTGAAATAATAAAAGGATTCCTTGTTCCAGGAATTATATTTGAAGAGTTGGGATTTATGTATATTGGACCAGATGACGGACATAATTTAAAAAATTTAATTAAAAGATTAGAAGATATAAAAAAATTAAAACCAAACAGGCCAATTCTTTATCATATAGTAACAGTAAAAGGAAAAGGTTACAAACCTGCTGAAAACTTACCTGAAAAATTTCACGGAATACCACCATTTGATATTATAACAGGTAATAATATAGAAAGCAATGGAATGAGTTATACAGAATTATTTGGCAAAACTATTCTTCAACTTGCAAGAAAAGATAAAAAAATTGTTGCAATAACTGCTGCTATGGCATCAGGAACAGGACTTTATTATTTTAGAGAAGAATTTCCTGAAAGATTTTTTGATGTTGGAATAGCAGAAGAACATGCAGTTGTTTTCGCCGCATCTTTAGCTTTAAATGGATTTAAACCTGTTGTTGCTATATATTCAACTTTTCTTCAAAGAGCCTTTGACCAAATTATACACGATGTTGCTATCGCAAAAGCTCCTGTAAAATTTTTTGTTGATAGAGCAGGAATTTCAGGTGAGGATGGCGAAACTCATCAGGGAAGCTTTGACCTATCTTATCTTAGACTAATTCCTAACCTCGTAATTACCGCTCCTAAAAACGGCGAAGAATTTAGAAATCTTATATATACCGCCTTAAATTATAATAAAGGTCCATTTGTTGTCCGTTATCCAAAAGATGTTATTCCAGAAAAGTATATTGATATTAATAAACCTTTTAAATTAATTAATCTTTCTGAAATTGAAATATTAAACTACGGAAAAGAAAAAGCTATAATTGCAACAGGCTCTATGGTATCAGAAGCTTTAAAACTAAAAGATAAAATAGGTGAAAATAAAACACTCGTATTAAATTTAAGAGTAATAAAACCTTTAAATGAAAAAAAATTAATTCAATATTTAAAACCAGTAAAAGAAGTAATTGTTCTGGAAGAAAATGTTATAAATGGTGGAGTTGGCGAGCAGATTTCAAGAATATTAAATTCGCATAATATATGTAAAAAAATAAAAATATTTTCTATTCCAGATAAATTTATTGAACACGGCAGTAGAAAAATTTTGCGAGAAAAGTATATACTAACAGCAGAAAAAATTTTAAAAAATATTTAAAAACCTTACTATAAAGTTTCATTTACCACAGCTGTGCAAACAGGTTTACGGATAAAAGAAGGTGCTTGCTGAAAAATTTGGTTGAGCATAAGGACTAAACTCTTTTATTATCTATTAGGTTATATTACTTTTTTTAACTTCTGATACACCTCTTTTCTATGAAGCACATAATATATAATAACAATCCTTGTTTCTGTATCAACCTGGTAAATCACTCTATAATCACCAATCCGAATTCTATAAAGAGATTCTGCACCCCCCTAATCTTGCGAGATTTAGGTGGAAATGGATTTTCGGCAAGGTCCTCAACAGCCTTAACAATTTTATGTATTTGCTTGCGGTCAATTTTATGCAAGTCATGTTCAGCTGAATGTTTCCATTGAACTTCATAGGAGACCATTTTTTCTTAACCGTTCTTTAATTTCATCAAATGTTATTACAGACTCATTTCTACGTTCAGCAATTACTGCAAGGTCATGAAGGTCTTCTAAAAGCTCTTCATATTCTTCAATTGGAAGAATTACTCCTGTCTTTTCTCCATCTTCATTTATTATATACTGTTCTTGAATTTTTCCCATAACTTTGACCTCCTCTTACATTTAAAATTTCGCATATTTTGTATTCTCTTTTGCTTCTGATTTTTTAATTTCTTTACTTAAAAATATTTAAATCCCATAAATTAGTAGTTTCTCTCGTGATATTTTCTTCACTCTATCTTAAATCGCTCTCCATCCAAATGTAAATAGGATAAATCTCGTTTACAAATTTATATGTTCCTCTTTCATTTTCTAAGGGAATTTCAATTACCCCAATTTCCCTAAGTTTTTTTAAAAAATTGTGAAATACTTTCTTTTCATTAGCATCAAGTTTTGCTTCTACATCTTTCTTTTTAAAAGTGCGAGGAATTTGCATCTTCCCCAATTTTCTAAGTATTGATTTATATTGTGGACTACGAATTGCTCTATAAACCATTGGGTCAAGATATTTTTTCCCCACATTTGTTGCAGCTGCCACTATGCCCTCACTGGCATCATCCTCATCTATTGTCCCATCTTCATCAGTCCAAAAGGTAGCATCACCAATTTCATGCATAAGAATTGGTAATCCACTGGAATATTGCACCATAAGTTTCATAGCATCTGGCTCTATTTTCATATTCACTTTCTGAAATGCAACTTTAAAAAAATTCTCTACCTCTTCATCAAAAAGCTTTTCAATCTCTATTATTTTAAATATTCTCATAAGAGAAGGTTGAAGTTTAAAAAGTCTATCTCTTTTTTCAGGAAGCCCTACAAGTATGATAAGAACCGGAAAATTTTTATAATTGGTAGCTATTTCATCTACAAAACTTTTATACCAGTTTGCAAATTCCAATTTTTCTGCCACTCCATTTATGTCATCCAGAATAATAAGTAATCCCTTCTTTTGCTCCCTAATTTCTAATAATAAATTATTAAGAGCCTCCGGAAATTTTCTTACCAATTCCTTTAAATCTTGCTCGGGAGGAACAAAACTAACTGAAATACCAAAAATACCTATCTCCTTAATATATTTTCCAAAAAATTTACTAATTTCTTTAAACCAAGGCTGACCTTTTGTCTCTTTTAATATTTGTTCAAAAATATGATGAACCATAACATCTAATGTTACAACTTCACCTAAGAAAACATGAATACCCAAAATATCTGTCTGAGTATTAACATAATAACGAATAAAAGAGGCTAATGAACTTTTTCCTATTCCTCTATCTCCTACTAAAAAAATATTTTTTTGTTTTCCGAATAAAACTTCTCCAACATCTCGGATAATTTCATCAATTTGTTCCTTTCTACCTACAAAAAATTCTACCGGAACAGGATTGCCAGGTGTAAATGGACTACTCAATTTATTATTCATAGATTACCTCCCATATCTTTTTTGCAAAGCTAATATTAAATTAAATAATTTTTATAAGGCTCCAAATAAATTTCAATCAAAGGTATATCAGGAGATTCAGGTCTAGGACCAATAAAATTTCGTTTAGGGTCAATTATCAAATCCATAACTTCAAGTGGTATCTGCCCTATTGAAACTTTTGTTCCTTTCTCCTCTACAACACATTCTGTAACAACACTCCTATTTAAAATTTCAATTCCTACAGGTGCTGCAACCTTCCTCTTTGCCGAAGTATTATTCGCATAAGTAACTGTTACCTCTCTTATCACTGTTAAACCTAATTTCTCAACAATATCCTCAGGTAATGTGAGCATAGTTGCACCTGTGTCAACAATAGCTTCCTCTACTTCAATCTTTCTTATTTGCTCTTTTTTTATTATGCCTTTTTTAAAATCAAGTTCGTCACCAAAATTCCATAATTTTGCTTTTACTATAACTCTGCCCATTTCTATTTAAATATATTTATTAGTAATTTAAAAATCAAATTTTTTATTCACCTATAATTTTTATCAAAACCCTCTTTTTCCTTCTGCCATCAAATTCACCATAGAATATCTGTTCCCACGGACCTAAATCTAATTTGCCATTAGTAATTGCAACAACAACCTCTCTACCCATAATCTGCCTCTTTAAATGTGCATCACCATTATCTTCACCTGTTCTATTATGCCTATATGCCCCAACAGGCTCATGTGGTGCTAATTTCTCAAGCCATTCATCATAATCTTCTATTAAACCACTTTCATCATCATTTATATAAACACTCGCTGTAATGTGCATAGCATTAACCAAACATAAACCCTCTTTTACTCCACTCTCTTTAACTGCTTTCTCAACTTCTTCTGTTATGTTTATATAATCCCTCCTGTGTGGCGTGTTGAACCATAAATATTTTGTATATGACTTCATATTTTCCCTCCTGTAATTTTATTCTCCAACTCTAACTGCCTTAAAATATATTTACCTATTATATCAAATTCAATATTCAATTTATCCCCTTTTTTTAATTCTTTTATGTTTGTCCTTTTATATGTCTCCGGAATAATCGCAAATTTTAAAATATTACCTGATATATCTGCAATTGTTAAACTAATACCATTAATAGCAATTGAACCTTTTTTAACTACATTTTTTAAATATTCACCAGAAATTTTTAATTCTAACTGATAATCTTCCTGAATTTTAAAAATTCTTTCACAGACTCCTATGCAATCTATATGACCCAAAACTATATGACCATCAAATCTACTATCAATTTTCATTGACTTTTCAAGATTAACTACACTATTTATTCTTAAAAATTGTAAATTTGTTATTCTCAAACTCTCATCAGATACAAAAACTTTAAAAAGATTACTCTTTTTTTCAATAACTGTAAGGCAAACGCCATTAACAGCAATGCTGCTCCCTATCTTTATATCACTTAAATAATTTTCTATTTCAGGTTCAATAACAAGATATAAATTTTTCCCTCGCCTTGTAATTTCTTTTACTTTCCCTATACTATCTATTATTCCTGTAAACATATTCAAATTTTATAATATTTAATATAACCTTCAAATATAAAATTGTCCAAAATATAATTATAATATTTGCCATCAATTATTTTTAAACTATTTTTTAATTTTAAACCTCTTCCTCCAATAAAACTTTTACTCTCTTTTCCACCCAAAATCTTCGGGCTAATAAAAAGAAAAATTTTGTCAACAAGTTTATTTTCAATAAAAGAGAAATTGACCTCAGAGCCGCCCTCTACTATAACTTTCGCTATTCCAAATTTGCCAAGATATTTTAATAACTCATTTAAATCTATTTTGCCTTCATTTACTTTCTCTATTAAAATAACATCAACACCCATCTGCCTTAATTTTTTAATTTTTTCTTCATCAGCAAATCTTGATGTTGCAATAATTGTTTTATGACTCTTTACCTCTCTTATAATATTAGCATTAATTGGTATTTTTAAAAAAGTATCCAAAACTATTCTATAAAAAAATTTTTTAACTTTTCCTCTGTAAGTTAAAAAAGGGTTGTCACTTAAAATTGTATTTATACCAACAATTATTCCATCATTAATTTCTCTTAATTTTTGTGAGAACTTAAGAGCTGATTTTGATGTTATCCATTTTGAATTTCCTGTGAAATCTGTAATTTTGCCATCTAAACTAATTCCTGATTTTAATGTTACATAGGGAATTGATTTTTTAATATATTTTATATACCATTGTAATTCTTTTTCAATTTTTTCTTTTAATATACCTGTTTTAACTTCAATTCCGGCTGATTTAAGTTTTTTTATACCATTACCGCAAACAATGGGATTGGGGTCTTCTATACCAATTACGACTCTTTTAATTTTTTTTGATATAATTAAATCTGTGCAAGGCGGTGTCTTACCATAGTGGGAGCAGGGTTCTAATGTTACATATAAAGTAGCGCCTGACGGGTCTTCATTACAATTTTTAAATGCCATAACTTCAGCATGGGGTCCACCATAAAATTGCGTCCACCCTTTACCTATTATCCTGCCATTTTTTACAATAATTGCACCAACAGAAGGATTGGGCGAACTTATTGCCTGTGCCTTCCTTGATTCTATTAAAGCCTGATATAAATAATATTCTTCTTTTTCCATCTTTTAAATCTTTACTAATTCATAATCTTTACTACCTATGCCAAGTGAAACTGCGTAATCTATTTGAATTCGCCAATCAATTTCAGGATAAAGTGATTTAAATTTGTCATCAGATAAATTCTTTTTATCTAAATTAATCCCTTTATTCCATTCTGATCTATTAACTAAATCAGCACTCGCCATATCAATTGCAACAGGGTCATAAGAAAATAAAACCCCAATATCAGAAACAATATGCTTATCAGAATAATGCATACAATCACATTCAGGTGTAATATTATTTAAAAAATTTATATAAAATATTTTTGACCTTAAAGATTTTATAACCCCTTTTGCGGTTTCAACCCATTTCTTTTGAGTATTTGCCGGTGATTCATCCCAAGGAATTTTAACACATCTTTGTGGACAAGCACTTATACATTCACCACAACCTATGCAAATTTTTGGGTCTATAACTGCTTTTTTATTTATAACTTTTATCGCACCAGAAGGACACCATTTCATACATTCACCACAGCCAATACAATTTTCTGTTTTAATTTTAGGAACCATATTTGCATGCATATCATACTTCTGAGCCCTCGGCGCACAACCCATCCCTAAATTTTTTAAGGCGCCACCAAATCCTCCTACTATGTGTCCTTTAAAATGCGTTATAACAATTAAAGCATCAGAATTAGCAATAGCAGATGAAACTTTTACTTTTTTATAAAAATTTCCACCCTCTATTTCAACTTCCCTGTAATCATTACCCCTTAATCCATCCGCTATTATAATAGGCACTTGTAAAGTAGTCCAAGAAAATCCATGAGAAATTGCTAAATTTAAATGGTCAACTGCATTTACCCTGCTACCAACATATATTGTATTAGAATCTGTAACAAAAA
>Ga0308389_1001377_pt1 | contig 16609 bp, 8 predicted proteins | sample Hotspr2Sample148_FD_202362 | JGI IMG/M metagenome (GOLD analysis project Ga0308389, IMG submission 202362) | Hot spring phototrophic mat microbial communities from Mushroom Spring, Yellowstone National Park, Wyoming, United States - 20040719_148 ... | reverse complement strand
ATCACTGGTAGAATCAGCTTGAGGCGCATATTGTCCATGTGTCTCCTGTTTGGATTTCCGGGATGAACGGTCAATCGTCCCGGAAATACTTTTATACACCTTTTTCACCATAATTGGAACAGTCACGACATTACCTCATCTTGACTGGCTACCCTGAATTGCTGTATTATTTTATTTAGATACCATCCACCAATTCCTTGTGCTGATGCCATAACGTGCAAGAGAAAAATTTTAGAGTTTGATGGTTTCTGTCAGTCATTTTTTAGAGTTAGATGAGCAGCCAGCCTCTCATGCATGTTGACATCAACCTGAGACAGAAAGGAGTCTCTCATGTCAACATCCCCCGGATCATCTCTTTTGCTAGCGGTGGCTGTTGCCGAAGCGCAGTTGACTGAGTCTACGCACCTTGACCCTGAGCATATCTTCCTGGCTCTTCTCAAGGCGGAGGATCTCTCGGCTGAAAAAGTGGAGGGAATACCTCCCCCTTTATTGCAGGTAGCAGTAGATGAGATTCAAAGGATAACTACTTTCTGGCGACAAGAGGAAATTTCAGCAAAGCGATTACGCAGGCGATTGAGAGCCATCGTTCGAGAAATGCAAACAAGTACGGGGGAATTCAGCGGACACCGGAGCCAGAGGGGAAAGGAATTTTTCCAAACAAGCAGAAATCTTTAGTCAACAAGGAGAGAAGAATGGCTAGAAAGAGTCCAAGCACAAAAAAGACAAGCACAATTGTCGTAGCCGGTGATGCGACTGTTGACTGGTTCGAAATGGCGACTCCTGCGTTGGGATTAACAAGCCTGGAAAGTAATTCCCGTTTCAACTGGCAGAACTATCCAGGGATATACCGTTTTGCCAGGCCGGGAGGGGCTCTGCTCCTTGCCAATCTCATTTGCTCGGCAACTGATGCCAATGTAATCGCGCCGGAGGTATCGCAGGTAGAAAACGTCTCTCCAGACAAAGTCGTTCACTCCTTCGTCAGCCTCGGCGAATATCCATATTCGCTCAAAGAGAAAAGGGGCGTCTATCGGATTCGGGAGTTCAAAGGGTACGCTGGTGTCGAAAAGGCTGCTCCTCTGCCTGTGCAAGGCAGCGTTTCTGATGCTGACATCGTTGTATTGAATGACGCTGGAGGTAGTTTTCGGGACGCAGACACAGATTGGCTAGAGGCTTTGAACACAGGGACCTGGATTGTTTGGAAGACAACTTTTCCCCTGGGAAAAGGAAAATTGGCAGAGAAGATCGGAAAATATGCAGAGCGGTTGATTACTGTGGTTGAGGCCGATGATTTGCGTCAGGAGGGCGCCAAGATCAGCCGGAGACTTTCCTGGGAACGTACAGCTCAGGAATGTGTCTGGCAAATTACCTACAATCCCGCTATTTCGTTCTTAAACGATTGCGCTTATTTGATCGTCCGATTTGGGGTAGAGGGGGCAATTCTCTACCAACCAGCCGAAAGATGCTCCTGGCTCTTCTTTGACCCCAAGATCGGTGAAGGTGGTTTTGCTGAGGTTTATCCGGGGAAGATGATGGGGTTGGGTTGCGCTTTTACGGCTGGCCTGATTTCACAGATAAGCGAAAAAATTGGCAAAGCCGAAGTGAAAGCGGGAATATTGCAGGGACTTTGCAGTATGCGTCGGTTGTGGCAGTTGGGCTTTGTCAAGCAAAGAAGCGAGTTGTCAAGCCTGGATTATCCGTATGCAGATCTTTGGGTACCATTAGAGCAATGTGATTTCAAAATTGCCGAGGCGGAGGTGCCTGCTCCAACCGTCGAGCCTGATGCCAGGTACTGGTCCATATTGGAAGGATTAAACAAATCGGTAGAGGAGATGGCGTATCATTTTGTGATCTACGGCAGAGACCCGGCTCTGGATCAAGTGCCTGTAGGGGTATTTGGCAATTTTGTCACCCTGGATCGCTCAGAGATCGAGAGTTTCAACAGCATCAAGAATCTAATCAAAGAATATCTAGATTCGCCAGGGGTAAATCGTCCACTCTCGATTGCAGTATTTGGGCCACCGGGAGCAGGAAAATCGTTTAGCGTTACCGCAGTGGCGAAAAGCGTCGCGCCGGAAAAATTGTCTGAAACGCCGCTTGAATTCAACCTTTCCCAATTCAAAACCATTGACGAATTAATCACCGCCTTGCACAAAGTTCGTGATATTGGCTTGAGCGGCAAGGTGCCGATTGTCTTCTTTGACGAGTTCGATGCCAGTTTCAATGGAAAACTGGGTTGGCTCAAATATTTTCTGGCACCGATGCAGGACGGCAAGTTCAGAGATGGCGAGGTGGACCATCCCATTGGTAAGGCCATCTTCGTCTTCGCCGGAGGGATCTATAGCACCTTTACGGCCTTCAGCGAACAGAATGACCCAGAATTCAAGACTGCTAAGGTTCCGGATTTCATCAGCCGTCTCCGCGGTTATGTCAATATTAAGGGGCCAAATCCCGAAAGCAGCGACCTTGACGATGATAGATTGTACATGATCAGGCGGGCTATGGTGCTTCGCTTTCTCTTGAAGAAAGAAGCGCCAAATATCTTTGATGAAAAGAACAAGTGCCGCATAGATTCAGGCGTGCTGCGAGCGTTAATCAAGGTGCCTCGCTACAAGCATGGGGTTCGTTCGATACAGGCTGTTATCGAGATGAGCGTCCTTAGCAACCAGAGAAGTTTCGAGCAAGCAGCCCTTCCTTCGCCAGAACAACTCGAATTGCACGTGGATGCCAGGGAATTCAACCGCCTGGCAGCAAGGGATGTATTTCTTCGCATTGCGCGGGAGAAAATCGCCATGGCCATTCATGAAAACTACCGACGCGAAAACAAGGATAAGAAACCGGCCAATGATCCTTCTATGGTTCCCTGGGAACAGTTGAGAGAGGATTTGAGAGAGTCAAACCGAAAGCAGGCGGATGATATTCCAATCAAGTTGAGAGCCATTGCCTGTGATTTCATTCCCGCCACAAATAGAGAACCTGCAATTCTTCATTTCACAGAGGCTGAGATTGAAAAATTGGCAGAAATGGAACATGCTCGCTGGGTGAAGGAAAAGAGAGATAGCGGCTGGACCCAGGGAGAACCCCGTGACGATAGGAGAAAAATCCACCCACATCTGGTGGAGTGGGGGCAACTCCCCGACAGCATTAAGGAATATGACCGCAATGCTGTACGTGCCATTCCAGAACTTTTGGCTCAAGCAGGATTTGAAATTTATCGTTTGGAATAGGAGACCGGGATGAATCCAGACAAATCTTGGGAGAGCCATGATGAAGCAGCCTGGCACCGCAGAATGGCTAAAACCTGGCAGGCGCACAAGTGGTCTTTTCTCGGCGCCGTGTGGTTGATTGCCCTGGTGCTTGGTTGGATTGGCTTCCAGAAATATTTTCTCACCGTTGGGGAGACCGTTTCATCTTTGGATATCCTCTACCGCAGTATGCAGCTTTTCATCCTGGAATCGGGTTCCATTGCGGGTCCTTTGAGTTGGGAACTCGAGACGGCGCGGTGGCTGGCTCCGGCTGTGGCGGCCTATACGGCAATCGAAGTATTGGCGCTCTTTTTTTACGAGGAACTTCAGATGTTTTGGCTGCAGTTTGCCAGAGACCACATCGTGATTTGCGGATTAAGCCAAAAAGGTTTTATGCTGGCAAAAGAACTCCAACAGAGGGGGGACAAGGTCATCGTCATCGAGCGGGACGAAAACAATGAGTTTTTGAAACAGTGCAGGGATTACCGGATTGTTACTATTCCTGGAGATGCAACCGATCCGGTCGTTCTCTCCAAAGCGCGCCTAACCCAAGCCAGATCTCTCATTGCGGTTTGCGGACCTGATGCAGTCAATACCCTGGTTGCCATCAACGCCCGTCGTCTGCTCGGTGACAGGAGCAAGAGGCGCGGCAAGCCCCTGACCTGTTTTATTCATCTTTCCAATCTTCAACTTGGCGATCTGATCAAAGAATTGCAGATCAAGAAGGGCGGAGATGTCCCCTTCCGGCTCGAGTTCTTCAACACTTATGCCACTGGAGCAAGCGTCCTTTTGAACGAACACCCGCCGTTTGATGAGACAACGACCAAAGAGGAAACGCCGTCGCGCCTGCTTATCATCGGACTTGGACAGATGGGAGAAAGCCTGGTGTACCAGGTTGCCAGAAGGTGGAAGCCAATCTTTGCCGACTCTAGGAAAAAGTTATCTGTTCTCGTAGTAGATAGGGCAGCAGAGAAAAGAAAGGCGTCGTTATGCCTGCGCTATCCCATGATAGAGCAAGTCTGTCAGGTGATTCCTCTGCAGATGGACGTGTATTCGCCCGAGTTCGAGCGGGCTGACTTCCTTTTCAACGCAGATGGACACTCTCAGGTAAATATCGTCTATGTCTGCCTGGATGACGATTCCGCGGCTTTATCGGCGGCGTTGACCCTTCTGCGCAGGACTAAACGGGGAAAAATACCAATCGTGGTGCGGCTGGCGCACAGTCAGGGTCTGGCTTCCCTGCTGCAAAGCGAAGAATGGGCTGGTTGCGGCTACGAGAACCTGCGGGTCTTTAGTTTGCTGGAAAAAACCTGCCAGCCCGACCTGATCTTGGGCGGAACGCTTGAGACCCTGGCGCGGGCAATCCATGAGAATTACGTTTCTGAGCGGCAGAGACAGGGAGAAAGCAGGGGGGATAACCCCGCCCTGGTCCCCTGGGAGGAATTACCGGAGCATCTCAAGGAGTCCAACCGTCATCAAGCCCAACATATTGGCGCAAAACTGAGAGCGGTCGGCTGCGACATCGTGCCGCTGGTGGATTGGGACGCCGAAACCTTCGCTTTCCGTCCAGACGAAATAGAAACCCTTGCCGGGATGGAACATGAGCGCTGGGTGGCAGAGCGCCTCGCGGATGGCTGGCAATATGCGGACGCTCCCAAAGACGTAGAAAAAAAGGTCAGCCCCTGGCTTGTCCCTTATGACGAACTGCCGGAGGAAGAAAAAGAAAAAGACCGCGAGGCAGTGCGAGGAATCCCCCGATTCCTGGCGCAGATTGGCTTTCAAATCGAGCGTATGGAGCAGGAGGTAGAGAATGAACCAGACGGATCAATGCGTTGTTCTTGAGGCTTTCGCCAGGGCATTGTCCCGGGAGGCTCACCATCTTCGCCAGCGCCCCGATCTGCTCTGGCAGCAACTCTACAACCGCCTGCAGTGGGTAGAAAAGCCTGCGGTCAAAGAGGCCATCCAGCCAGAGTTCATCCGCCGGACAACCCATCCGCCCAGGCCCTGGGCGCATAATCTCATTCGGCCAAGAGAATCGGGCGCCCTGGTGAGGACCCTCACTGGACACACTGGCGGTACCAACTCAGCCGCCTTTTCGCCAGATGGGAAAAGAATTGTCTCAGCAGGTGGTGACAAAACCATAAAAATCTGGGATGCCGAGGTCGGCAAGGAGCTATGCACTCTCACCAGCCACACAGACAACGTCACAACAGTTTCCTTCTCGCCCGACGGAAAAAGGATTGTCTCAGGTAGCCGGGACCGTACCATCAAAGTCTGGGACGCTGAAACCGGAGAAGTTCTGTACACCCTCCGACGCTTCTTCGGAGCACACACAGACATCATCCACTCAGTTTCCTTCTCGCCTGACGGAATAAGAATTGTCTCAGCAAGCATGGACAGAACCATCAAACTCTGGGACGCCGAAACCGGAGAAGAACTGCACACCCTCACAGGGCACGGAGGTGTCTTTTCAGCTGCTTTCTCGCCCGACGGAAAAAGGATTGTCTCAGGAAGCCGGGATAATACCATCAAACTCTGGGATGCTGAAACCGGGGAAGAGCTGCGCACCCTTGTCGGACACACATATGACGTCCGCTCGGTTGCCTTCTCGCCCGACGGGAGAATGGTTGTCTCAGCAAGCTTTGACAACACCTTGAAGCTCTGGGATGCTGAGACCGGCGAGGAGCTGCACACTCTTAGAGGGCACGAATGGTTTGTCGACTCAGTTGCCTTTTCCCCCGACGGGAAAAAGATTGTCTCAGGAAGCTCTGACTTAACCATCAAACTCTGGGACGCTGAAACCGGAGAAGAACTACGCACTCTCAGAGGGCATGCAAGCGCAGTCGACTCAGTTGCCTTCTCGCCAGATGGAAAACGCATCGTTTCAACCGGTGGAGATATCAAACTCTGGGATGCTGAAGCCGAAGAAGAGCCGCAAACTATCACCGGGCACGCAAATCGGATCAACTCAGTTGCCTTTTCGTCTGACGGAAAGAGGATCGCCTCAGCAAGCTCTGACAATACTTTAAAGATATGGGATGGCGAAACAGGAGAGGTTTTGCGTACCATTACCGGGCACCTATTCTGGGTCATCTCTGTTGCCTTCTCACCCGACGGAAAAAGAATTGCCTCAGGAGATGGGGTCAATACCATTAAGCTCTGGGACGCTGAAACCGGAGAAGAACTGCGCACCCTCACCGGGCATACAGGCTGGGTCAAATCAGTTGTCTTCTCACCTGACGGAAGAAGAATTGTCTCAGGAAGCAATGACAACACCATCAAGATCTGGGATGCCGAAACCGGAGAAGTGCTGCGCACCATCATCACCGACTTCGTCGACTCAGTTACCTTGTCGCCCGACGGAAAAAGGATTGCCCCAACAAGCGATACCATGAGACTCTGGGATGCTGAAACCGGAGAGGAGCTGCGCACCTTCACCGGCCTCGCAAAAAGCCTACACTCAGCTGCCTTCTCGCCTGACTCAAAGAGGATTGTCTTGTCAAGCGCGCACAGAACTATCAAGATTGTGGATACCGAAACCGGAGAGGAGCTGCGCAACATCATTACCGAGCACTTTGTTGACACAGTTGCTTTATCACCCGACGGAAAAAGAATTGCATCAGGAAGTAGAGACAACACCTTGAAGCTCTGGGATGCTGAAATTGGCAGGGAGATACTCACCTGCCTTGCCTTAGGCTCGGTGAATTGTTGTACGTTCCACCCCCGCGGCGACATGGTTTGCTGTGGCGACGAGGGCGGAAACGTCTACCTCCTCCGACTGTTCGGCCTGGATGGATAGGCCGGGAAAGGAGCAATGGCAATGTCACAATCAGGCAAGACCTTTCGCATCTTTGTCAGTTCCACCTTCAGCGACCTGAAAGCCGAGCGCAACGCCCTGCAGGCGCGCGTCTTTCCGCGCCTGCGCGCTCTGGCTGCCGGGCACGGCTGCCGCTTTCAGGTCATTGACCTGCGCTGGGGCGTGAGCGAAGAGGCTTCGCTTGACCAGCAAACAATGCCCATCTGCCTGGGGGAGATCGAACGCTGCCAGAGAGTCAGCCCGCGCCCCAATTTCGTCGTCCTGCTGGGCGACCGCTACGGCTGGCAGCCGCCGCGTCCCCAAATCCCCGATGAGGAATTCCGGCAAATCCTGGAGACGGTGAGCGGGGACGACCGCTACCTGCTGCAGGAGTTGTACCGCCTGGACGAGAACGCCGTGCCGCCCGAGTGGCGGCTGCAACCGCGCCAGCGGGGCGGCCCCTACGAGACGTATGCCGCCTGGCAGCCGGTAGAAGCGCGTTTACAGCGCATCCTGGCTGCCGCGGCAGTCCGCTTGGGCTTCGCGGAAGAGCGCTTGCTGCCCTACGTCGCTTCGGCCACCGAACAAGAAATCGCCGCCGGGGCGCTGCGGGTCAGGGACGCCCCTGAGCACGTGCTGTGCTTCTTCCGTGAGATAGATGGCCTGCCGGAAGGGTATGACCCGGCCGTGCGGGATTACCTGGACCTGGACGAAGAGCGCAAGGCGGTGGATACGGTTGCGCGCAGCCGGCAGCAGGCGTTGAAGGAACGGCTGGCAGCCTATGTGCCGGGGAACGTCTATCGTTACCGGGCGCGTTGGACGGGAAACGGCATCACCACCGATCACATTGACCAACTCTGCCAGGACGTTTACGAATCCCTGGAGCGCATCATCCTGGCCGAGATCGAGCGGCCGGTCAGGATTGCGCCGGCAGAAGAAGGCAAGTTCCATATCCGCTCAGAGGATGTGTTGGATGCCGAAGGCCGAGCGCATCACGCCTTTGCCGAGGAACGCCTGCGCTTTTTCGTTGGCCGTCAGGAAACTCTGGAAACGATTGCCGGCTACCTGAAGGAAAGCGGGCGCCGTTCCCTCGCAATCGTCGGCGGGGGCGGGACCGGCAAGTCGGCGCTGCTGGCCCGGGCCATAGAACAGGCTCAGGCGGCTCATCCCAAGGCGCAGGTCGTCTACCGTTTTATCGGCGTCACCCCCGCCTCAGCGGACGGGCGCAGCCTGCTGGAAAGTTTGTGTCGGGAGATCTCGCGCCGCTACAATGCCGATGAAAGCGACATTCCCTCTGATTATCGCGACCTGGTATCCGAACTGGGCAAGCGCATGGCTCTGGCCAGCGCCGAGCGGCCTCTGCTCCTGTTCCTGGATGCGCTCGATCAGTTGACTCCCGGTCAGCCTGCCCGCAACCTGACCTGGCTGCCGCTTGAACTGCCCGAGCACGTCTCGGTCGTGGTTTCCACCCGCCCTGAGCAGGATATCGCCCCTGCCCTGCAATCCAGGCGCGTCCGCGAAGTGACGCTCGGCGGGCTCAGGCCCGAGGACGGCGAGTCTTTGCTGGACCTGTGGCTGGCAAGCGTCGGGCGGACGTTGCAGCCGCATCAACACCAGGAAGTTTTGCAAAAGTTCGCCCAATCGCAGGGCAACCCGCTCTATCTCAAACTGGCTTTTGAGGAAGCCCGCTTGTGGACCTCCTATCAGCCGCGCGAGGACCTGGCTGTGGGAGTAGAGGGGATCATCCGCACGAACATGCTCGGCCGCCTCAAGCACGAAAGCAAGCACGGTGAAATGCTGGTCTCACGCACCCTGGGCTATCTGGCGGCCTCCCGTTATGGCCTGGCCGAAGACGAACTGGTGGACCTGCTCTCGCGTGACCTGCAGGTGTACCTGTGGTTCTTCCGTCAAACCTATCACCTGCCGCCCGACCTGGTGGATTGGGCGGTCCGCTATCTGCGTGAGTGCGGTCAGATGGCGAAAGACGGGGCGGAGGCTGAACAGGCAGCTCTGGCCTGGCTGCGACAGGAGCAAGAACCAGCCAAACCGGTGGTGGAGTTCCTCCAGGAGGTCCTGCCCCGCGCGGATGGTCCGCGCCTGCCGGTTGTGCTTTGGGCGCGGTTGTTTTCCGACCTGGAGCCTTACCTGACCGAGCGGCTGGTAGATGGCAGCACGCTGCTCTACTTCTACCACCGCGAACTGGGAGATGTCTCCGAGGCGACCTTCCTGGCGGGCGAAGAGGCGCAGGACTATCACAGCAAACTGGCCGATTACTTCCGCTTCAAAGCCGATCCCTCCGGCGATGGCGCCTGGAGCGGCGGCTACATCCATGGCCTGAGTGAACTCCCCTATCACCTGACCAGAGCCAGACGATGGGATGAAGCCTATGCAACCCTGACCGATTTCCGCTTCCTGGAGGAAAAAGCCCTCCGCGTCGGCGTGACGGAGAGCCGGGACAAAGAAGGAAAGGTAGTCAGGGACTACACCGGCGTTCTGCAGATTCAGGCTGATTTCGCGCAATTGTTGGCGGAACTCGGCGGCGAGGCTGCGGATGGCAGCGGTCAGGAGCCATTGATCGTCACCGCCAGGAGGGGCAAAGGAAAGTTATCGGTCTTCTGCCCGGTCTGTGCCAACACATCGGACATTCAGGAAGAATGGCTGGGGCAAGTCATTTCCTGCCCGCAAGCGGGCTGTCAGGCCCGATTGAAACTCAACGCTTTTGTTGTTGAGATGGCGTGAGGTGTGGGATGAGCAACAAGACACCTCAGGATTTGAGCGATGAACAACTCGAGGTCCTCGAAGCCTTTGCCCGCGCCCTGGGTCAGGAGGCGCACGTGCTCCGCCAGCGGCCCGATTTGCTCTGGCAGCAACTGTACAATCGGCTGCAGTGGGTGGAAGAGCCGGCGGTCAAGGAAGCCATCCAGCCGGAATTCATCCGCAGGACGACCCATCCGCCCAGGCCTTGGGCGCACAACCTCATTCGGCCAAGAGAATCCAGAGCCATTGTGATGACCCTCATTGGCCACACGGGCGGCGTCAACTCTGTTGCCTACTCGCCGGACGGAAAAAGAATTGTCTCGGCAAGCGATGATAAAACCATAAAGATCTGGGATGCCACAACAGGGGAAGAGCTTAAGACCCTCGCGGGCCACGATGGTCCAGTTTACTCAGCTACCTTCTCCCCAGACGGAAAGAGAATCGTCTCGGCAAGTGCTGACGAAACCTTGAAACTCTGGGACGCCGAGACCGGAGAGGAGCTGCGCACCCTCTCCGTCCAGACAAGCCATGTTCCAGTCGCCTTCTCCCCCGACGGCAAGAGAATTGTCTCAGGTAGCTCGGACAACACCTTGAAGATCTGGGATGTTGAAACCGGCAAAGAACTCCAAACCCTTGGTGGTTACAGATCCGTGGTCCATAAAATCCTTCACAGATGGTTGGGGAAAGGGACAACACAGACATTTCTTTCGCAATTTAACCCATTTCTTTACCTTCGCGAATACCTGGTGGAACTTAAGATACGATTTTTTACCGGCCACGAAGGCTCGGTCAACTCAGTCACCTTTTCCCCCGACGGCAAGAGAATTGTCTCAGGTAGCTGTGACCGGACCATAAAGATCTGGGATGCGGGAACCAGAATAAAACTGCGCAGAAATCTTCTAACTATCAAAGGCCACTCAGATGATGTCAACATAGTTGTCTTCTCTCCTGACGGAACGCAGGTTGCATCAAGCGCAGGCTCTATCTTCTACGATTTGGAAAAAACCATAAAGATCTGGGATGCTGAAACCGGAGAAGAACTGCGCACTCTCACCGGCCATGCAAGACGTGTTCTGTCAGTCGCCTTCTCCCCCCACGGCAAGAGAATTGTCTCAGGAAGCTTGGACAACACCTTGAAGATCTGGGATGTTGAAACCGGAGAGGAGCTAACTACCCTCAGAGGCCACGCCAGTCCGGTCAACTCCGCCGCCTTCTCCCCGGATGGAAAGAGAATCATCTCGGCAAGCGATGACGGAACCATAAAGATCTGGGATGCCGAAGCCAGCATAAAGCTGCGCAGAAATCTGCTAACCATCAAAGGCCACACAGATCAAGTTATCTCAATTGCCTTCTCACCTGACGGAAAAAAGATTGTCTCAGCAAGCCGGGATAAAACCTTGAGGATCTGGGATGCTGAAACCGGAGAGGAGCTACACACTCTCACCGGGCATGAAGACACCGTCAAGTCAGTTGCCTTCTCACCCGACGGAAAAAGGATTGTCTCACGAAACAATGACATAACCTTGACACTCTGGGATGCTGAAACCGGCAAGACTCTGTACACCTCTGGAAAAGCAGGAATAATGTCCACCTCAGATGTCTTCTCCCCTGACGGCAAAAGGATCCTAAGGGTGAGGAACAAGCCGCTAACAGACAGAACCTTTCAACTCCAGGATGCTGAAACCGGAGAAATCACCCTCCTCAGAGGTCACATAAAGCCAGTCACATCAGCCGTCTTCTCTCCCGATGGAAAGAGAATCGTCTCGGCAAGTGATGACAAAACCTTGAGGATCTGGGACGCCGAGACCGGAAAGGAACTGCGCACCCTTAAAGGGCACACAAGAAGGGTCGAATACGTTGCCTTCTCTCCTGATGGTAAAAGGATTGTTTCAGGAAGCTGGGATAAAACCTTGAAACTCTGGGATGCCGAAACCGGGGAAGTGCTATGCACTTTCAGGGGGCACACACTTATGAAACCGGTTTCCTTCTCACCCGACGGCAAAAGGATTGTCTCACAAAACGATTACAGGACCTTGACACTCTGGGATGCCGAAACTGGGGAAGAGCTGAACACCTTCAAAGAGCGCACATACATTGTAACCTCAGTTTCCTTCTCACCCGGCGGAAAATGGATTGTCTTAGGAAGCGGGGACAAAACTGTGAATATCTGGGATGCTGAAACAGGTAAGAAACTGCCCATCACCGGGCACGCAAGCGCCTTCTCGCCCGACGGCAAAAGGATTGTCTCGGGATGCAGTGACAACACCTTGAAGGTTTGGGATGCTGAGACCGGAAAGGAGCTATACACTCTCACCGGGCATGAAGACACCGTCATTTCAGTTACCTTCTCTCCAGACGGGAAAAGGATTGTCTCAGGAAGTTATGACAAAACCTTGAGGATCTGGGATGCCGAAACCGGAGAAGAGCTACACACTCTCACCGGGCATAAAGACACCGTCATTTCAGTTACCTTCTCTCCAGACGGGAAAAGGATTGTCTCAGAAAGCAAGGACAAGACCCTGAAACTCTGGGATGCTGAAACCGGCAAGACTCTGTACACACTCAATCCGTACACACGCACTCAAAAAAACACCACTGTTGCATTCTCCCCTGACGTTAAGAAGATCATCTCAGGCGAGGATAGAACCTTAACCCTCTGGGACGCTGAAACCGGCAGGGAGATGCTCACCTACCTTACCTTAGGCACAGTGTGGTGTTGTGCCTTCAGCCCCAACGGTGACTGGATTTGCTGCGGCGACGAGGGCGGAAACGTCTACCTCCTCCGACTGTTCGGCCTGGATGGATAGGCCGGGAAAGGAGCATGGCAATGGCACAATCAGGCAAGACCTTTCGCATCTTTATCAGTTCCACGTTCAGCGACCTGAAGGCCGAGCGCAACGCCCTGCAGGCGCGCGTCTTTCCGCAACTGCGCGATCTGGCCACCGCGAAATGGAGAGGATAGCGCAAGAAAGGGGCATAAAATGCTTATCTTCCTCGGCCCCTACCAACTCCAATTGTGCAGCGCCACGCCCAAAGTGGCCAAACAAGCCATGCATCGCGCCGCCCGAATGATCCGCGGGCTGGATTAGCGCTTTGGGCGTTGCATGTCATAGTCATATGGGAGAGCAAATGGACCAGGACACCACCCTCCATGTGTGTAGCATTTGCGGCCGCGAGTTTCGCCCGCGTGACGCCGAGACCCTCATCTGCCCCGATTGCGGCGGCCCGCCCGAAGCCCCTGCCCCCAGCCAGCCGCAAGAAACTGTGTCGAGCAACGGCTCGCAGGGGATGGCGCAGGCAAATAGACAGGTGAGCACGTCACCGCAAGAATGGCAGGAGGGTGATGTAATCCTGGATCTGTACGAGGTCAAGGGGGAAGTGGGGCGCGGGGGGCTGGCAGCAGTCTACCGTGTCCATCACCGCCACTGGAACATGGACCTGGCGGTCAAGAGGCCTTTGCCCCACCTGCAACAATATGCGGATGGCATGGAAGCATTTACCCGCCAGGCGCGGGCGTGGTTGGACCTGGGTCTGCACCCGCACATCGTCACCTGCTACTATGTTCGCCGCGTGGGGGATGTCCCCTGCATGTTCACTGAGTACATCGAGGGCGGCAGTTTGAAAAACTGGATTGAAGACAGACGGTTGTACGCTGGCGATGAGCGAGAAGCCCTGAAGCGTATTCTGGATGTGGCGATACAGTTTGCCTGGGGGCTGGAGCACGTCCATCAGAGAGGATTCGTCCATCAAAATGCCGGGCCAGGCAGCGCCCTGATGACGTCCGACGGTAGGCTCAAACTGGCTGGCTTTGAACTTTTGGGAGGTAAGGGCTACCCTCCCGCCCAGGCCGCGCCGGAGCAGGAACTGGGGCAGGCGGTCAGCCCGCGCACGGACATCTGGGGCTGGGGCGTGAGCGTGCTGGAGATGTTCACGGGAGGGGTACACTGGCAATTCGGTTCCGTTGCGGCGAGCGTGCTGGAGAACTACCTGCACGAAGCGCCGCCGGAGGGCATCCCGCCGATGCCTGCGGCGCTGGCAAAGTTGTTGCGCCAGTGCTTCCAGGACGACCCCGAGCAGCGCCCGGCGAGCATGGACGAGGTGGCCGAGCGGTTGATGTGCCTTTACGAGCAGGAGACGGGCACGCCCTACCCGCGTCCGAAGCCCCAGGCGCTGGAGTTGCGGGCGGACAGTTTGAACAACAAGGCGGTCAGTTTGCTCGACCTGGGGCTGGAAGAGGAAGCGGTGCGCTGCTGGCAGGAGGTGCTGCAGGCCGACCCCGCCCACCTGGAAGCGAATTTCAACTACGGGTATTACAGGTGGCACAAGGCAGAACTGTTGAGCAAAGAATTTCTTGCCGAATTGCAATATCTGGAGCCAAATCACAAAGACAATCCCGAATACTGGCGGCTGTTGGGCTGGGTGTATCTGGAGCAGGGGTACGTGGAGGAAGTGGGGAAGATACTGACCAAGCGCAGCGTAGAGGACAAGGCCCTGCGCCGCGCTCACACAGCGCCTGACCGCCCCGTGGGACGGAAGGTACGACGGTTCAAAGGGCACACCATCATTGTGCTCTCCGTCGCCTTTTCGCCTGATGGGCGCTATGCTCTGTCAGGAAGTGGGGATGAAACCGTGCGGCTGTGGGAGGTAGCGACGGGACGAAAGGTGCGCCGCTTCGAGGGGCATACCGATAGTGTGGAGACCGTCGCCTTTTCGCCCGATGGGCGCTACGTTTTGTCTGGGGGGTGGGATAAAACCGTGCGAGTGTGGGAGGTGGCGACAGGACACGAGGTGCGTCGCTTCAAGGGGCATACCGATAGTGTGAAATCCGTTGCCTTTTCGCCCGATGGGCGCTACGCCCTGTCGGGAAGCGATGATAGCACCGTGCGGCTGTGGGATGCTGCGACGGGGCGGGAGGTGCGCTGCTTCAAAGGACATACCGATAGTGTGACCTCCGTCGCCTTTTCACCCGATGGACGCTATGCCCTGTCGGGAAGCGAGGACAATACCATGCGGCTGTGGGGTGTGACGTCAGGGCAAGAGGTGCGTTGCTTCGAGGGGCATAGCTGGTCAGTAACCTCTGTTACCTTTTCGCCCAATGGGCGCTACGTCCTATCGGGGAGTGAAGACGAGACCGTGCGCCTGTGGAAGGTGGCGACGGGGCAGGAGGTGCGCCGCTTCGAGGGGCATACTGATTCAGTCTGGTCCGTCGCCTTTTCGCCCGATGGACGCTACGCCCTGTCGGGAAGTTGGGATAAGACCCTGCGGCTGTGGGAGGTGGCAACAGGGCGGGAGGTGCGCCGCTTCGAGGGGCATACTGATTATGTGTACTCTGTCGCCTTTTCGCCCGATGGACGCTACGCTCTGTCGGGAAGTGCGGACGATACCGTGCGGCTGTGGGAAGTAAAGTACCCGCCTTTCTGCCCGGGCGGGGCACATCCCTTCCCGTTGCTGACCCGCGCCCGCGCTGTGGAGCAACTGAGCGCTGAGCGCAGGCGTCTGGCCGAACTTCTTGGGCAGGCACAGACGGAGATGGCGCGGCGCGCCTTCCGGCAGGCATATTGCTTACTCCGTCAGGCTCAAGAACTGCCCGATTGCGTCCGTGATCAACAAACACTTTCTCTGCTGACCCAATTAGGACAGATTGGCCTGGGACGACGCGTTGGGTTGCGAAATGTTTGGCTGGCGCGCTGCTTCGAGGGGCATACCTATTGGATGAAATCAGTCGCCTTTTCGCCCGATGGGCGCTACGCCTTGTCGGGAAGTGTGGACAATACCCTGCGGCTGTGGGATGCCGCGACGGGGCGGGAGGTGCGCCGCTTCGAGGGGCATACCGACGATGTGAACTCCGTTGCCTTTTCGCCCGATGGGCTCTACGCCCTGTCGGGGAGCGGTAGTGTTCTTGGCATAGATAATACCCTGCGGCTGTGGGATGCCGCGACGGGGCGGGAGGTGCGCCGCTTCGAGGGGCATACCAAAGAGGTGAACTCTATCGCCTTTTCGCCCGATGGGCGCTACGTCCTGTCGGGAAGTGCGGACGATACCCTGCGGCTGTGGGATGCCGCCACGGGACGGGAGGTGCGCTGCTTCGAGGGGCATACCGACGATGTGCTCTCTGTCGCCTTTTCGCCCGATGGGCGCTACGCCCTGTCGGGAAGTGCGGACGATACCCTGCGGCTGTGGGATGCCGCGACGGGGCGGGAGGTGCGCCGCTTCGAGGGGCATACCGAACGTGTGCGCTCCGTCGCCTTTTCGCCCGATGGGCGCTACGCCTTGTCGGGAAGTGCGGACGATACCCTGCGGCTGTGGGATGCCGCCACGGGACGGGAGGTGCGCCGCTTCGAGGGGCATAGCGGCGATGTGCTTTCTGTCGCCTTTTCACCCGATGGGCGCTACGCCTTGTCGGGGACCAACGACAAGACCGTTCACCTGTGGGATGTGGCAACTGGGCAGGAGATACGCCGCTTTGAAGGGCATACCGCGATAGTGAACTCCGTCGTCTTTTCACCCGATGGGCGCTACGCCCTGTCGGGAAGCGCTGACGGTACCCTGCGGCTGTGGGAGTTGGATTGGGAATGGGACTTCCCCGCCCCCGCCGACTGGGACGAGGGCGCGCGGCCCTACCTGGACATCTTCCTCACCCTGCACACCCCCTACGCTCCCGATGGTCTCGGCCGCGTCGGCAGGCCAAAGTGGACGGAGGAGGATTTCCAAAAGTTGTTGCAGGAACTCGGCTATCGCGGCTACGGCTGGCTGCGTCCCGAAGGCGTGCGCCGCGAACTGGAAAAGATGGCAAAAGAGAGAAAATAGGAGGTCT
>Ga0308389_1001371_pt1 | contig 16643 bp, 12 predicted proteins | sample Hotspr2Sample148_FD_202362 | JGI IMG/M metagenome (GOLD analysis project Ga0308389, IMG submission 202362) | Hot spring phototrophic mat microbial communities from Mushroom Spring, Yellowstone National Park, Wyoming, United States - 20040719_148 ... | reverse complement strand
CCCGTCTGGCAGTCTTCAGCATGGACATCGAGGGGGTGGAAAGCGCCCTGGCCCAGCTCGACGCCTTGCTCGCCAGCGCCCCCGATCCCGACCGGGCGCTCCCGTGGGCCAGCGCGGCGGGCGATCTGGCGGCGATGCGGGGCATCCTCGCCTGCTGGAAGGGACGCTCCAGCGAGGCGATCCAGGAGTTGCACCGGGCGCTCACCCTCCGGCCCGCGCAGGCCCTCGCCATTCAGGCGCTCCTGTTACTGAGCCTGGCCTATATCCTCGACGGCCGGTACGACGATGGCATTCGGCTGTTTCAGAACGGCATTCCCGAGATGCGCGCAACCCTGGGCCGGCACTGCGAGGTGACGCGGCGGACCTGTTTGAGCTGGATGTACATTCTGGCGGGCGACGTGGCGGCGTTGCTGCGCGAGGCGCGGCAGATGGTCGAGCTTGTTGCTGCCGAGCACCTCGGCGACCTGTGGTTCGGCTACGCGGCCCACAGTCTGGCCAGGGCGCATTATGAGCGTAACGACCTGGCAGAAGCCGAAGCGCAATTCACGCTGGTTGCCCGGCGCAAGTATCGGGTAAGTTACCCGAGTTACCTCAACAGCATGATCGGTCTGGCGCTGATTGCCGCCGCGCGGGGATGTTTCAGCGAAGCCGAGGGCTACGTCGAGGAAGCGCTGCACTTCGCCCGCACTGTCGGCGGGGCCTCGATGCTCCACCTGGCGCTGGGAGGCGCGGCGCGGGTGGCGCTGGCCAGGGGCGATCTCGCGGCGGCGCGGCGCTACGCGGAGGGCATCGGGCCGGATATCTTCTTTGGCATGCGTCTCTCGTTCGAGACGCCCCAACTGTCGCAGATCCAGGTGCTGATCGCCACAGCCGAGCGCGAGAGCCTGGAGCGGGCGGAGGTGTTGCTCAGCAGCCACCTGCGCACCATCGAGCAGGTTCACAACCAGCGACTGTTGATTGCGGGGCTGGCGCTCCAGGCGTTGCTACGACACACGCAGCAGCGTTCCATCGAGGCGTTGAACATCCTCGAGCAGGTGGTGGATCTGGCCGCGCCGCAGAACATGGTTCGCACGCTGGCCGATCTTGGCCCGGCCATCCACCCGTTGCTGCGCTCCCTCATGCAGCGGGGCGTGGCGCCGGGGTATCTGGAGCGCGTGCTGACCGCATCTGGCTCGCCTCCCGCCGGCGATCAACCCCATCACCTGCCGTCCCCGCGGCCCGCGGAAGTGCTGACGCGCCGCGAGAGCGAGATTCTCACCCTGCTCGCCGAACGCTGGTCGAACCAGGAGATCGCCGACCGGTTGTCGGTAACGGTGAACACCGTCCGCAAGCACACCAGCACGATCTACGATAAACTGGGGGTCAGCAGCCGCCGCGAAGCCGTGGCCGTGGGACGGGCCATGGGGTTGTTGCCAGCGTAGGGGATGGTTCAAAACCCGCGGTTTGCGCTTGACCGTCTGGCGGGGAGGTTGTGGAGAGGCCAGGCCCCTCTACAACCTCCCCCGTGGTCCCATGTCGAGACAAACTGTCACGTGCGTTTGAACCATGCCTAATAGCGCAAAATCAGGGCGATCCGCCCGTGTTGTGGGAGGGAACCATCGTCAACGAACACCACGCGACCGCCCTTCTCGAGCACCTTGACGATCACCGCATCCACGGCGTCATCGAGGGCCTCGGGGCCGGTGGTCTGGTCGGGGTTGAGGATGAGGTTGCCGGCAAGATCGGACGGATCGATCAGGGCCGGCTCGTGGTAGCTCTCTTCGACCACCAGGGTCGCACCGCGCCCCTCGTGGGCGAAGCGCCAGACCTCGCCGATGGTTGAGGCCGAGCGCTGCCCGCCAACGGCGGCGTTCAGTTCGCTGAAGATCGCCGTGCGGCGCACGTCAAGGCTCTCGCGCACCAGGGGCCAGATCAGCTTGCCCAGATCGTGGGCCGAGGTGGCATCGTAGTTGCCCGTCAGGATGGCGATGATCTGATTGGCGTGGCTGGTGACTTCACGAAAAAAGGCGATGTTGCGATCGACGCCCGCCAGGGCCAGGGGCAGCGGATCAACGGCCATGAAGGCGCGGAGGGCCTGATCCACGTCGCGGAAGAAATTGCGGCTGTACTCATCGCGAAGTTGGGAGTAGTTGATCGACACATCCTTGGGGCCGGGCCGCCCGCTGCTCACATTGGGATTGCTCATTGGGAAGGGGGTGCCGGGGCGCAACTCCTCGAAGTCGTCGCGCACGGCTTCGAAGAGGCGCGTCTGCTGCTCGGAAAGGGCCAGCACCCAGTAGCGCGGCGAGCGATTGAAGGCGTAGATCAAGTCGCGGACGAAGAACGTATCATCCACCACGACACGCTCCGGGAGCGTAAATGGCAGACGGAACATCTTCCTCATCTCGGCGTTCACAAAGATCGCCATGCCATCAAGATTATGCTCGTGGTCAATATCCGCGGTCGCCTCTTCGAGGAGGCGCAGCATCGCCGCGACTTCGCGCTTGCCCAGCTCCCCGGTGAGGCGGCTGGTCGCCTCGGTAACCAGGTTCTTGAGACGGATGGGGTCCTGGCGATTATCGGGCGAGGTGCGATGGGTAGGCAGGGTGATGGTCAGACAGGGGTACCCGCGCACAGCGGCGAGGTCAACAATGTCCTGGCGGTTCATTCGAACTGTTCCTCACGACTAAGGCTTGCGAACTGGGCATAGGGCATGCGGCCCTGAGGTGAACTCTCAAAGAGGGGTGTGGGGAAGCCGGGTTTCCCCACGCCCCCGCCCCGCAGGGGGATGGGGAAACCCGGTTTCCCCATCCCCCCACCCGCGGGAGGGTCTGGGAGGGCCGTGCCCTCCCAGGAACAACCTTATGTTCATCCCGTCAGTGTGCGGCGCAGCCGCATGGACGGCTGGAGTGCCTGGGACGATGGCCCATGATAAGCTATACCACCAGCGCAAGCGCGCGGCGCCGGGGCATTTCAGCCTGCGTTTCAGGGGCCGGGCGCGTGGCGGCGCGCTGCTGTCCGTAGATCACCGCCAGGGCCTCGGCGCGCGAGCGCACATCCAGTTTGCTGTAGATGTTGCGGAGATGGAACTTGACGGTTGATGGGCTGATCTGTAACCGCGCGGCGATGTCATTGTTGGAGAACCCCTGGAGCAGCAGGCTCAACACGGCCTGTTCACGATCCGAGAGGGACTCCTGATCGATGTCCCTGCCATCCTCCGCGCCAACGGCCAGGGCGGCTATCTCCGGGTCAATCGTCAACAGACCGTTCGCGGCGCTTCGGATGGCCTGCACCAGGTCGAAGGCGTCTATCTGCTTGAGCAAGTAGCCAACCACGCCAAGTTGCAGCCCGCGGCGAAGGAGGGTTTCATCCACCCGGTCAACGAGGACCATGATGCCAACGGCCGGGCACTGCTGGCGCATCTGGGCAATCAGGCTAAGCGCGCCGGGCAAGGCGCCTTCGAGCAGCACCAGATCAGGACGCATACGCTCACAGAGCGTCAGCACATCGGCGCTGCGGCTGGCTTCACCGACGAACTCTATGTCGGGAACGGCGGAACAGATCTGCCGAATGCCGGCGCGGAAAATCGCCTGCGCGTCGGCGCTGATCAGCCGAATAACCCCCGTTTTACCCATGGTCATCATCCTCGCTATCGCTTTGAAAGCAGTTCCACTGCTGACCAGCCCTCCATGCGGCTCCGCCGCACACCGACGGGATGAAAATACTTCCTGGGAGGGCTTCGCCCTCCCAAACCCTCCTACCGGGTGGAGGGATGGGGAACCCGGTTTCCCTATTTTCACGTTAGTGTAGGGTTTCGCACATCTACATGATTTTGCTGCGCGGCCTTGTGCGTAACCGTGTGGAAGAGGCGCGGAAAGCCCTGAAGGCCGGCACCCTTATCATCAGACACAGGTAGGGGAGACCCGGCTGCCCCCCGGCCCTCCAGACGGCCGTCAAAGGGTATTTTGGGGATGGCTGCGCCATCCCCTACGTCTGAAATAGACCCCGCTTCAGTGTAGCACGCCCGGCACGCTGGCTGCGTCACACAAAAAGGAGTAGTTCGCTGCGCCGAGCGATCTACTCCATTTCATGTGATGCGCCGCGCAGATTCTCGTACTACCCTTGTCTCTAGTGAAGCCAACAGAGCAATCCTGCGCAGTTTGATGAGCTTTAGCCTGGATGCTAGAGCGCCGTGGGCCCAGGCCCTGACCGGCCAGGCGGGAGCCCGGCCGGGGCTTTGATGACCTGAGCGCAGGCCTCCACTCAGGGTATGCGCGACGTGCCTGTGCAGCCATATCGGCGACACGCAAGAGAGAAGCGCATGAACCCTGGCAGATACGATCCGGCCATGTACACCATCCACGTGCAGGGACATCTCGAGCCTCACTGGCAGGCGGAGCTGCGCATGCAGATCACCTACCAGCACACCAACGACGGGGAGATCAGCGTGCTTACGGGTCAACTGTCCGATCAGGCGGCGCTGCTCGGGGTCCTGGAATGGCTGGCGATGTGGGGCTACCAGATCCTCGGCTTTACGCTGTCCTCCCCACCCGCCGACGCCCCCGGTGAAGCCCCTTCAGATAACCATCCCGCCAGTCAATCGTGAGTTCGTGAGAGGAGTTTCCTTGCCTTGCTGCCTCCCCCCAATGGGGGAGGGTTGGGGAAGGGGCAGGTGGTCGCCGAAAAACTTCGTTCACAAACGACTGAGGGTAAACGGCTTATGACGAGCCAGACTGTTCCACCACGGGGAACCGTCGCCACCGCCGCGGCCCAGGCGTCGTGGTTGCCCATGATCATCATCGCCCTGGCCCAGATCCAGCTATCCTTCAACATCGGTGCGCTGCAGGTTTCGATTGGCGGGATTGTCGAAGACTTCAAAACTGCCCCGACCAGTGTCAGCACGGCGCTGGTGGTCTACTCGCTGGCTGTGGCCAGTTTCGTCATGCTCGGCGCGAAACTCGACAAGATCATCGGCTCGCGGACGATGTTCCAGGCCGGCGTGGTGGTGCACGGGATCGCGATGGGGATGATGGCGCTCAGCACCACCGCGAGTCGCATGATCCAGGTGCAGGGCCTGGCCAGGCTGGTGGCGGCCTTGATGGTGCCATCACTGGTGGTGCTGATCGCCACCCACTACGTGCTGGTCTCGGCCTCGCCAAAAGCCCTGGCCGGCGATGTGGGCGCGTTGCGGGGCACCGCCAATAATCTGTCGACAGCCCTTGGCACCGCGATCGTCGGCGCGCTGGCAGTCGGTGTGCTCGGCGCGCTGATCGCCGGCATGGCCACGGCCCACCCCGACATCCCGCCCGCGCTGCTCCGCCAGGTCAACCTCGATAACGTCGAGTTTGTCAGCAACGATCAACTTGACGAGATCCTGGCCGCCACCACTGCCACCCCTGAGCAGGTCGCGGCAGCCATCGTGATCAACGAGGAGGCCCGGCTCCGCGCGCTCAAGGCCTCGTTCCTGATGCTGGCCGGTATCGCGGCGCTGGCGATCATTCCCGCTAGCGGCCTACCCGGCTATAAGCCCGAGGAGATCTCCGTGGAGGCAAGCGATGAAGCAGTGACCGGCTCTGGGAAGAGCCGGCTACACCCTGCGCGAGCGCGTTGCGGCGCGCCCGACGCTGGACATCAACGGCCTGTGGAGCGGCTGGAGCGGACCCGGGCCGAAGACGATCATCCCGGCGAAGGCGGGCGCCAGCTCAGTTCGCGCCTGGTGGCCAACCAGAACCCGCACAAGATCTACGAACTGCTCAAGGCGCGGATCGAGGCGCTCGCGCCGCCGACGGTGCGCGTGGAGGTGCGCCTGCTGACCACGGGCGAGCCGGCGCTGATCCCCTTCGACCTGCCCGCGATGCAGGCGGCGGCGCGGGCCTACGAGCGCGGCTGGGGCGCCACGCCGACCTTCGTCCGCGGCGGCGGCAGCATCCCGATCGTGGCCGATATTGCCAGGCTGATGCAGATCCCGGTGGTGATGATGGGCTACGGGCTCGATGACGACGGTCTGCACGCCCCTAACGAGAGCTACAGCCTCGAGATGTTCCGACGGGGCATCGAGACGGCGATCGTCTATCTGGAAGAACTGGCGCATCTGGAGCGCCAGGGATAGCGCCAGGAAAGGAGATGCCAACGATGAGCGAGGCTCCGGTGCAGGTGATCGTGGCGGCCTTCAGTGATCAGACCAGCGCCCGCGCGATGATGGACGACCTCAAGCAGGGGCGCAAGGAAGGGCTGATCGGGATCATTGACGCGGCGGTAGTGGTCAAAGACGAGAACGGCAAACTCAAGGTCATCGACTCGAAGCGCCGCAGCCGCCGCACCAGGGGGCTGATCACCGGTGGCATCGTCGGCGGTGTGGTCGGCTTGCTGGCCGGGCCGGTGGGCTGGGCCGCCCTCGGGGGTGGCGCGGTGGGCATGCTGGCGGGCCGCCTGGCGGGCCTGCCAACCAGACGCGCCATGGAGGCCATCGGCGACGCGCTGACGCCGGGATCGTCGGCGATTGTGGCGGTGATCGAGCACAGGTGGATCCCGCAGATCGAGGAAGCGCTGATCGAGGCCGGCGCGTCGGTGCTGCGCAGCGCCATCGCCGCCGACATCCGCGCGCAACTGGAGGCCGGCGGCAATGTGCTCTACACCGCCGCAGCCGGGGAGGCTGGCGAGGGCGTCGTGCGGGTGGCCGAAGGCCCGGAAGGTGTGCGCGTCACCGGGGTGATCGCCGGTGAGGAGGGCGTGTTCATCGGTGATGCCCAGTTCACCGATGAGCAGCCAGACGCCGGCGCGGGCGCGGCGGCCGGCGAGCAGCAGTAACCGGCCCATCCGCAAACACCCCGGTGATGCGTGGTCGGTGAAACCAGGTGTCCGGCATGATCCTGGGAGCGAGGGCGTCTCGTCCTCAGCGGTGTTCGAGGGCAGGATGCCCTTGCTCCCAGCGCAGCAGCAGTCCTGCAGAACGTGGGGAAACCTGGTTTCCCCACACCCCCGCCCGCGGGAGGGTTTAGGAGGGCTGCAGGCTGTCGCATCTGACCAGTTTGCATCGGAAGAGGCCCCCCGACAATGAGTAGTTTGCTTGCCCACGAGCTCGAAGAGCGCTTTGTGCGCTATGCCCGGATCGATACCACCAGCGACCCCACCTCGTCCAGTTCGCCCAGCACCGAGCGCCAGTACGACCTGCTCAGGCTACTCGTCGAGGAGCTTACGGCGATTGGCGCCCAGGAGGTGCGCCTGACCGACTACGGCGCGGTGCTGGCCACGATCCCCGCTACCGTCCAGGCCGAGGTGCCGACGATCGCCTTCCTGGCGCACGTCGATACCGCGCCGGCCTTCAGCGGCGCCGGGGTCAAGCCGATCGTCCATCGCAACTACGACGGTAGTGACATCCGCTTCCCCGATAACCCAGACCTGGTGCTCTCGCCGCAGGACTACCCCTACCTGGCCAGCAAGGTCGGCGATGACATCATCACGGCCAGCGGCACAACCTTGCTGGGCGCCGACGACAAGGCCGGCGTGGCGATCATCATGACCGCGGCGCGCTGGCTGCTCGAGCATCCCAGTATCCCCCATGGCCCGATCCGGATCTGCTTCACGCCCGACGAGGAGATCGGCCGCGGCGTGCACGCCAACCTGCCGCAGGATCTGCAGGCCGACGTCGCCTACACGCTCGACGGCGCGCACCTCGGCGAGATTGTCTACGAGACCTTCTCGGCCGATGCGGCGACGGTCAAGGTGGTTGGCGTGTCGATCCACCCGGGCTGGGCCACAGGCAAGCTGGTCAATGCGCTGCACCTGGCGGCCACGATCATCGCGACGCTGCCCAAAGCAACGCTGACCCCCGAGACGACCGCGGGCCGCCAGGGCTTCATCCTGGTCCACGACCTGCACGGCAACGCTGCCGAGGCCACGCTCCAGTTTGCGCTGCGCGACTTCGAGCTCGACGGCCTGCAGGCCCATGGCCAGTTGCTCCAGCAGATCTGCGCGGCCGTGCAGGCCACCGAGCCACGGGCCAGGATAAGCTGCACGATCACCCCGCAGTACCGCAACATGCGCTACTGGCTCGAGAACGACATGCGCCCGGTCGAACTGGCCCGCGAGGCCTGCCGGCAGATCGGCGTCGAGCCGTTCTCGGTGCCGGTGCGTGGCGGCACCGATGGCTCGCGCCTGACCGAGATGGGCGTGCCGACGCCCAATCTGTTCACCGGCATGCAAGAGATCCACGGGCCGCTGGAGTGGATCAGCCTGCAGGACATGGTGCGCGCCACCGAGCTGTGCGTCAAGCTGGCGGAGCTCTGGACCGGCGCGGGCACGGTGGCGCCCGCGGCTCAGGCCACGCATAGGCCGCAGAGCGAGCTCACGACGCCGGTGGACTGGACCGGCTAGGGGCAATACCTTGCACATAAGGCGCTGCGCGCGGCACGGCCCCCCTCCCAACCTCCCCCCGCCGGGGGGAGGCGCCGGACGCCCCAGCGGGGGAGGGTTGGGGTGAGGGCGAAGCGCTTATGCGCAAGGTATTGGGGCCAGGGCCAATACTGTTCAAAGCGGTGGCCTGGCTCATCCTTTCGGTGGAGGGGAAGCCCATGGCTGTCCAGCCCGCCCTCAGCCCGTCCGACAGCACCGGCGCGACTGACCTGACCGTTGGCGACCCGCTGCGCTGGTGGATCCTTGCCGCCTGCTGCGTGGTGGTCTTCGCCAAACTTTCCGAGCCACATCTATGGGTGATTGGCCCCGACGTCCCCGCCCGAGCGTTTGGCCAGGGCGGCGAAGGGTACCGCATCCTGGCCAATGTGGGAACGGTCATTTTTATTTCCTTCCAACTCATCGGCGGGGTGCTGGGGGATCTCTTCGGGCGCCGCACGATCTTTCTGATCGGCGCCATCGGCGCGACGACGAGCAACATCCTGTTGCTGCTGGTGTGGAACCTGCCCTCCCTGGTGATCGCGCGAGGACTGGCGGGAATCTTTGGCGCCCTGGTCTTCCCCATCTCCCTGGGGTTGGTCCGCATCATCTTCAGCGGTCCGGAGCGGAAGACCGCGCTGCTGATTATGTCGTTCGTCAGCGGCCTGGGAATCCTGACGAGCCTGGCGGCCATTCCCATCGAGCACTTTTTTGGCTGGCGCTGGGCTCTGGTCGTCCCGATCCTCTTTGGCCTGATCGGCATCAACCTGAGCTGGGGTTACGTCCCGGAGAGCCTGGCCCAGGGCGGCTTCCGGCGTCTGGAGGCGATTGTCGCCGCTGCGTGGACGCTGGTCGTGCTGGCCTTCCTCTTCGCGGTTGTGGCGGCCCAGACCAACCGGGACTGGCGCAATCCGGTCAGCATCACCGCCATCGCGGTCGGGTTCCTGACGACCCTCGGGCTGATCTTCTGGTCGCGTTACCGGCGCGAGCCTGGCTTGCTCGTGGTCCTGCGCCGCATCCCCCATTACTACTTCACCCTGACGCTCTTCCTGACGGCCGTGCTCAGTTTCGCGCTGTCCGGATACACGGTGCGGATGTACCAGTATTTCTTCACGGTCAAGGAATATTCGGCATTGGTGGCCGGCCTTGCGCTGGCGCCCACGCTGCTGGGGAACATCTTCACCCTACGCTGGGCCAACCGTTTCACCGTCACCCAGCCCTACTACGTTGCCGTGGGAACCGGGCTGGTCACCATGGGCGTGGCGATGATCCTCTCGGCGCTGGCGCGCCCACATACACCCTATCTGTTCCTGCTGCCGGTCATGGTGCTGTTCGGTCTGGGCTTCCTTGTCGCCTCCACAAGCTGGACCACTTTCTTCTTCTCGGCGCTGCCGGGGGATCTGACGGGTGTCACCGCGGGCATCAACCGCGCGGCGGGCCTGATTGGCGGAGCGCTGTCCGGCGTGGTGCTCGGGGCGGTGATCGTCTGGCGGGGGATCGCTGATTTCACGCAGCGCCTCCGGGAACTGGGCGCCGGCGAGGAACAGATCGCGCAAGCGTTGAGGGTCCTCGACGTGCTGCTGCAAAACAGCATCCCGGTGGAAGAACTGGTCCAGCACCCCCAGGCGCTGATCCTCATGGGCCTGCTCAAGGCCTACCGTGAGTCCTTCAGCGCGGCGATCGCCGCGGCGCTGCTGGTTGGGGGGGCAGTTTGCGTGGCCAGCGGCGTGGTGGCCTGGGTCTGGCTGCGGCTGGCGCCGCGCCGCCTGATCGAGGCCCTGCCGGCAAGACGCCGCTAGGCGCGCGAGGGGTCTTTTCGAGAGTACGTCACCCGATTTACCTGTTGACCGTGCGCGCGCTCGGCTATCGCCTCGATCTTCCCTCAGAGTGATGTAGGGCAACCGACTTGCCTCACAGGCAGTCTCCCGCCGTACCAGGGCGCAGAGCTACCTGGTTTCACGTGACCATGGGGGAACCAGGTTCCCCCATCCCCCCGCCCGTGGGAGGGTGTGGGAGGGCGTAGCCCTCCCAAGAAGTATGTTCATCCCGTCGGTGTGCGGCGCAAGCCGCATGGACGGCTGATGTGAACATAGGCTACGCGAGCCAACACCTTCCACCTCAGCGCATGCGGCGCCCCAGCCCCCTCCCAACCTCCCCCCGCTGGGGGGAGGCGCCGGACTCCCTCCCCCCAGCGGGGGGAGGGCTGGGGAGGGGGGCAGTCACCTGACGTGAACATAGTCCCTCGGAGGAGGGATGTGAGGAAACCAGGTTCCCCCATCCCCCCGCCCGCAGGGGGATTCGGAGGGCTACGCCCTCACGCAGGGGCATGGGGAAACCGGGTTTCCCCATGCCCCCACCCGGTGGGAGGGTCTAGGAGGGCTGCGCCCTCAAGCAGGGGTCTGGGAAAACCGGGTTTCCCCACGTCCCCACCCGGTGGGAGGGCCTCGCCCTCAAGCAGGGGCGTGGGGAAACCGGGTTTCCCCCTTCCCCCGTTCGCGGGAGAATTTGGGAGGGCTACGCCCTCACACAGAGGCATGGGGGAACCAGGTTCCCCCACACCCCCGCCCGCAGGGGGATTCGGAGGGCTACGCCCTCACGCAGGGGCATGGGAAAACCGGGTTTCCCCGTCCCCCGCCCGCGGGAGAGTGTGGGAGGACTGGCCCTCCTGAGGACAACCTTTTCCGAGGACTACGACCGGCGGGCAAAAAACTGGTGCACCATCTCGGTATGCAGGGGAAAGGCCAGGTCGGCGGGTGCGGTGATGATCACCCGCGCCTCGGCCTCACGGTTGGGCACGAATGGCGCCAGCTCCGCGCTGTGAAGATGGGGGCCGAGACCGAACACCAGCAGATAGCCATCGTTGGTGGAACGAGCGCCAAAGTCGGTAATTAACTCAGGCGCCACTATGACGCCCGCCTCCTCGCGCAACTCGCGCGCGGCGGCCTGCTGCCAGCTTTCGTGCATCTCTACGAAGCCGCCGGGAAGGGCCAACTGGCCCTGCCGGGGCGCGGCGGCACGCCGAATCACCAGCAACCCATCATCGACCGGCAGTAATACCAGCGCAACCGGCAAGGGGTTGCGGTAGGTCGTGCTGCCGCAATGTCCACAGATCCGCGGCCAGCGCTGGCCTTCCTGAAACGGACGTCCACAAAATGAGCAATAGGTGTGCTGGCGATACATGCGCAGGGCTCCAGGTCACAGCCGGCGGGCGAATACGTTGGTGCATTATACGGTATTCTGTCGCAGGCTGGCACAGCCATCCATGCGGCTCGCGCTGCACACCGACGGGATGAAAATAACTCCTGGGAGGGCTACGCCCTCCCAGACCCTCCCACCGGGTGGAGGTATGGGGAAACCGGGTTTCCCCATCCCCCTGCGGGGCGGGGGCGTGGGGAAACCCGGTTTCCCCACCCCCCTCGCCGAGGGCGTATGTTCACGTTAGAACGATGGTAGAGTACCATGCCTGGTGGGAGGGTGTGGGAGGGCTGCCCCCTTATGGCGCCCGTGAGGCACAGGAATCGGGTATGTGGTATCGTACTAGAGAAGGATGGGCCATTGCCGGTTCGCAGCAAGGCCATCGTGCAACCGGGCGATGCGGACGCTCGTCCTATCGCCGATACTGAGCGGCGAAGCGCATGCCCCGGGACGGCTTCACCCTCCCGCCTCCTCCCGATCTTCGTGGTGCGTGTTCACCATCACAGGAGGGATGCGGGGAGGCGTAGCCTTCCCGCATGCCCCGGTTCGCGGAGGTCCCGCGGCCCTCCACCGCTCCTCGCCGGGAGGCGATGGCGTAACTCCTGACCATGAGGAATTGACAGGTATGACACTCGGGGAACGTCCCTCCAGACGGACGCGCAATCGCCGCGCGCTGTGGATCATCGGTGGCGGCGCGCTGATGGTGGCGATCGTAGCCGGAGCATGGTTCGGCCTGCGGCCGCGCGGCCCGACGCCAGGCACGCTGCCGGAGGGCTGGCAACGCGCGGCGGTGGTCACCGGCCCCATCGCCGCCAGTGTGAGCGCCACCGGTAACGTCGAGCCAGCCGCCGAGGCGCAGGTGCGCTTCGAGGTCAACGGCATCGTCCGCGAGATCCTGGTCCGCGCGGGCGATCAGGTGGAGCAGGGCCAGCCGCTGGCGCGGGTCGATCTGACCGATCTGCAGTTGCAGGTCGAGCGCGCCCAGGCTGATCTGCGCCAGGCGCAGGCCGACCTGGAGGCCCTGCTGGATGGCGCGAGCGAACAGGAGATCGCCGAGGCGCGCGCCCGCGTCGCCCAGGCCCGCAGCCAGTTGGCGCAAACCCAGAGTAGCGTGACCCACGCCGATATCGAGGCCGCGCGCGCCGATCTGGAGAGCGCCCGCGCGCGCCTGGCGCGCCTCGAAGCCGGCCCCGCCACCGACGAGGTGAGCAGCGCCAACCAGCGCGTGCAGAGCGCCCAGACGGCCCTGGAACAGGCCCGCGTGAGCCTGGCGGCGGCCAAGGAGCGCGCCCGGATCGACCTGGAGACGCGCGCGAACGCTCTGCGCAACACCCAGGATGAGTACAGCCGGATCTACTGGGAGAACCGCGAACTGGAAAAGCTCCCCGGCGAACTGCCGCGCGAGCGGGTTGATCGCGAGGCAGCCGCCCTGCGGGCCGTCGCCGACGCCGAGGCGGCGCTGGAAGCCGCGCGTATCGCCTACGAGCAGGCCCGCGCCGACGAGATCAGCGTGCTCGCCGCCCGTGAGGCCGATCTGACCAGCGCCCTCGATGCCCGCGATAAGCTGCTCGCCGGGGCCAGGGCCGAAGAACTTGCCAGCGCCCGCGCCGAGGTGCAGCGCGCCCAGGCCCGCCTCGACCAGCTCACCGGCGCCAACCGCGCCAGCAGCCTGGCCGCCCAGCAAGCCAGCGTCACTATCGCCCAGGCCGCCCTCGATCGCTTGCTGGCCGACCCCTCCACCAGCGCCCTGACTGCCCGCGAGGCCGCGGTCGTGCGCGCTGAGGTGGCCCTGCGCCAGGCTCAGCGGAACCTCGACCTGGGCGTCCTGCGGGCGCCCTTCGCCGCCAGCGTGGGCCGCGTCGAGATGCGCGTGGGTGAGCCGGCCGGGGCCACGGCGTTCATCGCCCTGGTGGACGTGAGCAGTTACCACGTTGACGTGCCGGTTGATGAACTCGACATCGCCCAGGTAGAGGTCGGCCAGCGCACCGAAATCCGCCTCGATGCCCTGCCCGGCCAGACGATTGGCGGGTCGGTCACTGCCATTTCGCCCCAGGCGACCCGTAGCGAGACCGGCACCACCAGCTACACGGTGACGGTAACGCTGGACGCTGGCAACCCCGACGTGCGCCCCGGCATGACGGCCGTGGTCGAAATCATCACCGCCGAGAAAGACGACGCGCTGCTGGCCCCGCGGCGGGCGCTGCGGGTCGAAAGCGGGCGCACCTATGTCTATCTGCCGGACCCCACCCTGAGCCCCCAGCCGGCCGCGCCCGGCCAGACGGCCCCGCCGCCCGGCATACGTCGCGAGGTGGAAATCGGCCTGAGCAACAGCGAATTCGTCGAGATTCTCAGCGGGCTTCAGGTCGGCGATGAAGTGCTCGTGCCGGACGTGGTCAGCACCTTTAATCCGACGGGACCGCCGAATCGCTAAGACATGTGTAGGGTCGTGGAGGTCCAGGCCCTTCGGGTAGGGGATGGGACAACCCCGGTTGCCCCACCCCGCTGCGTGCGGGCGGCCCCCGCCCAGACCCTCCCGCAGGCAGGGGCGTGGGGCAACCCGGTCGCCCCACACCCCTTTCCGAGGGCCTATGTTCACGTTAGCCGCCCATGCGGCTCCGCCGCACACCGACGGGATAAGCATAATTCTTGGGAGGGCTACGCTCTCCCAAACCCTCCCACCGGGTGGGGGGATGGGGAAGCCCGGTTTCCCCATCCCCCTGCGGGGCGGAGGCGTGGGGAAACCCGGTTTCCCCACGCCCCTGGGGCCTATGTTCACGTTAGTGAGAACCATGACAGAACTGATCGTCGTCAAAAACCTGACCAAAGTGTACCGTATGGGCGACGTCGAGGTCCACGCGCTCCGCGGGATCACCCTGAGCATCCGCGAGGGCGAGTTCGTCGCCATCATGGGGCCATCGGGCAGCGGCAAATCCACCCTGATGAACATCATCGGCTGCCTGGATCAACCAACCAGCGGCGAGTACTACCTCGACGGCATCAACGTCGCCGACCTGGACGACAATCAGTTAGCCGAGATCCGCAATCAGAAGATCGGCTTCGTCTTTCAGCAGTACATGCTCCTCCCGCGAACGACGGCCCTGCGCAACGTTGAACTGCCCATGCTCTATGGCAGCAAGGGCGGCAATCGCCACGAGCGGGCGCGGGCGGCCCTGGCCGCGGTAGGCATGCTCGATCGCATGCACCACAAGCCCAACGAACTCTCGGGCGGCCAGCAGCAGCGTGTCGCCATCGCTCGCGCCCTGGTCAACGAGCCGCGCATCATCATGGCCGACGAGCCTACCGGGGCCCTCGACACCCGCACCGGCGAGGAGATCATGGGCATCTTTCAGAAGCTCAATCGCGAACAGGGCATTACGGTGATCATCGTCACCCATGAGCATGACGTCGCCTACCACGCCGAGCGGATCATCAGCGTGCGCGACGGGCTTATCGCCGGTGACGAACCGGTCCGGGAGCGGATCATCGCCGGGGCGCCCGGCGCCGTGGAGAGCGCCCCGGCGGATTGACTCGCGGAGGTTGAGATGTATCTCATCGAGTCCTTCCGCGTCGCCCTGCGCGCGCTGGCAAACAACAAGCTCCGTTCGGCCCTGACGATGCTCGGCATCGTCATTGGCGTCGGCGCGGTCATTGGCATGCTGGCCCTGGGTAATGGCTTCCAGCAATTCCTGAACGACCAGTTCGCCCAGCTCGGCGCGGGCAATTTCTACGTCGCGCCCTTCGTAGACAGCAATCGGGTGGACGCGATCACCGCCGCGCGCCTGAGCGCCAGCGACGCGGAGGCGATCATGGCCCCTGGCCGGGCGCCTGCGGTGGCCCAGGTGGCCATCGAGTTCAGCGGTTCGGCCCAGGCCAGCACCGGCGAGCGCCGCGGCAGTTACAGCGTGCGCGCCGTCAGCCCGACCTGGTTCGAGGTCACCCCGCAGGACCTGGCTGCCGGGCGTCTCTTCACCGCCAGCGAGGACCGCGAGCGCGCCCGGGTGGCGGTGATCGGGAAACTGGTAGCCGAACAACTCTACGGCGACACGGCAAGCGCGGTTGGCCGGCGCCTGGCCCTCAACGGGGTTGGCTTCGAGGTCATCGGCGTCCTCGCCACTGAACCAGGCTCGGTTTCGGTTGGCGCCGACCCGGCCGAGGCGATCTTCGTTCCCTACACCTCCGGCGTCACCCGGCTCTACCGCAACCAGGTGAACGAGCGGGTCAACGTGTCAATTATGACCGTGCGGGCGCGCAGCGTGGCCGAGATTGACCAGGCCATTCGCCAGGTTACCATGGTTCTGCGCGAGCAGCACCGGCTCACCTACCAGGACAACGATTTTACGATCATCAACCCGGAGCAGATCGCCGCGCAGCTCAACCTGGTGGTGGGGGGCTTCAACACCTTTCTCGGCATCGTCGCGGGCATCTCGCTGCTGGTAGGCGGCATCGGGATCATGAACATTATGCTGGTCAGTGTCACCGAGCGCACGCGCGAGATCGGCCTGCGTAAGGCGGTGGGCGCGAAGCGCCGCGACATCCTGCTCCAGTTCCTGATCGAGGCCCTGACTCTCTGCCTGATCGGCGGCGCAGCAGGGATCCTGCTGGGCTTTGGCCTGTCCCTGCTGGGCACCTTCATTCTGGTCAACCTGTTCCAGGCCGAGGGCGCGGTGGCGCGGGTCTATCTCGGCAACATCGCCCTGGCCACGGGCATTGCCGCCGCCGTCGGGGTGATCTTCGGCTTCTTCCCGGCCTTCCAGGCCTCGCGGCTCAACCCCATCGAGGCCCTGCGGACGGAGTAGGCATCCTTCGGGCGAGGGCCTGGGGAAACCCGGTTGCCCCAGCCGTCCATGCGGCTCCGCCGCACACGAACAGGATGAAAATCAGGTTGTTCCTGAGAGGACTGCGCCCTCCCACACCCTCCCACCGGGTGGGAGGACGGGAAAACCGGGTTTCCCCATCCCCCTGCGCACGGGCTGCGCCCCCAAACCCTCCCGCGGGCCGGGGGATGGGGAAACCCGGTTTCCCCATCCCCCTGCGCACGGGCTGCGCCACCAAACCCTCCCGCGGGCCGGGGGATGGGGAAA